>Ga0114999_10006173_pt1 | contig 13899 bp, 12 predicted proteins | sample ArcticOcean_MG_C_3_FD_89820 | JGI IMG/M metagenome (GOLD analysis project Ga0114999, IMG submission 89820) | Marine microbial communities from western Arctic Ocean - ArcticOcean_MG_CB8_126 | ecosystem: Environmental > Aquatic > Marine > Oceanic | place: Arctic Ocean: Canada Basin | collected...
AACGTCAGCGAACCATTCAGGTCAGGCTCTTCCACGCGAGCAACCGTATTGGCTTGTCCGTTGTATTGGATGCGCAATCGACTCTCGACGGTCTGCCCGATACCGGCGGCCTCGAGTGTGAGGATACTGCCGTTCGTTAGCTCGGTGACGGTGTCGTCATCCTGTGCCAGGATCAGGAACTGTGCTCGCGCCGGGCCGGCGGCCCAAAGGGTCAGAGCAAGAGCAATTAACGGTAGAAATCGTAGTCGCTTCAGCATGACTATCTCGGTGTCCCCACGCTAACGGAGCCAAAGGTAATTGCCGTGGGATTCGACGTCGTCCCATTGTTGTCGTCGCCGCGGCGCACGCCGGCGATCACGCCGATGGCCGCCGCCGCGCCGAGCCCCGCGATGAGTCGCCACCCGAACGGGCTTTTCTTCTTCTTTGTGAGGGCAGCCCCCTGGGCGTTTGTTTGCGTGATCGAGGTTTCCGCCTGGAGTGTGCCGTGCGTTGCGGTGACTTGCATTTCGAACAAGCCCAGATCGGTGTTGGGCATCATGCCGCTTACGGTCGCGCGGCCCTGCTTGTCGGTAGTCAAGGTCGTGGTGCGCGTGGCTCCGTAGAACGTCGCGCTGGGCCCCGTGGCGGGCGTGGTGAAGACGACTTCCACTCCTTCAACGGGACTGCCGGCATCGTCCTGAACCTCAACGACAGGTTGCGTTGTGGTCTTTGGCTCGACGTTGTTGATTGCATCCTGCCCGGCGAGCACGAGAATGCGAATGGATTGCGGCTGCGGGGCCTGAGCCCACGCCGACGGAGGTAGCGCTAGAAACGCACTAAGTAAAAGGCACAACCATCGGCATCCTTTGTACATGTTTTCCCCCGGAACGCAGCGCGAAAAGGCCGCGATGCGTCCGTTTACCCCAATCTCAAACAGGCGACCGTCTATGCCGCGTGGTTACCCAAGTTGCTCTATTTCCTTGGGTTGACACGCCTTAGGGCAGTCAACCGGAGTGACTGAGTTCACGCTCGATCAGGCTCTGACAATTCTATCTAACAAAGCCTTGCCGTGGGGGGCGGCTACTGAGAAGCAGGACTCTGGCAGCGAAGCATGCGTCGGGCGAAGTCGCGCAGAAACTCTTCTCGCCAACGGTTTACCGTGCCGGCACCGAGGTGCGGGCCTTCGGCAAAGGCACGGTCCGGATCGTCGGTCCACCAATGGGGATGCCGCGCCGAGGGCCGACTCGTAGCGTCCGGCGACGGATCGACGCTGGTGAATGCGCCTTCCAGTCCGTCCAGCTCGGCAGCGGTGCTCTTCGTTCGATATCGCCAGCGTTTGGTCGCCTTCGGCACAAATCGGAAGCGGTAGCCCGAGGGGCCTTCGGCGGCCGCTGCGAACTTCTGCCCGTCCACGATGAGGCTTGCCGTAGCGCCTTCTGGTCCCGGTAACACAAGTTCCAGCAGACCGAACGCCTCGAGCTCATCTTCAAAGGTCGTGAGCCGGCCGAAGACGCGCTTGGGCCGTTCCCATGCGCGTACGAAGCGGCCGCCCCAGCCAGGGAGAGAAGGGTCCTCGGGGGCGCCCAGCATGTAGGTCACCGACGGCGTATCGCCCATCTTGATCACGCCGCCCAAGTGCCCCCCGAAATAGTCGCCCAACGCGCCCCGTCCTTGGATGTGAGATTCGACAAAGCTCCGGTTACCTAGATCGCCCGACTGATCGCTGCCCTCGAACCAACCGCGGTAGGTGGAATTGTTCTCGATGATCCACAGATCCGGGTGATCTTGTTCGATGTAGTTGTATGCCGCCGGGCTCCACTTCTTGTTCGGGCCGGCGATAAAGTAGATGCGCAACTTGTCCTTGATGGACGGATCATTGTGCAACGCTTGCGCAACATCCTCGATCGTCCCCCACACCAGCACGTAGAGCGGGCGGGGATCGTCACGCCGAGCACACTCGATGATCCAGTTCGAGCCCTCCGTCGATTGGTTGTAGCCGGTCCCTACGGCGAACTCGGTCTCGCCCTGTTTCGTGATCGACCGCAGATCGTCGGGGGTGGGATAGCGGTCCGACCAGGTGCGCAGATTCGGGTAGTCCGCCTCGTACTGATCGATTACTTCGAGGATGTGCCGCTTACGGCCCCGGCTCCAGGGCGATGAAACGATGCCTTCGATGTCGAAGAGGTCGGAGTAGACCAGAAAGTACTATTGGCGGCGGCGGGCCAAGTCATGGGCCCGCAAGCAGAAAGCGCCGCTCGAGGATCCGCGCCTGGCGGCCCTGCGGCGCGACAACGAGCAACTCAAACGAGCGCTCTCCGACAAGATGCTCGAAGCCGATTTTTTCGTCGGTGTCTTGCAAAAAGTCGCGGCTCGACGCCAGACCAAGTCCGATCCTGGCGAGACGGCATCTACGACCAAATCCAGGACATGATGCCGCTGCGAGGCAGACTCAGTATCGAGCAAATGTGTCAATCCGCCGGGGTCAGCCGAGCCGGGTTCTACCGCTTCTTGCGGCGCCACGATCCCGCCGCCGAGCAAATGGAGGTGCGTGCCGCCATCCAACAGGTCTTCGTCGAACACAAGCGCCGTTACGGCTACCGCCGCGTCACACGCGAGTTGCACGCCCGCGGCCTGATCGTCAACCACAAGCGGGTCGCCCGGCTGATGCGGCAAGACAACCTGCTGGCCGTCCAGCCGCGCTCGTTTGTTGTCACGACCGAATCGGACCACGACTACCCGGTGTGCTTGAACCTAGCCGCCGACTCACGCTGACCGGCCTCGACCAACTCTGGGTGGCTGACATCACCTACATCCGTCTGCACAGCGAGTTCATCGACAACTATTACAATCGCCAACGGCTGCACTCGGCGTTGAGATATCGCTTGCCGGAAGCGTTCGAGCAGGCGTTGGCCACATCGGACGCCCCGCTGGAAGTGGGGCCACGGATGAGTTTTTTCAGGCATCGGGAGATCTATCGATCTGATGTGGCGAGTGCCACGAAGAGGAGGCCGCCGCTGAACGACGACCTCCCGGAGCATCCGATCGATGAGTCTCCAGCCGGGTATTCCTCGGGATGGACAATCTTGCGCCCCTTCGGGGCTTTGCGGCGTCCCATGCGGGGAGTTGGTTTTGTGGGATCGGTCAGCGCACCCTTGCGGGCGCGGTTCTGAGTGTGGGGTTGGGGGCGCGTCGGACTCGGCGGGTTTGCGTGTTTGTGCCCCAGGGTTGCACCCTGGGCTACTTTCTTGCGCCCCTTCGGGGCGTGGTGTGTGGCTTTTCGCGAGGCGGATGGAGTGGGCCGATGGGTTGGTAACCGCCTCCCTTGTGTGTAGCAAGTAGGGACGAGAGGTGAGCTCGGCGTCGGTGGCATCGGCCACCAGAGCTAAGAAGCGTATCGGCGAACGGTGCGATACAGCACCGACTCTTAGATAACGACCACAACCGCTCCGACGAGTCATCCGTGCAGACTACTACTCAACGAGTTCGATCGGCAATTTCTCCGGGTTGTGGAGATAGCTGGGGCCTTCGGTGCAATAGAAGGATTTGTCGGGGCTCTGATAGTGCACATCGAGCATCGGCGTCGGCAAGCGTTTGTGCCCCTGGAAGCGGGATTCCAGCGCGAGGTCGAGGATGCCGCTCGTTAGCATCGTCCGTTCGGCAGGGTAAGTTGGCTTGCCTGTTTCGAACATCCTCTCGATTTGCTGCAACTGACAGACGAAGTGGTAGCCGGAATAGGCGGTGTGCTCCAGGTACATCAGCGTCGAAATGGGTTCTGTTCGTCCTTCGACATCGATTGCCACTGTGAAGTCCCGCAGGTATCCGGTGAGCATGAAGCCCGCCGTTTGAAGGCCATCGTTGTACTCGACGAGGAAGACGGCAGGGTGCTCCACGACGCTCCGAGGACGTCCGGGATCATAGGTTTCCACAGCATGAGGGATGGCGTGATCAAACAGACGTTTGGCCCAGGGCGTTTGGTCAAGGAAGTTCCAGACCGCGTCGCCTTCGAGGCACTGAACGGATCTCACCCCTGTCTCGCCACCTTTGCGCCGTTCGACCATGCATTGGATGGATTCAAGCAGGTGCAAGCCGTACGAATCGAGACCGCCGTACGCGACTCCTACGGCGTGCTTGACGGTCGCTCCGTGGGGAACATCCACCGCGGGAATGCGCCAAGTCACAGGCAAAGATGATCCCGCCATCAGCGGGAAGTCCAGTTCCTTCGAGATCTCCATCATGCGCTGGGCTTTGCGCCAATCGTAGGAAAGATGCTTGTCGCTAAAGACCGGCACGGCACGGCCTGTTTGCCGAAAGACGTCCGTGATCTCTAGAAAGGCCTGAAAGCGGGGGTAGAGCGTCTGGCCTTTCTCGTTTGTTTGAAAGTCGCCGTGTTCCCCGATCAGCAGGACGCCATCGACGGCCAGATCGTCTCCTCCCAGCGTGAGAGCTGCATAGATCGAGCGATACATGGGAATGCCGTGCTTCTCGGCGACTTGGCGGCTGAGGTCGTTTTCGACTCGCTGCGCGACGAAGAGAGATGCGATCTTCGAGTCGGGCCGCGTCGGCTCATAGGGAGCCGGGAGCTGTTGCTGCGAGAACGAAGCGTTGATGTTGTTCTTCCGAAACGACTCATAGCCGTCCACATACTTAGCGAAGATCACATGTGCATGAGAGATCGGCTTGTAGCCGAAGCAGATTCCGGCAAGCTTTCGCTGGGAGTTTCGGCGCTGTGCGAGAGCCGACGTTGGCATCGAGGTAGATGCAGCGGCCAGGGCGAGTAGAGTTCGTCGACTGATCATGGGATTTGTTCTCGGCAAACGAACCTGATTCTACGCGAGGTAGGTGTAGTCGTCGAGGACGCGCGACACGGTGGCGAGGACTTCGTGCTCGTCGTCGTCGGTAATCTCGCCGGACTCTTTGTGCTCGGAGAGACGCTGGGCCAGGGCGTCGCGGATCTCGTCGGTGTCGTGCCCGGTGTACTCGATCACTTCGCGGACCGAGTCACCGCGAATCAACTTGTTCACGACGGGCTTCCCGTTATCGTCGACCGCGACGTTCACTTCGGTGACGACGCCGAAGAGATTGTGGAGGTCGCCAAGCGTTTCCTGATACGCGCCGAGCAGAAGGAACGCAAGATAGTAGGGCTCTCCTTCCCGTGTGCGATGCAACTCAAGCGCTTCTTTGACGTCTCTGACGTCGACGAACTTGTCGACCGCGCCGTCGGAGTCGCAGGTGATGTCGCAGAGCACGCCGCGTTCAGTCGGGTCCTCGTTCAGCCGATGGATCGGCATGATGGGGAAGAGCTGATCGAACGCCCAGAAGTCGGGCAGTGACTGAAACATCGAGAAGTTGCAGATGTACTTCGACGAAAGCAATCCTTCGAGATGATTGAACTCCTCGGGACGATCTTTCATCGACTTCGAAAGCTTCGCCGCCTTGCGACAGATCTTCCAGAACAGCCACTCGCCTTTGGCCTTGTCGGTCAGGTCGAGATAACCGAGTTCAAAGAGTGAGTTGAGGTCTTCACGATGCTGAATCGCGTCGTGGTAATACTCGCGGCAGTTCTTGATGTTGATCTCGCGGGCGATGTCGATCATCTCGCTCACGGGCTCGGACTCGGACGTGATCTCGCTCAGCGAATACAAACCCGGCCGGCCCGGCGCAATGACTTTCTTGACATCGGAGATCAGCATCGAGTGGTAGCTGACCATCGCGCGGCCACTTTCGGTAACGATCGTCGGTTGCGGGACTTCCTCGCTTTCGCAGACCTCTTTGACGACGTAAATCACATCGTTGGCGAACTCTTGCACCGAGTAGTTGACCGAAAATTCCGAGGCCGTTTTGCTGCCGTCGTAGTCAACACCGAGGCCGCCGCCGACGTTGAGGTACTCCACGTCGAAGCCCATCTTGCGAACTTTAGCGTAGACGCGCGAGGCCTCTTTGACAGCCTGCTTGGCGCTCTTGATATTTGTGATCTGCGAGCCGATGTGGAAGTGCAACATCTTGAGCTGATGCGACCGGCCGGTTTCGCGCAGTTGCTCAAGGGTTCGGACCAGCGCGATCGTGCTCATGCCGAACTTGGCGAACTCGCCGCCGGACTCTTCCCACTTGCCGCTGCCACGCGAGTAGAGTTTGACTCGAATGCCCATCCGCGGCTCGATCTCAAGCTTTTCGCCGAGTTCGAGGCTGATGCGCATGTCTTCCGGGTCTTCGACGACGATGACCGTCTTGCGGCCTACCTTCTCCGCGAGAATCGCCGCACGTAGGAACAGGTCGTCCTTGAGGCCGTTGCAGACGATCAGGGCGCCATCTGCGAGAGGCATCGCCATGGCGCTAATCAACTCGGCCTTGCTGCCGACTTCGAGTCCGTAGCGGTACGCCACGCCGGAGTCGACGAGCCGGCGTACCACTTCCCGTTTCTGGTTGACCTTGACGGGGAAGACGCCGAGATGGCTGCCTGTATAGTCGAACTCTTCGATCGATTGGCGGAAGGCGTTGTGAATCGCTTCGAGGCGATCGTCGAGGATCTGCGGAAAGCGCAGCAGGAACGGCGTTGAATGCTGTTGATGGATCAGCTCATCGACGACTTCCTTGACGTCAATCGACAGGCTGCGGTCTCGGGACGGCGCGACGGCCAGATGTCCCTCGCTGTTGATGAAAAAGTAACCGAACCCCCAGTTGTCGATGCCATAGGTCTTAGCGACCCGGTCGATCACGTTGGCACCGGCCTTGACGGTAAGAACGTCGTATTGAGTAGCGGCCATGTATGGTCTTTCGGAAGGTTGTGGAGGCAGCAAAAAGGTTCGCAACGCCGGGTTGCGAACCTCAATCCATAATAGCTCAAGAATGTTTCCGATACGATGCGCCGGTGAAGGAATCGGGCACGTCGAGAAGGTCGGAGGTATTTCGCAGAGCGGTCCGATTCCGACCCGCTCACCGTTTGCGAAACATGCTGCCGTGCGCCCATTCAGGAGTCTGGGCTGAATTGGCGATTCGCACGGCGAGATCAGCAACATAACAACTGAACTCCGCCGCCGCTTCGAAATCGACGCCGGCATTGAGCTCATCCCGCGGAGTGTGGGATCGATTGGCGAAGAACTCCCGTCGGACACCAGCATCCTGCGTCGAGTACCCGAACCCGACCAGCGCCGATGAATGTCCATCCAGTGCGAACACGAGTTGGTCTCCCATTGCGAATAAGCTGGGTCCGGGCGGATTCGCGTTGACCGACAGTCCCAACCGAACCGCGGTCTGTTCAGCTACGGGGCCGAGACCGGCGTCGGCCAAGCCCCATCCCCAGACCTCAGTCAGAGGCCTGAGCGGCAGTGGCGTGTCAACCGTCAAGACGGCTGCGATATCCTTACTCGGTATTGCCCCGCTAGCCAGGAAGAAACGCGCACCGAGCATCCCCTTCTCCTCTGCCGTAGTGATGAGAAATAGGATCGACCGCTCCAGGGGTTCGGGCTGCTCGGCAATACACCGAGCCGCCTCAATGAGTGTCGTGACACCCGCGGCGTTGTCCATGGCGCCATTAAAGATAGTGTCGCCGCTGCCCGATTGATCTGTCCCATAGCCGTCCAGGTGAGCGACCAGAACCACGTACTCCGGGGTCTCTTTGTGGCCGCCCGCCGGTGCTAGCCCAATGATGTTCTCGGACTGTAGACGCCTGTCTTGGAAGACGACCTTCGCATTGATCTCTCCGTCCACTGGGAATGCCCGAAGATCTTCACCACGACGAAGCTTCCCGGCGACTAGCTCCCACTCCTGCGCGCCCAAGAGCCATGACGCGACCTTTGGATTAACGAACCCCCAGAGGTCGACGTCCCGAAAGAGGGCGAGGTCCGGATCGGCCAGGTCCATGTCTAACTCGCCGAATTGAGTTTTGGTTTTCTCCCACGGCTGCGGCACGGTGGTGAAAACGCCCCGTGCTCCGTGACGGCGCAACGCGGCTCGCTGTCCATCAAACAACGCTCCGTAGGCCGCTGCGGGCTGCGGAGTGTAGCGTGGCCACCCGAACACCGAAAGAACCACCGCACTCTCCACCGCGAGATCTTCAAAATCGCTGTAGTCTGTACTCGGAATCTCAATCCCGTAGCCGCCGAATACGAGGTCGGCGGTGACGGAGCGCCCAGAGCGGCCCGCCGGCAAGAGAACAATGTCCTCGCCGATGTCAAGCGACAAGATCCGATCTGGAAGGCGAAGTTGGACTGACGACGCTTCTTTCTCGACTAGCCGCGACACGAGAGGAACCGGCTGCAAGAAGCTTCCGTTTTCGGATATCGGCTCCAGCCCTGCGCGTTTGAACTCTTTCGCGACGTACCGCGGGGCGGCGCGATGCCCTTCGGAGCCGGGTTCTCGCCCGCCCCGATCGTCGTGGGCCATGTACTCGACGTGCCGCTGCCAGCGACTAGCTCCGCTGCTCCGCACCTGCGCGTCAAGCGCCGCTGAGTGTGCCAGGCAGACGCCCAACGCCAGCATCCGGGATCGGTTCAGGAAACGCGAACGAAAGCGCACGACACCGATTGTAGCCGCCTCACCCCGGTCCCACCTCGCAGGCTCTTCACGCCGAGAGCGACCGGGCTCGACCACGGCATATGTGTGCGGAGTGGTATCTGACGTGCCGCTTCCGCGGAGGGGGCTGGATGAGCAGCGCGAAACAAGTGACCTGCTACCGGTTCCGTGGTACGGTTTGCGGCGGTCGGCTAAACTGGATTCCCTTGGAACCGTTTATGTCTGACACACCCGCCCGCCCCATTCTTCTTGTTGCCGGAAACCCGCCGGATGATTGGTTCGAGCGGCTGGAGGCTGTCGCGGACCGGGTCGAGATTCGCCGGGGCTCCTCCGAAGAAGAGACGCAGGCGCTGCTGCCGGAAGCCGATTGCGCCTTTGCGTGGGAGAAGGGCGCGTTCTGGATTCGTGACTCACTCGACAGAGCCTCCAGCCTGAAGTGGATGCAGATCAGTTCGGCCGGCCTTGAGCGCATCATGTCGCCGGGCCTGATTGCAAGCCCGGTCACGCTGGTGAACGGCCAAGGACTTTATGCGGCCGCGCTCGCCGAGTTCGTGATTTTCTCGATCCTTTTCTTCGTGAAGAGCTTCCGGCGCATCGATGCCAATCGCAAGAAGCATCATTGGGAGCGCTTCTTGGGCTACGAAGCCCGTGAACAGACGCTGTCGATCATCGGCTACGGCGGTACCGGACGAGCCACGGCGAAGTTGGCGAAGGCGATGGATATGAAGGTTATCGCCGTGAAGCGGAACACAGCCACAGTCGAGGGCTCGGAATGGGTGGACGAGGTTGTCCCCCTGGATCGTTGGCACGATGCGCTAGCTGCTTCTGACTTCGTCTGCAACGCGCTGCCGTTCACCGACGCGACGAAAGGGATGTTCGACGAAGCCGCGTTCCGCGCGATGAAAGGGTCGGCGATCTACATCAACGTCGGACGCGGCAAGACGACCCAAGAGGATGTGATGATCCGCGCACTCAAGGAGAGCTGGATCGCCGGCGCGGGGCTGGATGTTTTCGAGACCGAGCCCCTGCCCGAAGACAGTGAGTTATGGGATATGGAGAACGTAATCGTGTCGCCCCACTGCACGGATGTGACGACGACCTATCACATCGAGTCGGCAAAACTGCTGTGTGAGAACGTCGAGCGATGGCTGAAGGGCGAGCCGTTGCTCAATGTTGTCGCGGACAAGGCCCGGGGGTACTAGTGACGGTCTAGCGCTGCACGCGCCCGGAGCCTCCGCCCTTCATCAGCGATACGACCTCGTCGGCGGAGAAGCGGTTGAAGTCGCCCGGGATCGAGTGCTTCAGACACGAAGCCGCAACGGCGAATTCGAGCGCTGTTTGGTGATCGTCTGGATAGGTGATCAGGCCGTAGATCGTTCCGCCGGAGAACGAATCGCCGCCACCAACGCGATCGACGATGTTCGTGATGTCGTACTTGCTGCTGTGATAGAAATTCTTGCGATCGTTCATCACAGCGGACCAGCCGTTGTGCGACGCGCTGATTGACTCACGCAGCGTGATGGTGAGCACCTTCATGTCGGGGAATGCGGCGAGTACTTTGTCCGACAGGGTCCGGTACTTTTCGACATCCAACGCGCCGGATTCGACATCGACGTCAATCGAAATTCCGAGCGATTTCTGGCAGTCCTCTTCGTTCGCGATGCCGACATCAACGTACTTGACGAGTTCGGTCATCACTTCCTGCGCCGACTTGCCGTACTTCCAGAGGTTCTTTCGGTAGTTGAAGTCGCAGGAGACGGTCAGACCCTTCTCGCGCGCTTTCTTAACGGACTCGATCGACAAGTCCGCCGCGCTCTGAGAGATGGCGGGCGTGATTCCCGTGATGTGGAACCACGTCGCGCCGTCGAAAGCCGCGTCCCAGTCGATGTCGCCGGGCTTGGCGAGGGCGATCGCGGTGTCGTCGCGGTCATAGGTGACCTTCGAGGGCCGTTGATTCGCGCCCGGCTCGAGGAAGTAGATACCCATGCGGCCTGGTCCGCGCTTAACCGAGCTGGTGTCGATCCCGAAGCGGCGCAATTCAGCGATGCAGGCGTCGGCCACGGGGTGCTTTTCGGGCAGAACGCTCACATAGCCGGTCGGCAGACCGTAGTTGGCGGTGGATACGGCGACGTTTGCTTCGCCCCCGCCAAAGGTGGCAACGAACATCGCGGACTGCAGCGGCCGCTCGAAGTTAGGCGGTGCCAGCCGCAACATAATCTCGCCAAACGTAACTACTTTCGCCATCGATCTGATCCTTCTACCGACCCGTAAGCCGGTCGTCCTCAAAAGCGTTACGATACCAAACCGAACCGCGCCAATATTAGTCGTTCGCCGCCGATCCCATTCGGGCTGATTTGTTAAACTAGTCAGTGACTAGTCATTTTGAAAGGAACGGTTATGTCCAAGGTAACTGCTCTGCAGGCTAAGACACGTTTTGGCGAACTTCTCGAACGCGTAGGTCGTGGAGAAGAGATAGTCATCACCAAGCACGACAAGCCCGTGGCGCGCATCGTGCCGGAAGGACGCCCGGCGCTCCAAGACGTGTGCAAGGCCGTAAGTGAATTGCGGGCCCTCCGGCGTCAGATAGCAAAGCGTCCCGGTTTCGAAGTCATCACGGACGAAGAAGTGCGGAGCGCTGTTGAAGAGGGTCGGCGGTGAAAGATTCATTCGTTGTCGATTCGTCGGTGGGTATCGCGTGGGTTTCCCCAACACAACAGTCGGCTGAATGTGATGCATTGCTGACGGATGTGGCCGCGGGTCGGCGCTTTGTCGTACCGGGCCTATGGATGCTGGAAGTGGCAAACGTCCTCCTCGCCCTCCGGCGCCGCAAACGGCTTACGAAAGGTCAATCGGAGCAGGCTCGTCAAGCGTTAGTCCGCCTCCTGCCGGTAGTGGATGATGAGGCTCCCCGCTTGGCCCTCGGCCCTATTGTCGATCTGGCGAATAAGCAGGGGCTCTCTGCGTATGATGCAGTCTACTTGGAGCTTGCCCTGCGGCGAGGTTTGCCACTGGCTTCGCGGGATGGGGCCCTAAACCGTGCAGCCGCAGCCTGCGGTATCGAGCGGCTGCTCTAGCTGCTCGGCAGATTCTCGCGGAAGAAGCGCAGGAAGTTGCCGTGGAAGACCCCGTCGATGTCGGCGTCGCTGTAGCCGCGTCCGCTCATGATGTCACCGATCTTCTGCAGGTCGGCGATGGTGTCAAATCCCTCGGGGCATTGCTCGGTGCCGAAGCCGCCGTCGAGGTCGCTTCCGATCCCGACGTGATTCGTATTGCCGGCAATCTTTGAGATGTGGTCGATGTGGTCCACAAGCCGGTCGAGAGGCGGACGGACATTCGTCTTGCTACCCCGCTCCCAGCCGGGGGCGATCATCCAGGCATCGAGTACGACGCCGATGACGCCGCCACGCTCGACGACCCAGCGGATCTGCTCATCGCTGATCTGACGGTCGTGCGGTGTGATCGCGCGGCAGTCGCCGTGGCTGATGAAGACGGGCTTCGAGTAGATCTCCAGCGCCTGCTCGACCGCCGTGTCCGCGGTGTGAACGAGATCGAGGATCACGCCGAGTCGCTCGAACTCCTTGAGTAGCTCTCGGCCGCGATCCGTCAGCGGACCATCGCCGCCCGTTCCCATCGAGTACGCACTCGGCCCATAGTGTGCGAGACAGGCCGTTCGCAGGCCTTGATCGAACCACCACTGGGCATGCGAGGGATCGACGATCGGGTCGGTCCCTTCCATGCTGAGAATATTGCCAAGGGGCGCGGTCTCCGGGGTTGCTTCCCAAGCGGACCAAACTTCATCGAGCGTCGCGCGGTCGCTGATCATCTGCATATGGCCCTGCTGTTCGAGCAGCTTGTAGTAGGCAAGCTGAGCCTGCCCGGCGGCGGAGCAGATCGTTTGGTTGGCGAAATCGAGGTTCTCCCGCAGAATTGTTTCGCCATGCGTACGGTCGCCGATCACACCCATATTGGAATCGAGGTCCGGCAGGCTTTTCGGCAACGCGCGGCTCAGCACGGTCCCGAGCGCGACACCGACGCCGGCCTTGCGCAATTCAGGCAGGCTGGTCGTACAGTTGCCGCGGCCCTTGCCGGTCATGCTGCTTTCGTTGGCGCGTAGTTCCTGAACAGAAAGAAGCTGGTCGCGGTCAAACGAGACGGCGTTCCAGGCGATATCGAGGTGGGCGTCGAGGATGAGTTTCATAGGAGTAAGGCAGATCAGACTAACAGATTGAAGGTCAGTGACGGTGAGAGCTTTCAAAGGACGGGCTGGCCCGCTCTGTGAAGCCGCCGTCATCGTCGCGAACGAGGAGCAAGACAGCGAGGTCGTGCTCGGTGGCGAAGCGAAGTGCCTCATCCTCGCCCATAACCATCAGCGCCGTGGCGTAGGCATCGGCCGTCATGCAGGAATTGTGAACTACTGACGCAGAAGCAAGCCGATGCTTGACCGGCCGGCCCGTGCGCGGATCAATCGTGTGGGAGTACCGCACGCCGTCCCGTTCGATAAAGTTGCGGTAGTCGCCGGAAGTCGCCATCGCGCCGTCACTGAGCCGAACGATCCTCTGGGGGCCGGCTGATCCCTCGGCGGGCCGCTCGATTGCGATCCGCCAGGGCTCGCCGGCGGCATTCTGTCCGGTGGTTCTCACTTCGCCCCCAACTTCCACCATGTGATTCCCGTACCCAAGCGCCGCCAACGCTTTCGACACACGGTCGACCGCGTACCCCTTGGCGATGGCCGCAAGATCGGCTTGGGTGGCCGGATAGCGCTTGCGAGCCGCGGACGCGGCCTGATCAAGTTCGATGTTCTCCCAGCCGACCGATTGCCGCAGTTGGGCTAGTTCCGATTCGGTTGGGATGCTGTCGGGCTTCGAGGGCCCAAAACCCCAGGCATCGACGAGCGGCCCTACGGTGATATCGAACGCGCCGCTCGTCGCCTCGCTCACGCGTCGGGCCTCAGCGAGAACGGCGCCGACATCTTCGGAGAAGGGAAACGGTTCCGTCGTCTCGTGGCGGTTGAATCGCGAAAGCTCGGAGTCCACCTTGTATGTGGACATCTTCGCGTTCACGTTGTCGAGCTGCGACGTGATGGCATCGTCAATCTCTGACTTCGCCGCATCTGAGAGACCCACACCGACGACCTTGACGCGATAGGCGGTGCCCATCGTCGGCCCCTGGAATAGGTACTCGGTTTCGGGGGGCTTCTTCGGGGATGATGTACACCCGATCGAGACTCCAAGGAGAATCGAGAGCAGAGCCGCGGTGACCCCGTGGTGAACGTAGGGGCACGACATGCCGTGCCCGCTCCGCACATCAGCGTCGTCCGAAGTGAACGGAATCGAAGCTATCCTCCGAAGTCGTCGAACAAGATGTTCTCGGGCTCAACACCCAGGTCATCGAGCAGCTTGAAGCAAGCCGAGT
>Ga0114999_10006176_pt1 | contig 13897 bp, 13 predicted proteins | sample ArcticOcean_MG_C_3_FD_89820 | JGI IMG/M metagenome (GOLD analysis project Ga0114999, IMG submission 89820) | Marine microbial communities from western Arctic Ocean - ArcticOcean_MG_CB8_126 | ecosystem: Environmental > Aquatic > Marine > Oceanic | place: Arctic Ocean: Canada Basin | collected...
AGGGGCGGATTGGTATCCGCCCTGTCCTGCGTGAACGACATATGGCGCTTTCGCGGCGTAATGCCAAAACCGTGTCCTGATAGTGGTGTCGCAATTACACCGATCAGAATCAGTGTCGCAGCGCGTATCGTTAGGAGACGGGCTGGAAGAAATAGCACGGGGTCACGATGACCAACATTGGAACTCCTGCTGTTTACGAATCTCTGACACTAGCTGGCACCGGTCGTGTTTGAGCAGCGCTGTTTGGCATCTGTTGAACGTAGAAAACGCCTCGTAGCGCCCCTCACCGCCGCCACAGGTTGGGAATCGGGGCTCGAAATTGGCACACGGGTTGGCACAACCTGGGCCAAATGGCGCCGCCCGAATGCGAGATATCGAACCGGCTCGCCGGCACACGGATTTTCAGTTGTACGTGACGCGTGCTCATGACCTGCCCCCTGAAGCGATACCAGGGATTATGTTAGTCCGGCCACCTTCTGAACGGTCGGTATAACCGTCTCCGGTGCTGGTGACCTGACCCTCCGTGATGATGCGTGCGCTGGCGCCAGTAATCGACTAATCGAGGACTGTCATATTGAATTTTTCGCCAAGCGATTTGAATGATTCGAACGAATTCATTCCTGCGGCCCGCATGGCAGCTACTTCCTCGAAGAAGTGCTCGAATCCCGCCGGCGATGCAAGTACCAACAGTCTTGCGGTTTGTCACCGAGTGTCGTGAACGCGTGGACCGTTCCTCTCGGGATGAGGGCGAATCCGCCTGACGTCATGATCTCGGACGCGTCTCCGAGTCGAAACTCGACCTCGCCTTCGAGTACGTAAAACGCCTCTTCTTCGTTGCGGTGAATGTGTGGCCCCGGGCCGCCTTTAATTTCAGATTCCCACATCCCAAAGCCACCAAGTGTGTCCTCACCTGTGGCCTTCATTGTCTGGACCATATCAGCGAGGTTTACCTTTTGGCCTTCACCCGGTTTCAGCACAATTAGCCTGAGTTTGTCAGCCAAACCGCACTCCGATCCGTACTACCGCGCCAGCAGACTTTCGATCAGCCCCGCGACGTGGCCGGGTTGCTCATCGATCACCATATGCGCGGCGTCTGGCACCACGTGGACAGCGGCGTTTGGCATTTTTGCGGCAAATCGGTCTGCGTATCCCGGTGGTATGACGCCGTCCTTCTCGCCCCAGATAAGCAGTGCCGGCTGTGTCACCCGGTGGAGTCGTTTTGACAGACCCCGGTTCGGGATCGGCCACAGATACTTCGCTGCCGTGGACATCGACTTGGAGCGTTCGACCAGGTAGTTCAGAGTTGCCTGGCCGTCTTCGGTGTTTGGGTCGACTTCCGTCATGCGCGCCTGGGGTGCGGTCGCAATGGCTAACGCCGGTTCTGATTCGACGTTGGCGTACATGTTGGCGGCCAGTTCCGAGAGGGAGATCGAGAACAGGTCAGGAATCTGGTCAGAGTCGTCCCATAGTCCGAACGGCGCTGCGAGGACGACGTGGCTGAATCGGGCCGGCTGTATGGCGGCCAGCTCGGCCGCGAACATGCCGCCCAGCGAGTGCCCGACGATCGGCAGGTTGTCGAGACCCATCTCGTCCATAAGATCAAGGTAGAAGTAGGTCAGGTCCTGGAGGTCGTGCAGGTTCGTTGTACCAGTGGTCTCGCCGAAACCCGGCGTGCGTGGGGCGATAACCGTGTGACCGTTCGACAGTTGCTCCAGGAACGGCGTCCATTCAAGCCCGGCGACGCCGTGCAGGTACAGAAGTGGGTCGCCGGAACCGCCTTCGAGGACGTCTACCTGGAAATCACCGTTTCCGACTGAGACCGATCTTTCGTTCATTTATTTCCTCTTGTGGGAGTTTGTTCTGGGAGAAATTTATGTAGGTATTGGTTGCGATTAGAGTTGTAAGTGTGAGCAACGCGTTAGCGCATTGTCCTTCTCTGAAGGACCCCCTCACCCCAACCCTCTCCCGACTGGGAGAGGGGGTTAGCCGTATCCTTCGTGAAACGCTCCCTGAGGCTCTCGAAGGGTGCGGACTTCTGGGGTCAGCGCTAGTCCGCAGGTGTTGGGGCGGCTGTTCCTTCCCGGACGATGGCGTTCTGCGGCCACCAGTGATCTTCGTACTCGGACCACATGTCACGAAGGTTTGGCACGACTTCCTGCGCCGTCCGTCGGATGTTCTCCTTGGCCAGCTCGTGTGGGATGGAGCCGAACTGGTTGAGCAGCATCAGGTGGCCGATGTGCAGATCTTTGGCGATCTCCCTTAGCTGTTCGGTCACCTGGGACGGCGTGCCGGCGACAACGTTACCCGCCTCACGGAACTCGTCGAATGTCAGTTCCTTTGTGCTGCCACGCCCGAAACTCGTCGTCTGGGCAAGCAGTCCGGCCTTGATCGTGTCGACCGTCCGGTATCCCGGCGGGTCGGCGAAACCCGGGTAGATGTGCAACATCTTGTTGAAGAAGTACTCGGTATGGGCGGCGTACTTGTCGTGCAGCTCCTGTTCGTTGTCGGCGACGCAGACGAGTTGCAGGAACCCTGCGTGGTACGGGTTGTCCACACCGGCGGCGTTGGCGACCTTCCAGAAGCCATCCATCACCTGCTTGCCGCGCTTGTAGCCGCTGTAAGAGAGGTAGGCGTACAGGTGACCTTTGTCGATACAGGTGTTCCAGGTCTCGATGGAACCCGCTCCCGGCACCCAAACTGGAGGCCGCGGGTCCTGCATCGGCCGTGGCCAGATGTTTACGTAGCGGAGCTGCGTGTACTTGCCGTCAAAGGCGAAGACCTCTTTCTCCGTCCATGCTTTCAGGATAAGTTCCTCGGCCTCGGCGTATTTGTCTCGGAGAAGCGCCGGGTTGGAGCCGTAGCCGTATGCCGTGTCCATGGCGGAACCGACCGGGAAGCCGGCTACGAGGCGTCCGCCGCTGATGCAGTCCAGCATGGCGAACTCTTCCGCAACACGGATCGGCGGGTCGTACAGGGCTATCGAGTTGCCCATGATGATGATCGCCACGTCTTTGGTTTCGCGCGCCATGACCGAGCCCATCAAGTTCGGCGACGGCATCAGGCCGTATGCATTCTGATGGTGCTCGTTCACACAGATGCCGTCGTAGCCCATCTCGGCCGCGTACTTCAATTCGTCCAGTGTCTCGTTGTAAGTGCGGCTTGCGATCTCGGCGTCGAACAGGTGTGAAGGAACGTCCACCCACACACTGCGATTCTTCTCTCGGAAGTCCTCCGGCAGATCGCGGTAGGGGCAGAGGTGGAACATCTCGATCTTCATGGGTTAGTCCTCGAGTTACCGGTTTTGGTATTTACCGGTGGTGAATTGGAGGTTGTTCAGCCAGAAGTGGTTTAGGCCGAGAGGGAGGCGTTGAGACGGCCCGCCGCCTCGGCAAGGGCCTCACGTGAGCGGTCGAATATTCCGACCCGGCCGTTAAAGCCGTGGATCATTCCCGCGTAACAGTTGTAAGTGACATCGTTGCCCGCTGCCTTCAACGCTTCGGCGTACGCCTCGGCCTCGTCGACCAGCGGGTCGTACTCAGCGGCGATGATCGTCGCAGCAGGCAGATCGGCAAGACTCTCGGCGCGGATCGGAGACGCGTACGGGTGGGAGCCGTCGCCGTCCGGTCCGATGTAGTGGTCCCAGAACCAGATCATGGAGTCGCGTGACAGCATGTAGCCATCGGCGTTAGCTGAATAGGACGCGGTGCCGTAATCGTGATCGATTACCGGGCAGAACAGGACCTGATGGGAGATCTTCGGGCCGTTCCGGTCACGGGCCATTAGGCACACCGCCGCTGAGAGATTGCCTCCCGCGGATGTGCCGGCTACACCGATACGCGAGCCGTCGGCACCCAGTTCAGATGCGTGCTCGTGCGCCCACAGGAGTCCGGCGTAACAGTCCTCAACCCCTTCAGGAAAACGGACGTCCGGGGACAGTCGGTAGTCGATCGAAACGATCACCGAGTTGGTGGCGTTTGCGATTACACGGCACGCCGGGTCCTCGTTGTCGAGATCGCCGATTACCCAGCCGCCGCCGTGGAACCAGACGATCAGCGAGTGATCGGCGCCCTCAGAGGGCGTATAGATGCGTATGGGCAGATCGCCGCCCGGGCCGGGGATTACGGTGTCCCGGACGCTGTGTACTTCGTCGTGTTCGGTCGGGGCCGCGGCGGTGTTCGCTTTTGCCGCGGCACGGGCCGCCTCGGGTGTTTGCGTGTTTAAAGCCGGCAGATTCAACTCTTCTGCCATCTTCAACGCGGACGCTACCTGTGGATGCAGAGCCAAAGTGATCTCCCACTACCTATCATCGGTATTTGCCCAGTTGGCCGCATTGTACGAGCGATGAGGCATGTGCGCATCGGAGGTATCTGATCACAAGTGTTTACGCTGCGGTGTATTACCTGGGAAACTCTCAGAATCGTCGGGTAACGGGTTCCAATTATTGAGTGATGGAGATGCCGAATGCAGACCGCACCCTTCAGGCTGGACGGCAAGAGCGCTCTCGTGACGGGGGCGGCGCAAGGCATTGGGCGCGCCGTCGCGTTAGCCATGGCCTCGGCCGGAGCAACCGTATCCGTCACGGACGTACGGGCCAAGGAATCTCAGATCGTTTCGGTTTGTGAGGAGATCCGGTCGGGCGGCGGCACGGCGTTCGGGTACGGGCTCGATGTGACGCACACATCTGTTATTGCCAAAGTGTTCGAGAAGGCCGCAGGGGAAATGGGAGGGTTCGATATCCTCGTCAATAACGCCGGGATCGCCGCCCGGGGGCCAGCAATGGAACAGACCGAAGAGGACTGGGACCGGGTGCTGGGTGTGAATTTACGTGGGATGTTCTTCTGCGCACAGGCCGCCGCACGCTATATGAAGGACCACGGCGGTGGACGGATCATCAACACCGGTTCGCAGGTAGCGGAGTCGGCGCGCGTCTGGAATGCGGCGTACACGGCGAGTAAGGGCGGGGTGGTTGCGATGACCCGCGCTCTTGCGGTGGAGTGGGTGCAGTACGGCATTAATGTGAACGCCGTCGGTCCGGGACCGGTGGAGACGGAGCTGGTCGCCGACACGCCGGACCACATTGAGGCACAGGTGGCGCATCGGTCTCCGTTAGGACGACGACTTGATCCGGAGGATATCGCCGGTGCGTATGTGTACCTTGCGAGTCCCGCCGCTTCAGGCGTGGTGGGGCATCACCTGCTGGTGGATGGAGGTTGGGTGGCCGGGTAGGGGCGGTAACGGCTTGAAGTGAATTTAACCCACCCTGAGGCTCTCGAAGGGTCAGTTGTGCATCAGCGCGCGAATTGCTGACACTCGGCCTACGGCCTCGACTCCCTCACCCCGGCCCTCTCCCGCGGAGGGGAGAGAGGGCAAGGTTGATTTTTGGGACACGAATCTGATGAATGCGGACTCAGATTTCTGTCTTCCCGAGCGTAGCCGAGGGATCTTCACCGGCGCATTTCCCAGCATGGAGAGTTGTTCTCGATTGCTGTCTGTTACTTCGGTGAACGCTGAGGTGCGGAGGTCAATCTGATTGCGGAACGGACGGTCCCCAGATAGCCGAGAACGACGGTTCCAGTTGCGGATGTTCGTGAATCTGCTGCTGAAGATCCCTCGGCTTCGCTCGGGATGACATTCAATCTATTCGCGAAACTCCCGCTCCAGGACATATGATTCCCACGGTGACAGGCCGGGACCAGTTAACTGCCAGGAGGACAAGGCTGTGGATTTTGTAGATATTGACGGCGTTAAAATCGCCTATCAGGAGACCGGTTCCGGGTTCCCGCTTGTGTTTGCACACGAGTTCGCCGGGAACATGGAGAGCTGGGACCAGCAGGTGAACTACTTCGCCCGTAAGTACCGGGTGATCGTCTACAACGCTCGTGGCTACATCCCGTCCGATGTGCCGGATTCGCCGGACGTGTACGGCCATCAGCAACAGGTGGCGGATCTAAAAGGTTTGCTGGATCAGCTGGGGATTTCAAAAGCGCACATCGCCGGACTTTCGATGGGCGCGTATACGACCATCGGATTCGGGCTAACTCACCCGGAGATGGCGGCCTCGCTCATAGTGGCAGGGGCGGGCAGCGGGTCCGACGACGTCGAGAAATTCCACGCCAACTCCGCCGCATACGCGGACCGCATGGATGCCGATGGCATGGCGGCGTTACGGACGTATGCGACGGGAGACACACGGGCGCGTTTCAGGCACAAAGACCCGTCGGGATACGCACGGTTTGAAGAGTTGCTCATGTCGCACTCGGCAAAGGGCTCGGCCAACACATTCCGTGGCTTCCAGGGGACCCGGCCTTCTATCTACACGCGTGAGGCCGAGTTGCGAGAACTGACGGTTCCGATGTTCGTGATCAACGGCGACGAGGATGAGCCGTGCCTTGAGCCGGGTTTGTTCTTGAAGAGGACCGTTCCTTCGGCCGGGTATTCCCTTGTTCCGCAGACCGGACACGCCGTCAATATCGAGGAGCCGATGGCCTTCAACCAGCTTGTTGCCGAGTTTCTGTCTCTTGTTGAGCTAGGGACCTGGCGCTCTCGCGATTACGGGAGCGGCGACGCCTGGTAATCCGAGTCGAAATCAGGTCATCGCCGGACCTGTTGCCTGTATCATCCCCGCAATGCCAAGCGAGAAAATGATTAAACGGATCGAGCTCATGCTCGATCAGGCCGATGAGGCGCTGGACGCTGGCAAATGGACGCGGTTGCGTGGCCTTTGTGCCGACGTGCTGGCGATCGATCCGGAGAATGCTGATGCATCGACGCTGCTCAGGATTGCCGACTGACGTGACGGCGGGGTCGCTGCCGCACCCGGAGCGACTGCATTTGACGACGACGTGGTTGCTTCCGAGGAGCAGGACGCATCGGATGGTGGACGAGATAGTCGCATACGGATCAGACGAGCGCGTATCGCAGCGCATCAACGAGGCGTTTTAACTGGGCGCGTCTGAGGTGCTAGTAAGCGTTCTGACCGCCGGCCCGGAACCTGAGAAGGTCTGGGATCGTACCGTCGGACTGCTTGGCGAACTGTCGGCTAGCGACTAATCGTCCGGTACGGGGCTGGACTCTGACGCATTCTCGATGGCACCCGGGACCTTGTCCTGCGATGGCCCGGTCTCACGCCCCGGCAAGATCGGAGCCTTCAGCCTCAGGAACACAACAGCCGCCATGAGCATTAATACTCCGCCAGCTATTAGCACCGGCGTGTAGGTACCCGTCCAGTCGAATATGAAACCCGCCGCAACCGGGCCGACCATGAGGACGCTGTTGTAGAGCGGGGCCATCATCCCCCTGATGGTTGCGAAACTCTTCCGACCAAACAGGTCTCCAACAAGGGCCCAGTTGAGCGAGCTTCCCGCCTCGGACCCCGTGAAGAGCAACAGCGCGAGGAAGAGCGGAATTGTCCCTTCCGTAAACACCACCAGGAACAGGCTGGCAGCAGACATGGCGTACCCGAGCGACAGGATTTTGATACGGCCGATGCGGTCTCCGTAGTAACCGGCCAGGAGGATGAGCGGCACGGCGACGAGAGCGAGTCCTCCGACCATATTTGCGGCGACCTGCCTGTCGATGTCCTTCCAGTCCAGGATGGCGATCAGGTGGATGAAGATGGTTCCGTGGGCAGCTATCCGAAGCATGGTGCCGATGGAGAGCACCCAGAAGGCTTTCGTCCTCAGCGCTTCTTTCGTTGTCCAACTGTCGTATGTGGCGATCGCCGACGAACGAATACCGGTCGGGCTACCGCTGATCGGCCTCGGGTCAGGGTCGCCGTCCGGGTTCATGCCATACGCCTCGGGGGACCTGCGAAACGCGAGGGCCATTGGCGTCACAAAGAACAGCATCATCAGACCGATGCCGACCGAAGCGCTCTGCCAGCCGTATTTCAGGACGAACACCGAGAGGATCGGCACCATCGCGGCTCCGCCAAGCCTGAAGGCGGCGGCGTTGATCGACATCGCAAGACCGCGTTTACGGATGAACCACGAGTTGATGCCGGCGGTAGTCGCCTGCATGAAACTCGTCGATGCTCCCAGCGAGATCACAAAGATGTATATCAGGAGGAAGGCGATGTAGTTATCGGCCCGGGACAATAGCAGGTAGCCGATGCCGACAATCAGTGTGCCGATGAACATCAAAGGCCGGACGCCGTACTTGTCTATCGCCCACCCGGAAATTGGACCGATGACGCCGTTCTCGGCGCGGGCGAGTCCGAAGGCCAGAGCGGTTGCGCCGAGGCCGAGTCCAAGGCTTTCGCTTACTGGCAGGAACAGGACCGTGAAGCCCTGCCACTGAAGCGCTCCTCCGGTGCCGTTCGTGAGCGCCGAAGCTCCGACAATCCACCAGCCGTAGAAGATTTTGCCGCGTTTAGGTGAACCCGGCTCGGTATCGGGTCGGTTTCTACGGAAGGGGTTGATCGTCAGATTCCTGACATGTGGACGGAGTTAATGCGGCGATATGGAGCGGGCCGCCGCCATAGTGGCACAGTCGATAGGCGCTTGCACGGTGCTTTCGTGCTGACGCGAGAAAAGGCGACGCATAAAGTGCCGCCTTTTCAAGATTTCTGTCTGAGCTTCCGGCCGGAAATTAATCTCCAGCGGGGCTGCCTTCGAGGACTACTTCCTCTGCTATTTCCGGAAGGAAGGGGATCTCGGTCCTCTTTAGGCTGGTTGGCGGGCCAGGACGGTATCCCGAAAGGGGTACGCGACGGGGTGAGTATTCCCTGTGAGGGTTATTCTGTCGCCGACCGGTGCATCGACCAGATACAACAATCCGAGGGGCAATAACTTGGAAGCCAACGAGATACTTATCGACGCGTACACGCGAATTCAGGAACTGGTGCACCGCTCCGCGGAAGGGCTCACGCAGGAACAGCTTGTGTATCGCCCGGAGGAAGGGTCCAACTCCATCGCGTGGTTGATCTGGCATTTGACTCGCATCCAGGACGGCCATCTGGCCGGGGCGACCGGGAACGAAGAAGCGTGGGTGAGTGGAGGTTGGGCGGAGAAGGTCGTGATGGACGCCGATACGTCGATGAATGGGCAGGGCGATGGTCCGGAAGAGGTGGCCGCGTTAACCGCAGATGGCGCGCTGCTGCTCGGCTATCACGATGCGGTGGTGGACCGGACGCGCGGGTATCTGGCTAACGTAGATGCGGCGGAACTGGACCGAGTTTTCGACCGGTCATACGACCCGCCGGTGACCGTCGGCGTGCGGTTGGTGAGCGTCATAAGCGACAACACGCAGCACGCTGGACAGGCGCGCTATCTAAACGGGATGATCGAGCGGTTGGACAGGTAACAGGGACGGTTTCGTCCTGAGGTGAAATCCCCGGTCTGTGGTGAACCCCATCTCATCCTGAGTTGGAAATCCGCCCTGAGGCGAACCAGAATCCACCCTGAGGCTCTCGAAGGGTCAGTCGTTCGTCAACGCGCGTCAGCGACACTCGGCCTACGGCCTCGACCCCCTCACCCCGGGCCCTCTCCCGCGCAGGGGAGAGGGGGCACTCGGGGTGATAACAACCCACCGTGAGGCTCTCGAAAAGCCGTGTAGCGTATTGACGCTTGATTCAGGAATCGTCCTTACCCGGCGAACTTCCAGACTTCTGCCGGGGTGCCGCCCTGTGGGAGGCCGAGCGGGAGTTTGACGTCGATGATGTATGGGCGCTTTTCGTTCATGACGATGTCCAACCCCCGGGCGATGGCCTCTGTGACCTTTGATTCGTCGTCGACGGTGATCCCGTCCATTCCGAAGCCTTTGGCGATCATGACCGGGTCGATTCCTTCAAGCGCAACGCTGGCGTACTCGCCTGTGTCCGTCATCACCTCGCCCGCCTCGCCGAATGCGCCCGCCACGATGCCGTAAGCACCGTTGTTCGGGATCACATAGAGGACCGGAATGCGGTGGTGTACGGAAGTCCACAGACCGGAATCGCAGTAGAAGGTGGAGCCATCCCCGACAAGTCCCACAACGGGTGTATCGGGAGCTGCAAGTTTTGCGCCGACGGCTGCTCCGATGCCGTAGCCCTCAGATCCGCCGGCTGGCCGGATGTAGATATTGTTCCCGCCGCCATCCTTTGCAGGAATGCAGTCAAACGGCACGGCGAACTGCTCGGTGGTGATGATGCCGCCACCGATCCGCTCAAGCTCAGAGTCCAGCGCATCAAGCAACACCAGCGGCCTCACCTGGCCTGCCTTCTGCGGCGCCCAGCCAGTGGTGGCGCGTCGTTGTTCACGCAGCGCTGCTGAATGCGCGTGTGCGGCGGAGCGTCGTGCGTCGTATTTGGAAGATGGCCCGCTCGTGGATGCGACCTCTTGCAAGCGTTCAAGCGTTCGTGATTCGTCCGCAAGTATCTCCAGTTCCAGGCCCGGGAGATTCTGGAAATAGGCAACGCCGGATCCGACGGCCATGATGCGGTCGACGGTTTTGAAGGCGTCGAAGTCCTCGATCTTGCCGTTGCCTCCGTGCCTGATGCCGAAGCAGAAGATCGCATCGGGTTTTGTCGTTGCCGCCGCGGTATCGATCCGGCCGCAGTGCAGCGGGTGGGTAACCGGTACCCCACGAGAGTCGTCAAATCCGGTCGTGACGGTCGCTCCGTAATGCTCCGCCAGGGCGATGATCTGGCTCTCGGCGCCGCTCTTCCAGATGCCGTCACCGACATAGAACATCGGTCGCTCCGCCTCATCTATGGCGGCGGCCAACGTTTCAACATCTGCTTCCGACGGGTAGCCGGCTCTCAGGTTCGGGATCTCGCCCTCGATGATGTTTGTTGTCACCATGTCGTCTTCAAGCAGCCGGTCGTAGATGGCGAGATGCACCGGCCCGTACGGCGGCGTTTTCGCCACCCGTAACGCCCGCTCGAACGCTTGTGGCAAACCTTCTGACTCGTACACTGCCCAGCTAGCTTTCACGAACGGGGCAGCGATGGACGTCGGGCCGAAGGTGTGACTGAGGTCGAGCGAGACGCGATCGGCGAAGCTGCCGGTGTCGCCGGCGAAGGTGATGACCACGACGGGAAGCTGGGCCGCCCAGACGTTGATCAGCTGGCCGAGGCACTGCGCCAGTCCTGCGCCGAGGTGGACGACCATGACGGCGGGATCACCCTTGACCTGGCTGTAGCCGCCGGCCGCTGCGGTGACGATGCCCTCGTGTAGCGAGAGCACGCCCTCGATGTTGGGGTTGGCGTGGAGCGAGTCAAAGAACCGGGCTTCCCGGGATCCGGAGTTGTAGAAGACGTACTTCACACCGGATGCGACAAGTTGCTCGACCATCACGCGGGAGGCGTTGGCGGTCATCGGATGAGTGGTCATCTTTCATGGCTCCTAGCGTGTGCGTCGGTTTTTATTTATACGGGTGGGGCTTGGTTGTTGGCGTCCCGGCCCGTGTGAGAGTCGATGTGAATGTGGACTCGGCGGGATGATACAGCGCTTGCCACGAGCGCGGAGCATTCGCGTGCTGGCTCGCGGCCGGGCGCTCCTTCGGGCATAATCCCCGGGCTACGCAATATCAGGAGGGCGATATGACACGGATTGCTGAACTGGCTGAGTCGATCAGCACGATTCTCAAGGAACGCGGTGAGACGGTTGGCGTCTCTGAATCGTCCTCCGGGGGGCTCGTGTCCGCTGCATTGCTGGCGGTGCCGGGCGCATCGGCATACTTCATGGGCGGCATGGTGATCTACACCGGAGCGGCGCGCGACGCGTTCGCCGAGATCAACCTCGACGATCACCCGGGCGTACGATCAAGCAGCGAGCCGTTCGCGCTGTTGTGCGCTCAGGCGGCGCGGCGTCGACTGAACACGACGTGGGGTCTGGCGGAGACCGGAGCAGCCGGTCCGACCGGGAATCGGTACGGAGATGACGCCGGTCACACCTGTATCGCCGTGACTGGCCCATCTGAACATGCCGAGACGCTGGAGACGGGATTGTCGGATCGGGCAGAGAATATGGACCTGTTCACCGAGAAAACGCTAGAGGTGTTCGAGCGGATATTGAAGAACGCTGGTTGATGGCTGACGACCGAATGTCGACCCCTACTAACCCCTCTGGGACTTCTAATCGGCCCTGGCGAACGAGTGTCTAACGTGAATAACGAAGATCGCGCGAATACAGGAACTACGATCTACGCCTCCACGGTGAATGATCGCAAGATAATGATGCAGGCGATTGGAGGCGTTGTAACTCTGCTGGCCGGAATCGCTTATGCCGTGATTATTCTTGCGATTGGCATACCGTGGATGTGGTCATTCGTTGGAGCCGCCGCCGCCGTAGTCGGTTACATCCAACTCAACGATAGTCGCTCCCAGATGAGATATGTGAAGGCCAAAACCGAGATAGTGTGCGGTGCCTTTCAGTTAGACGTCACTTACGCAGGGGATGATCCTAAGTATTGCCTTGATGTGGGTGATACGCATCTGGAGATTGACGAAGACGTCCATTTGAAACTCTCTGACGGCGGAACGGTTGTCGTTGAGTACTACCTCCGAAACGGCCAACCTAAGACCATCACGCTTTTTCGGGAAGCTACGTAGATCTCGCTACTGGACCGCCGCTGTGACCCCGCCATCGATCACCAGTTCCGTGCCCGTGATGAACGAGGCGTCGTCTGAACACAGGAACAGGATGCCGGCTGCGATCTCTTCTGGCTTGCCCCAACGGCGTAATGGCGTCCTGTTTATGCGGGTGGCGCTGGCGTCTGCGTTATTGAAGAGTTTGTCCGTGAACGGCGTGTGGGTCCAGCCGGGCAGCACCGAGTTCACTCGGATGCCCATGTCGGCAAACTGAACGGCGGCGGAACGTCCGAAGGCGATGATGGCTGAGCGGGATGCGGAGTAGGCCGCTCCGTACGACCCGCCGTATCGCGCTGCCATCGATGCGACGTTGACGATAGCGCCGCCTCCACCCACGCTCATTGCGGGCGCTACCGACTTCGCGCCTAAGAACATACCTCGGCTTGATACATCCATCACCATCTGCCAGTGGTCTGCGTCGGTGTCGAGGATCGATGCCGGATCACGTGCGCCCGGGACGTTTATCAAGATGTCCAGCCGTCCGTAGGCTGCGACCGTTGTGTGTACTGCCGCGCTCCAGTCGTCCTCGCGGGTCACGTCTAGGTGGACGTATGTAGCGTCCAACCCCGCCTCCCGCATCTGAGCGACCGCCTGCTCGCCCCGCTCATCAGCAATGTCGGCAATCATCACCCGTCCGCCCTCACGCTGGATCCGCCACGCTGCGCGTCCGCCAAAGCCCATGAGCTCGCCTTCAACTGCGGTGGCGGCCCCGGTGATCAGTGCGACTTTGCCGTCAAAACGTGACATGTGATGGGTCCTATCTGGAGGGTTTGATCTGCCGGAGCGCACGTTACCTCATCGTGCGGCTCCGCGACACGGGAGGTTGTGGTCCTGGGCACTAATGGCTACGGCTTCCTGGGCCGTTGGCCTCATGCATGTTTGCGAGAATCCGACCACTCTGTGGCAGTAATACCTGAATCGACCAGTCCGATTGACTGCGACCGCAGGCGACTGGTCACGAAACGACAATTGCGGAGGTACGTAATGCGAGATCACAACTGGGACATCGTGGGAGCCTTCACCGGCGTGCTGTTCGTCGGAATTGTGCTCATCGGGCTGGGCATTACAGGCTTGCCGAACCTCGATCCTTCTGATGCCTCCGGAACCATAGCGCGGACCTTAGTCGACCGGAGTGATCAGACAGAACTGGGGAGCCTCATCGCACTGGTTGGACTTGTGTTCTTTTTCCCGTTCCTCGCCTATCTGCGGTATCGCTTTCAGCAAGCCTAAGGCGTCGACGGATGGCTGAACACGATGGCACTTGGCGGCGGGATTGTGACCGGAGCGATGTTCCTGTTGTTCCTGGGAATTCATCTGGCGACGACG
>Ga0114999_10006178_pt1 | contig 13896 bp, 12 predicted proteins | sample ArcticOcean_MG_C_3_FD_89820 | JGI IMG/M metagenome (GOLD analysis project Ga0114999, IMG submission 89820) | Marine microbial communities from western Arctic Ocean - ArcticOcean_MG_CB8_126 | ecosystem: Environmental > Aquatic > Marine > Oceanic | place: Arctic Ocean: Canada Basin | collected...
ATGGCTACTGCATTCGCGTATAGGATATTCCCCTCGGCATCAAATTTGAGAACTGGATTTAGATTGTCTGGCTGAGAACCTGTTTGATCTTTGGTGGAGTTTTCACGTTGGAATTTTTCTTTTAACAGTTCATCCCGTCGCTTGAATGAACGGGCCACAATTCCGGAAAGATAATCTGTCTCGCTTGTTCCATTATAACAGTTAATAGCACCAGAGCGCATGTATTCATCGGCTATATCGGGATCACTATTATGGTTTACCATAATGATTCAGGTCTCTGGAAAGACAGACTTTGCCCGGTTTAAAAAATCAACCCCATTATTTCTTTCCTTATAAATCTGATCGCACAAGACTATAGGAATCTCTATTTCAGAAATCAAAGAGAGCGCTGATTCGGAATCTTTAGCCTCAAAGATATTATACCCCAGGACGTTAAGTGTATTAGCGTAACTGAACTTTATATCAGCTTTATCATGAAAAATAAGAATGTTCCCCTGATTTCTCATGATATATTACACACGTTAATCATTCCCGATAAATGTGAAGCGTAATTAAGTCCCGATCTATTGTTAAAATTATATTTCTACACCGCTACATTTTATGAATGAGAAGTATCACTTGTCCCTTTAAGTATTCGCGATGGAATGGAACTAATAAAACCATGCATTCGATAATTTATTCTCACAATTATAGCGTTCCTATATCGGCCAATTTGAAATATATTTAAATGGCTATCATCCACCTCCCAAAAACTGTTATCTGATTCTTACCCGCTTCGCATTTATTCTTCGTCTTCGTCCACGTCTGCCTCATCGTCCAGCGACCATCTAGATAAGGTAAAAAAGGGAAAGCCACGCTCTGTCGTGGCCGTAATCTACATATCAAAGCGGACGCAGACGAAGCTTTTTAGCTGTTCCCTGACACCCTGAACCCTGTCATTCGTATAACATTCTATCTGATGTCCGACGTTTGATGTGTGAGATGTCGAATCTACATCGTATATCGCATATCAGCTACCGAGGGCAAAGCCCGACATCCCCCAATCGAATATCGTAAATCTTTCTCCCTGTGTACCGAGGGCCTATCCCGAAATCTTCCACTGCCTGTCCTGAGCACAGTCGAAGGGCCTATCCTATAACCTCTTACTCCCCAAACTGTTCACTGTTCACTGATTTCTGAACCCTGCGACAGCCCTACGCCTTCGACTTTCTGCCTGCCACGCCAGAGCATTAGCGACGGCGGGACTTTCGACTTTTGACTCTTCAATCTTAAGCTGAATGCGAGAGGAAATCTTTTCTCCCGCCATCGACGGTGAGCGTTTGGCCGGTGATAAAACTGGCCTCATCGGACACGAGAAAGAGTGCGGGATAGGCAATATCCTCAGGTTCCCCTACTCGATTTAACATCGCCCGCTCCGCGATGGCTTTTAGATCTTCGGGGCTAGCTTCAGTCACGCCGCCATGCAGTGTCATATCGGTTTTAATAAACCCGGGCGCAATGCCGTTAACCGTGACCCCAAATTCTCCTAACTCCAGTGCCATGCGTTTAGTGAGTGAAATTACCGCTGCCTTGGTCGCCGCGTAACCGCTGGTATTGGCAACGGCAGTGCCCAACCCTGCGATCGAACTGATATTCAGTATTCTCCCGTACTTCCTTTCCTTCATCTTACCGATCACTGCCTGTACCGTATAAATAATCCCTTTAATATTTACCTCGTATAGGCGATCGATTTTGGACGGCGGATCATCGATTAAACTGATAGGGGCAAAGAGCCCGGCGTTATTAACGAGGATATCAATATCGCCATAGACATCTTCTACTATTTTCACCATCGCTTTGACTTCAGCGGGATTGGAAACATCAGCTTGAACGGGTAGCGCCATCCCCCCGGACTCTACAATCTCCTCGCAAATCAATTCAGCCTGCTCACGGTTTTTGACATAATTGACCGCAACCGACGCCCCCTCACTGGCGAAGGCTAGAGCCATCGCCTTTCCCAATCCCCGCGAAGCCCCGGTAATTAAAGCCACTCTGTTTTCTAAGCGCATGATTCCTTAGTCAAAAGGTCAAAGAGTCAAAAGGTATGTGCGGTTACGCGAGGAAGCGGGTATGCGAAGACGCGTATTAGCGAAAAATCACTAACCGCCAGATTACCCAGCTTTTTGACTTTTGACCTTTTCACTTTTTGACTTATCGACTCCAAGTTTTTTTCAAAAAATTAATCCAATTATTTGAAAGTATCTTGGATATATCCTCGTCTTTATACCCGCGTTTTTTAAATAGGCTGGGAAGTTTTTGAAGGTCGGCAATCGTATTGAGATCGCGGGGAGATTGTTCCTGCCCGTACCCACCGTCGAGGTCGGTGCCGATACCGCAGTGATTGGCGCTGCCCACTAGTTGGACAATGTGGTCGATATGATCGACTACCGTTTCAAGCGTGGCTTTCGTCGTTTGATCACACCCGAGAACACCCCTTTTCCAATCGGGATCGAGCATCCATACATCAAATGCGGCTCCAATTACACCGTTGCGTTCGACAATGGCCTTGATCATCTCATCGGTTAACTGCCGTTGGCCGGGAACGAGGGCCCGACAATTGTGATGGGACGCTGCAACCGGCCCATCATAATAATCGAGTATTTCCCAAAAACCCTGGTCTGTTGTGTGTGTCAGATCGACAATGATACCGCTTGCCTTCAATGCGTCGAGGAGAGGTTTACCCCTCGGTAGGAGGCCGCCCTCGGTGTCAGTACCTTGGGCATAGGTGTTATTGCCGTAATGAGAAATACTGACGATGCGTAACCCGCGGTCGTACCATTCGGAGACATGGTCAGGGTCCAAGATAGGATCCGCGCTTTCCATCGCGAGAACTAAACCGAAAGGAGTATCAGCCGAGGGATTTTGCCAGGCCGCGACCATTGCATCGAGATCTTCGGCATTATGGATAAATTTAAGTACACCTTCCCGCTCCATCGCCTTGTAAAAAGAGTAATGTCCATGCCCTACTCCATAACATTGCGCCTGTGAATACATCCCCGTGCGCCCAAACCGATCAGTGTGATCTATCCGCGACATAACCGTTCCAAATACAATCCCCACCCTTCCTTTTCTCAGTTCGGGAAAGGTAACGGTCGCGCTTCCCCAGCGATATAGACTGGATTGATGATCATGGGTGCGAACGATCGCCGCAGGTTGTGTGATGTCCCGATTAATCTGAATAGCGTTAAAGGCCAGGTCGAGATGGCTGTCTACGATGAGCATGGGTTTATCGGCCATAATTATTTACTCCAGGCGTTGCGAAAGAGGCGTAACAAATTGCCATGGGCAATTTTGGCAACATCTTCTTCGCTGTATCCTCGCTCACGCAGTATGTTTAAAAATTTTTGCAGGTCGTTGACCGTATCCATGTCAGTAGGGGCGAGTTCTCGTCCAAATCCCCCATCGAGATCCGTGCCGATCGCAACATGATCCGTATTTCCGGTGAGCTGACAGACGTGGTCGACATGTTCAACGACTGCTTTCATTGCTCGCGTGGCATTGGGGCAATGTGTGCGCGGGTCGTCCCAAACCCACTGCGGACTTAGCATGGACTCGACGAACACCATGCCCATGACACCGCCGCGTTCGCAGAGAGCTTTTATCATCTCATCACTGAGGTGGCGTTGACCGGGCACGAGCGCGCGACAGTTACAATGGCTGGCGTGTACCGGTCCCTCCCAATAATCGAGAATCTGCCAGAACGCGGTATCAGCGGCATGCGTGAGATCGATAATCATATTCGTATCCGCAAACGCATCCAAAAGCGGGTAAGCGGTTGGGTAAAGTCCGCCCGGGGCACCGGTTCCGTGCCCATAAGAATTAGCCCCGAAATGAGTTATGCCTACCGCGCGCAGGCCATCCTCCCACCACTGAGCCACCTGGTCGGGGCCGAGGATGGGATCGGCGCTTTCCATCGAAAGGATTAGACCGACCGGTGTTTCCGGTGTGGGGTTTTCCCAGGCGGCCACACTGGATTCCAAGTCCTCGAGTGTTTTAATCCAAGCAACTTCGCCCTCCCTTTCCAAAGCCTGGTAATACGCGAGATGGGACTGACCGCGCGCATAAGCTGTAGCCTGAGTGCGCACCGCGTTGTGGCAATTCGGTTTTCCCGGCCACGGCACTTGGACCCGACACATTATCGTTGCCAGCATAATGCCAATATGCCCCCGCCTTAATTCCGGGAGTGAAACCGTGACCGTGCCCGGATCGGTTTCATAGGGGCCCAGTAGGTTCTTTAGAGAGTCTTCGCGTTCACGCAAAGACTGGATCGTCTCCGTAAGATCACGCCGATTATAAAGCGCGTTAAACCCCATATCCAGATGACCATCGATGATTAATGTCCCCATGGGACATAGTCAAAAGGTCAAAAGGCCAAAAAGTCAAAAAGATAAAAATCGATAGATTTTTAGTGTTAGGTTTTAGGTGTTAAGTGTTAAGCAAGAATCGAAATAGCTGGTTTAAAGTTATATTTAGAATAGCCACAAGACACACATGAGAAGAAGAAAAATTTCAACAGGAAGAACGGGAAGATCGGAAAGAAACGGTGAAACACGGTGCTTGATCACAATAGCTCAGCGTAAGCTGAGCGACGGATATTTCCTACGCGTTTTTTAAAATCAATATTTTAAAAAAACGCTAGGGAATAGCCGTTGTCAATCCCACCTGCAATTGCGGAGGGATGACATTGAGATCAAGCACCGTGTTTCACCGTTTCATAATGTGTGTCTATTGTACATCTTTTAGCCAATGTTCTTTCTTTTTTGTGTCTTTTGCATAGCCACGGCATAGTCGCTTATTTTAGGGACGACGACGGGTGCCTCTTGCCTGCCGGCCATAGCCTTGGCGACGGCTGGTGGCTAAAATATACTTCCCGACCTCCCGCTTGCCACGTCATAGCTCACCAGAGCGACGACGGGCTCTTTCTGTAAAAATCTTCTTGTTTCCCGACTTTCGACTCTCATTCCCAACTGCTCATCGTTTTCCGCAATTCGGGAGCGAGTCCCATTTCGGCGGCGAGGAGGGCGTTATCGATGTGAGCGGTCGTTCGGGCGCCGATGAGGGTGGCGGTGACATCGGGGTGAGTCATCGCCCAGGCCATGGCAAGACGCACCATGGGCAGCCCCATTTCCTCGGCTTTTTTGCGTAAATGTTCGACCACCCGAAAATTATGATCGTTGAAGTATATATCGGCATGTCCGGGTGAGAGATCAAAGCGTGCGCCCTTGGGAAACTGTGAACGGTCCGGTGTATATTTACCAGTGAGAAATCCCGCGGCCAGTGGACTGTAAGGCATAACCGTTATCTCTTCCTCCCGGCATAGGGGAAAATCATCCGTCTCCGATTTTCTATCAGCGAGGTTATAGCGGGGCTCGGTAATTTCAAAACGGGCGTAACCCTTCTTCGCGCTGACAGCGAGCGCTGCGCGTAATTGATCACCCGAAAAATTACTGCACCCAATTACTTTAGTATGCCCGGCTTTTACTTCCTCGTTGAGCGCGTCCATCGTTTCTTCAATCGGCACGCTATCATCGGGGGAATGCAGCATGTAAACGTCCACAAAGTCGACTTCAAGCCGCTCGAGGCTGGCCGCCATCTGTTTCTTAATATTTTCCGCGCCGTTCCCGCTACTGACCTTTGTGCAGATGACAACCTCATCGCGGCAACCGCGATTCTTCATCCACCGTGAGAAAATTTTTTCACCCGAGTGCATCTCGGTCGATGCCTCCAGCACCTCGGTCTTGCCGTAATCTGCCTTGCGTTTTTCATAGGTGTTGCCACCGCCATACATTTCCGCGTTGTCGTGAAAAGTAATTCCTTTTTCCGTCGCGTAATCGAGCAACTTCCAGGAAGCCTCCTCGTCGATCTCTCGCCCGTAAGTCCCCGCCCCCAGCGCAATCGCACTCATCTTCAAACCACTCCGCCCGATCGTTTTTTCGATTAATGACCCCATGGGTCTTTTGTCCAAAGTCTAAGGTCTAATGTCAAAGGCCAATTGTTACAGACGCAATTTCAGTATACAGAACTATTATCTATTTTCACAAGAGGATGATAGCCACAAGAGGCACAAGAGAAGAGATAGATTTTACTGAGGTGTGGGAAGAGCGGGAGGATAGAATAAATGAAAACCTATGCGATTCTGTCTAGTAGCAAAATTTCAAGATTAAACTCTTTTTGTGTTTCTTGTGCTTCTTGTGGCTATACTCCCCCACTTTCGACTTTCGACCTTCGACATTCGACGAAACCTCTACGAGGTTTCAACCCAATGCTTAAACAGAGGTTTCGTTACTTCGGGCAAATTTTCATAGGCTTCCACGGGTAGTGGCGCGAGCTCGTTTTCAAAAACACCGGGCTCTTCTGAAATTATTTTTCGGTCGATTGACCCGGGTCGCCAGGATTTTAAATTCATCCACCAGGGAGCGTAGCGCACTATCAGCGCGACCCGCGGATCAGTGGATGTGTTGGGTGCCGTGGCATGCCACAAGCGGCTGTCAAAAAAAAGCACACTGCCCGCCGGACCGGTGGCATTTATTTCATCATCTAAAGGGTCACAGGCTACCGTCGTCCACCCTTCCGCCATTGCTTTTTTATCCGCGATCTTCGCTTTATTCTCAGGGTATTCCACACTCGGATTGTAATTAAGCTTGTGGCTTTTCGGCCGGATCAAAGTACCTCCATTCTCTTTAGTAAAAGCAGACAGCATCCAGATCGAAGTGATATGAACCATCAAGTCCGGATAGGGAACAGGGATATGACCCGCGTTTCTCTGGTTGAACGGCCAATCGGAATGCCACATGCCGCGCTTGTTACCCGGTTCATTAATCGTCGTCGTCGTCGAGGAGACGCGCGCGTCAGGGCCAAAAAATGTATCCACCAGCGCCAGGATACGCGGGTGTGCGACATATTCCGCAAAACTCTGCGTATAATTAATAGTCCCAGACAAATGCGTGATATTATCAGACGCATAATCGCTGCAATTCGCGTGCGCCGCGTCCGAAATCTCCTTTTTGATCTGCTCTATTTTATCTGCGGGAATAATATCCTCAATCAGGCAATATCCCATTTCCCGCACCTGTTCCACCAGTTCTTCCGTCGTAGGATAGGAGTCTTTGCTTTTGATCATGCTTTAGTCAAAAGGTCAAAAGGTCAAAAAGTCAAAATGATAAAAATCGGTAGATTTTTAGTGTTAGGTTTTAAGTGTTAAGTTTCAGGTAAAGAGGCGAGAGTCAAAGGCCGAATGGGAAAATGCGTAAAAGCGTGAATGCGGATTAATCTAACCCCTTTTTCACCTATTCACTATAAAGTATTTACGCGTCCTCGCATCATCACATTCACGCATGTTCGCGTATACGCATATCTTTTTGACTTTTGGACCTTTTGACCTTTTGACTAGTGAATCTATGGATTCACTAATCCTCGGTGGTACACAATTTGTCGGGCTTCATCTTGTTGAATATTTAATTAAAGAGGGGCATAAGGTAACGATTTTAAACCGGGGTTTGAGTGAGGCGAAACTTCCGGATGAAGTCACTCGTCTCACTGCCGATCGCAATGATAAAAAACAGGTCGCGGAGGTTTTGAAGGGTAAATCATTTGATGTCGTCTACGACATTTCCGGCTATACCCCGAACGTCGTTGAAGATATCCTGGACATTCTCGATGGGCAGATAGGACATTATGTTTTATGCAGCACGACCTCCGTTTACGCGGCCTCTGAAATCAGGCCGGTCTTTGAAGATTCCGCCCTCGACCGGAGGCCGGAGGCCAGTGATTACGCACGGGAAAAGATCGCCTGCGAAGATCTTCTCTTAAAATTTCATGCGGAGCACGGACTGCCGACCACCTCGTTACGGTTGGTCTATGTCTACGGACCGCACAATAACTTGAAACAGCGCGAACATACTTTTTTTGCCCGCATCACCCACGGCCGTAAATTAATTGTCCCCGGCGATGGGCAACGACTCCTTCACTTTATCCACGTTGATGATCTGGCTGCTGCGTTTGCCACCGTTCCCACCAGGAAACAGGCGACTGGACAGATTTATACTATCGCTGCTAATGAGATGATTACCGTTAAAGGGTATATACAAACGCTAAGTGATATCATGAACAAGGAAGTGGAAGTGATTCACGTCGAGCCCAAACGCTATGAAGAACTCGAGGCCAATGTATTCCCTTTTGGATGGGGAATCAGCTCCGTATACAGCAACGAAAAAGCACGCCGCGATCTCGACTGGGCCCCCAGATACAACATTCACGACGGCCTGGCCATGACCTACCAATGGTGGCTCGAGCAGGGGCATGACAAAGAACCCTGGGATTTTGAGGGGGAAGACCAAATCTTATCCAAATTGAGCTAGCTCATTTTAGGCAAGAATTGGCCGTCAAAAGGTCAAAAAGTTGAAATACTAACAATTATCAGCGCTAGTAACTTTAGATCTTTTTTTGCTTTCTGACTAATTACCTTTTGACATTTTGACTTTTTGACCTTTTGACTCTTTCTAGCCATGCTAGAAAGATTTAAAGTCCCGATAGATGAACAGGTCCTTGTTTCGGAGGAATCACTTCGCCGAACGGTTACGGAGTTTTTTGAAAAGATGGGTGAGACTCCGGAGGATGCCGCCATCGCAGCAGACACCCTCGTAACGTCTGACCTGCGCGGAGTGGAAAGCCACGGTGTCTCTAATATGCTGAGAGCCTACCACCATCAGTACAAAAATAAAGATATCAACGCGAAGGCCAATTGGAAGATTGTGCGTGAAAAGCCGGGAACAGCGAACATCAACGCGGATAGAGGCTTAGTCATCATCATCGGTCGCCACGCGATGCAGATAGCGATCGACAAAGCCAAGCAGGTTGGCATTGGCGCGGTGTCCGTTTATAACAGCGGTCACTCAGGTGCTATCGGCCATCACGCGATGCAGGCGGTTCAAAACGATATGATCGGCCTGGTAACGACCGCCGCGGGCACACAAGTAGTGCCAACCTTTTCCTCAATTGGCCTGCTTGGAACAAATCCCATTGCCCTGGCCGCACCAGCACGCAATGAAGTCCCATTTCTCTATGACGCCGCGACCTGTTCGGTCGCCGGAAATAAAATTGAGCTCGCCCGCAGAATAGGGTCAAAGCTGGAACCAGGCTGGATTGCTGACTCCGATGGTGTCCCCATAATGGAACCCGTTCACGTACCAGAATACGCGGAAGGCATCCCGGTACATATTCTACCCTTAGGTGGCACGCGAGAACAGGGTTCACATAAAGGTTATGGGCTCGCGATGATAACAGAGATCCTCGGCACCCTACTGGCAGGTTCTCTTCCCAGCATGCTCGCATCTCCGGGTGAAGAGGGATTCATGCACAAACACCATTTCGTCGCCTACGACATCGAAGCATTCACCGACCTCGATATCTTTAAAGATAATATGGATCGTATGCTCAAAATGATCAGAGAAACAAAACCAGCCCCCGGCCAGGAGAGTGTAATCTATTCCGGCATGATCGAAGCTGAAGAAGAAAAAGAGCGTCGAGCCAACGGGATACCTCTGCATACAGAAGTCATAGAATGGTTTAAGACTATGACAAATGAAGAAGAAATTTCTGATCTAGAAATTTCCTGATCATTTGTCCGGCATCATTTCACATTCACGCTTTATCGCATTCACTCATTTCCCCATCACGCCTTCGACCTTTTGACTAAATACCTTTTGACATTTTGACATTTTGACTTTTTGACTCATACCCCATGGCCTTTGTATTTCTAGCGATGCTATTGAGTCTTATTGGATTAATAGCGGCGATCATTGCTTACTACTTTAAAATCCTCGCTCTCGATGAGGCGAAAAAAGATTTGGTCCTCTTTCAAAACGAAGCCGTAAAACGCGGCCATGCCACCTGGAACATGTCCACCAGCGAACCCGGTAAATCCGTCTTTCAGTGGAAAGATCCACCGAAGGAAGTTCGCGACGCGAAGGTCGAAAACTAAAGGTCCAAAGTCTAACGCGAATGATTTTTACGGGAAGATTCTGTCGTCGCACAGCTGAGCTTCAGCCGTCGCCGAGGCTATGGCCGCCAGGCAAGAAGCACAAGATTCACCAGTCGTCGCCAAGGCTATGACCGGCAGGCAAGAGAAGAAAAAGAAATTTAACAGGAAGATCCCGTCGTCGCTCTGCTGAGCTTCAGCCGTCGCCAAGGCTATGGCTTGACAGGATGACGTGGCAAGCGGGAAGGACGGGGAGAAAAATAAAGGAAACCTGAACCGCGGATTACACGGATGAACGCGGATGGGAAATCGAGGAGTCTAAAGTCGAATGTCGAAAGTTTAATGCAATAGGTAGATCCAGAATAACTCAGGTGAAACGCGATGCTTGAACTCAATAGTCACGCTAACGCGGGACGCCGGATGTTTCCTGCGCGTTTTTTTAAATCACAATTTTAAAAAGCGCTAGTCAATCCACCCGCAAATGCGAGGGGATGACATTGAGATCAAGCACCGCGTTTCACCTTTTTAAAACTTCATAATATTATCCGCGACATCAGCGTAATCCGCGGTTTAAATTTCTTTCTTGTGCCTTTTGTGGCTATCCCTCCTTCTTTCTCCCCGCTCTTCCTGTAAAAGCTTATTGTTTCCCGCTTTCGACTTTTGACCTTCGACCTTTGACTCCTCAATATTTACATATGAAAACAAAATTTGACGTTGCTGCGCGATTAATCCTCGGTGTGATCCTTCTGATCTTTGGATTAAACACCTTTCTCCATTTCATGCCCATGCCGGAACCGCCGGAAGGTGCCGGTAAGCTCCTCTGGGCGTTTGCCGAGTCGGGATACATCTTCCCCATGATCGGGGTCGTAAAAATCGTTGTCGGGCTGCTCTTGCTTATCAATCGCTACGTCTCCTTAGCCTTGCTCCTGCTCGCGCCCTTCAGCGTTAACATCATCCTCTTCCATCTCGTCCTCGACCCCAAAGGGATCGCCGCTGCCATTGTTGTCATTGCTTTGAATGTCTACCTACTCTTCGTCAACAAAGCGAAGTATGAAGCGGTTTTAAAGTCTAAATAATTTAACATAAGGACCAAAGGAGAATAACAATAAATTGCGACAAGAAGAAGATTTTTACAGGAAGAGCGGTAAGGGGTTTTTATTTACCGAAAGCACGAAATGGCATGTGAGAATCTGAACGCATATTTTTATCAGCACTCTTCAGTGTTAAACGGCGGATACCGTCTTTCATAGTTAGTTCATTGAAATTAATTAGTAACCCGATCGGTATATCCATTAGTTTCATGTAACTTAAAAGCTGTGCTTTATGAATAGGAGCAACATTTTCAACGGCTTTAAGCTCTACTAATAAACAATCATCTACCAAGACATCTAGTCTTAATGTTTCTTCAAAAAAGGTCCCTTTATATTCTATGGGCACTTGAATCTGCTGGACTGCTGGAACATTATTAAGAGCTAACTCACACATCAAAAATTTCTCATATATAGGTTCAAGTAGACCCGGCCCCTTTAATCGATGAACCTCAATAGCAGAGGCAATTACTTTACTCGTCCACCCATCCGCCCTTTTGTAGTTCTTGTGCATTTTTAAATAGTGGTAATCGTTTTTTAATAATCAGTTCTATATATTTACTCGGAGAAAATCATATCCAATTAATACTCTATTATCTTTTCTTAATCTATATTTTAAAAAAATTCCATTATCTCCTATTTAAATAACTTTTTGTATTTCTCTTTCTCACCGCGCTTCCCGATCTTCCTGTAAAAATTTTCTTTGTGATTTTTCGATATATTACCTTTAGTTCTTCATTATTTATTATTTCTGGGCTGGGGTGACAAAACCGGAACTGGAGGTGGAATCTATAGTTTACGCTCCGGAAAAACTTCGGGAACAGGAAGAGCTTTGGGATTACACGTTTAGCGAAGAGGACTTGTACGCTGTCCAGCGCAATGTCGATTATTCAGAGGGAACATCCCCGCATCTGGCCCTGGATATACCGCACTTACAAAGCCAACCCGCCTCAAACCTTTGTCCGCAACCCCTATTACTGGGCAGTGGATACCGAGGGAAACCAATTACCCTATGTCGACCGTTTCATGGTCGATGTAAAAACAGAAAGGCTGGTTCCTATCGCCGCATCAACCGGTGCTATTACGATGCAGGCATTTAATATCTACTTCTATCACTATACTTTGTTCATGTCACAGCGCGACGCCGGAAATTATGATGTTTACCACTGGTATAAATCAGGCTCTTCCGATTGGACATTATATCCCAATCTCAATCGCTATATAGATCCGGATGATCCAAAGACTCGTAATAAGTGGGAATTGCTCAACGATAAACGTTTTCGGCAAGCCCTTTCCCTGGCGATCAATCGACAGCAGATTATCGATGCGGTTTTTCACGGCTATGGAGAACCCTCACAGAATTCACCTGGAAAGGAATCCCCTTTTTACCATGAAAAATTAAAAAACAGCTATACCGAATACAATCCCGATCGGGCCAATGAATTGCTCAATGAAATTGGGCTCACTGGACGTGACTCCGAGGGCTTCCGTACCTTTAAGGACGGCACTCGCATGGTCTGGTATTTAAACATGATTCCGAATTTCAGTGAAGGTCCCTCCTCTTTTGTCGCCATTGACTGGAAAAGGGTCGGTATCAATACGATTGAAAAAGTTACATCCGCTAATCTTCATGCTACAGAACTGCCGGCTCGCAAATTGGATTTTAAAATCTGGGGTAATGTGGGTATGTACCACCCCTTAGTTGCACTAGACCAATTTGCGCCGGGAGGCATTGAAGCTGCTGGTTATTTACTCTGGTACCGGAATGGCGGTCTATACGGTGACCCGGAATCGAAAAACCCGGACGCATTGAACCCTCACCCAATCACCCCCTGCGACGATCCATGGAATTGCTCGATAGCGCTTACAACGCGCTCACCTTAGAAGAGCAGGTAAAAATATACCATGAAATCCAGGACATCGCGGCGGAAAATGTCTGGAATATAGGTATTGCATCCTCGTCGCCTTGGATCGCGATCGTGAAGAAAGATTTTAGAAACGTACCGCGTAAAGCCATCTACAGTGGTCTATATTCGAGCCCGTCCAGTGGTGGATTCGAAACCTATTATTTTGAAAACCCAAAGGATTCCCCCGGTGCGGTTGCGCAGATCAAAGGAGAGATGACTGAAATTGCTCCATCGCCCTACTCGACTGACAGGTTCACTGTTGAAAGCAGCAGTGATAAAATCCTCAGTCGGCTAATTCGTCTCTTAGTTACCGGTAGCCTGGTCTTCGGATTGGTTCTTGTCGGAGTGAAGCATCCCTATGTAGGGAGACGTTTTATCATCATGGCGCCCACCCTACTCATCATTTCCGTCATCGCCTTTACGATCATCCAATTGCCCCCGGGAAATTTCATCGATACGAAAATATTACAAGCGGAATTAACAGACGATCAAAAAACCATAGCAGAAGCGCAACAACTGCGTGAGATCTTTCCGATCGATAAACCTATCGTCACCCAGTACGCTCACTGGTTGGGCCTGCCCTGGTTTCTCTCCTTTAAACCTGCGGACCAGGGACTGCTCCAAGGCCACATGGGATTTTCGATGCATAATCGCCAGCCCATCAATACCGTGGTTGGCGACCGCATTTTGCTGACTTTTTTAATTTCACTCGGCTCCGTGCTCTTTACCTGGGCGGTTGCACTGCCGATCGGCATCTACTCCGCGGTGCGCCAATACTCGGTCGGTGACTACTTTTTCACCCTTCTGGGGTTTATCGGGATGTGCGTGCCCAGCTTCCTTCTCGCGTTATTACTCATGTACTGGAGCAGCGTTTATTTTGGGATCA
>Ga0114999_10006179_pt1 | contig 13895 bp, 10 predicted proteins | sample ArcticOcean_MG_C_3_FD_89820 | JGI IMG/M metagenome (GOLD analysis project Ga0114999, IMG submission 89820) | Marine microbial communities from western Arctic Ocean - ArcticOcean_MG_CB8_126 | ecosystem: Environmental > Aquatic > Marine > Oceanic | place: Arctic Ocean: Canada Basin | collected...
CGCCGGTTTTAGCGCGCCGCGCAAGCAGCTGCGTAATGCCTTGGCTGGCGGCCTGGGCGCTGCCCCGGCGATCGCCGAAGCGCTGCTTGCCGTGGCCGGCGTCGACCCCAGGCGGCGTGCCGAGACACTGAGTGTCGCCGAGTGGGCCGCGCTGTACCGAGCGTGGCGTTAGCCGGGCTCACCAAGGGTTCCTTCCGGCCGTAAGGCCTTGTATGTAACGCCTGGCGGTATTAAACCTCAGCGAGTACCTTCCAGCGGCAGGCAGCCTGGATACGGCGTAGTGGCGATGGTGCCTGGCCCTTCCGTAAGGTTAAACCCCAGCTGCCGTTGCGCGAACGATTACAGTTTATCCGGTACTCAGTGCCCCTAATGCTCCTCGCCCACTCGGCACTGTTCGCTGCCGTTCGACCCGACCAATCGACGTGGACGGCGACTCGTTCGAAGGCATGGTGCATTTGATCAGCAGGTGAATACCTGTCCGCTTATTACTTACGCATGATCGCGTGTAGAATCAGCCCACTTTCCAGGGAGGCGTGCGATGACCACCGCACCGGTCGAAATCAAGGACGGCTACGTTGAGTCCAAGGGAAACCGCCTGCACTACTTGGAGGCTGGCAGCGGCTTCCCGTTGGTCCTGCTGAACGGACGCGACGCTCTGCTGTCAGGCGAGCAGTGGCGCCTCAATATGCCCGCGCTGGCGGGGGTCGCACACGTCTACGCCCTCGATGTGCTGGGCTACGGCAAGTCCGATTTGCCCACCACTGGATACACTTTTTCCACCTTCGTGGACATGCTCGAAGGTTTCTTGGACGCCTTGGGCATCGAGAAGGCCGATATCGGAGGCCAGAGCCTTGGTGGCTGGTTCGCGACACTCTTCGCCTGGCGTCACCCGGAGCGGACTCGCAAGCTGATCTTGGTCGGCAATGCCGGCGCGAACCTCCAAGGCCCTCCTGCGCCGACGGAGTGGACACCTCCCGAGAAAGACTACATCCGCGAGCGCTTCGAGTGGGCGTGGGCTGACAACGTCGAGATCACCGACGCGATGGTGGACGAATATTACGAATTGGCACGCCGCCCTGGCCGCGGCGAGGCATGGCTTGCCCTCATCGGGGCGACCCACGACATGGCCGAGCGAGAGAAGTACCTTCTGCTCGACAAGCTGCCCGACGTGAAGTCCCCCACGCTCATCGTTTGGGGTTCGAACCCCACGGGGATTGGCCTTGAGCATGCGCATAGCCAGGACGAGCGGTTGCCGAACTCGCGCCTCGTTATCATCGAGGGCGGCAGCCACAGCGCCCAGGGCATCAAGCCCCGCGAGTTCGAGCGGGAGGCAGTCGCTTTCCTCAAGGAGCCGATGTAGCGAACGGCATGGCCAGTGGCACGAGGAGTACCCGGCTCTAGCGCTTTCATCCTCTCGTGCCGAGCCTGTCCTGAGCGTAAGCGAAAGGTGCGGGTGGCCCTGTGAAACATCGACGATGTCGACCCCACCGACCTTTCGCCTCTTAGCCCCCGCAAAGGTCAACCTCACCTTCGAGGTGCTCGGTCGCCGCGACGACGGCTACCACAAAGTACGTACCGTACTCCAGGCCATCGATCTCGCCGATGAGTTGACATTTACCCCGGCGGACGCACTGACGCTTGCCGTCGAGCCGCCAGGGAGCGCGCCCACCGAAGACAACCTCGTGCTCCATGCGGCTAAGGCCCTGCGCCTCGCCACTGGCGGGCAAGCCGGTGCCGTGATCAAGCTCACCAAGCGCATCCCCGCTGCCGCTGGGCTTGGAGGCGGCAGCAGCGACGCCGCTGCCACGCTGCTGGGCCTTCGGCGCCTGTGGGGTGTCGACATCGAGGCCGGCGCGTTACACGAGATCGCCGCCTCGCTCGGGAGCGACGTACCGTTCTTCTTGAGCGGGGGTACGGCGCTGGGCACAGGCCGGGGCGAGCGTTTGCAGGCCCTACCGATGCCTCGTGAGCCGCGCGTCGTTGTCTTGGAACCGACCGACGAAGCGCCTACTGGCAAGACAGCGCGCATGTACGGTCTGCTCGAGGCGCGCCACCATGCACCGGGTGCGCCTGCGGCTGCCGAAGTCGAGCGTCGACTGCGGGCCGGTGACCCCCTCGGCGACGCGCTGCGCAACGCCTTCGACGACGTGGCAGGCGAAGCCTTTTCGCACCACACCGCCCATCGTGAGATGTTTCTCGGCGACGGCGCGCCAGGAGTCCATCTCGCTGGTGCTGGCCCGGCGCAGTTCGCGCTGTTCGCCGACGAGTCCGCTGCGGCGGCGGTGCGAGACCGATTGGTGGTACATGGATATCGTGCGCACTTGGCTGGGCTACTGGGTCCGTGGACGCTGGATGGCGTAACCGACTGAGACCTTGGCCCCTGTGTTGCGAATCGCGAAAAAATAAGACAGCCGCGCCTTGCACGGCACTAGGGCCTGCCGTAGCCTGGCTGTGCCACCATGACCAGTCCGCTGCCAGGTCAGCGCATGTTGCGCACCCATTCATTGGACGCGCCTGTAGTGGCCGTCGCGATTACCGCCGGCGCGCAAGGCTGGCTGTCGGTCGCTGCGGTTCGCTTTGAAGGTAGTGAGCCGCGTGAACGCTTCGTTTCGCCGCCTGCGGCGGCGGCGGGGCTGGCGAGCTTCGCCGGCGACGCGCCCATCGTCGGATTTGGCCTCGCTGATTCGCTAGGGTCGCTCGCAAGCTCCGGCGCGGCGCCCAGAGGCAGCCCGTGGGACATTGAGGAACTGGCTGGTTACGTGGCGCCGGACGCCGCTGAGCCAACCGTAGGAGGCATGGCCCGCGCCTTGCTCGGCACCGGCACGTCGAGCGATAGCGGCGCGCCAGCAGGTCTCGACCCCCAAGCGGCCGCCGAGCGCGCGGGTTGGCTGTATCTGGCGCTCGTGGAGCGCGCGCGGCACTTGCCCCGCGCAATCCTGTCCCGGCTCGCCACCCTGGTTGCCCAGAGCCAGAGCCCGCTTGCCGAGTTGCTGGCGGCCGTAGCAGAGGACCCCGCCGTGCCGCCGGGCGGGCCGATGATGGGTGTCGACCCGCGCGAGGTGCAGGAGCGCCTTGGACGCCAGCGGCCCATCGGCGCGCCGACCGCAGCACGCGGCGTTGACGCCGACGAGGTCGACGCGTTGCTCGGCGCTGATGGGCCTTTCGCTGCACTCTTCCCTCGCTACGAGCCCCGGCCTGAGCAGCTCGCGATGGCACGAGCCGTCGCAGAAGCGCTCGCCACGCCCAAAGAAGACTCTCCTCAGCACCTGCTGGTGGAGGGAGGCACCGGCATCGGCAAGTCCGTGGCCTACCTGCTGCCGGCGGTGCTCTTCGCCCTCCGGAACAACACACGCGTCGTCGTCTCCACGAACACCATTAACCTCCAGGAGCAGTTGGTTCATAAGGACATTCCCGACATCCTTGCCACATTGGAAACCGTGCCCGGAATCGATGTCTCCCGCCTCCGCTACACCCAGTTGAGGGGCAAGGCGAACTACCTATGCCTCCGACGCTGGGAAACGATGGCGGCGGCGGGTGCGCTCACGGAGGAAGAGGCTCGGACGCTGGCGAAAACCCTCGTGTGGCTACAGGACACGCGGACAGGAGACCGTTCGGAGTTGCGGCTCCAAGGCCGCGAGACGATCGCGTTCGAGCGCATGTCCGCGTCGGGCTTCGCTACCTGCCAGGGCGCTCGCGAAGGCGCCTGTTTCTACCGGCATGCGCGCGACGATGCCGCGGGCGCGCACCTCGTGATCGTGAATCACGCGCTGCTGCTGTCTGACGTATTGGTCGACGGTTCGCTGCTCCCTGACTACGACTTCTTGGTCGTCGACGAGGCGCACAATCTTGAGTCTGAGGCCACGCGTCAGTTTGGGTTTCGTGTCGGGCAGGCCACCGTCGAGGAGATAGTCGAGCGGGCGTCATCCGACCTCCAGGGCATCACTGCGGCGACTCGCGTTTCAGGGCTGGAGGAGCCACGCAAGGACGGGCTGCGCGTCAAGATCGAGCAGGCGCAGGTGCCGCTGCACCGGGCTCGCTCGGCGTGGAGCGACCTTGTCGCGGGCATGACCGGTTTCGCGAAGGCCCATCGGCCTGACGCAGCCAACGGCGACGGCGACCTGCTGCTGACCTCCGGCATGCGCTCCCAGCCTGCGTGGTCGGGCCTGGAGATCGCGTGGGACAACTTCGATCACTCCATCGGCGAGTCGGCGCAGCGCATGGAGGCGCTCTGGCGCGACTTGGACTCGCTGTCCAGCGAGAGCCTGCCCGGCCTGGATGACCGCAAAGGCGAGATCATTGAGTGGGTAGGGAAAGTCGATGAGCTGCGCTCCCGGGTAAGGGGTTTCGTGTCGAGCCCGGAGCCGGAGACCGTGTACTGGCTCGGCGGCCTAAACGGCGCGATCAGCCTCAGTGGCGCACCGCTGGAGGTCGCCTCGCGGCTGGATGCCGGACTCTTTTCGCAGAAGCAGGCCGTGGTGCTGACTAGCGCGACGTTGACAGTGCGTGGCGAGTTCGCTCACGTCCGCGGCCGACTGGGCATCGAATCGCCCTCCGAACTGCGGTTGGGCTCGCCGTTCGACTACGAGCGCGCTGCGCTGCTGTGCCTCCCGAACGACGCACCGGAGCCTGGCCAGCCCGGCTACGTGAATGTGCTCGCCGAGACTGTCCACGACCTGGCGGTCGAGGCAGACGGGCACACGATGGTGCTGTTCACGTCGCACGCTTCGTTGCGCGGCACGGCCTTGGCGCTGCGGCGGCGGCTGGCGTCCCGTGGGCTCACTGTGCTGGCGCAGGGGGTCGACGGCACCCCTCAGCAGCTCGTCGCTCGGTTTCAACAGGAGCCGCGCGCAGTACTCCTGGGAACATCTTCGTTTTGGGAGGGCGTCGACATCGGCAACGCCTCACTTAAGGTGCTGGTGCTCGCGCGGCTGCCCTTCAACGTGCCTACGGAGCCGATATTCGCGGCGCGATCCGCTCTCTATGAGCAACCGTTCCTCCAGTACGCCGTTCCTCAGGCCGTCCTGCGATTTCGCCAAGGCTTTGGTAGGCTCATTCGCAGCAAAGGGGACCGAGGCGCCGTCGTCGTGTTGGACGGCCGGCTGACTACCAAGTCCTACGGTAGCTGGTTCGTTGGCTCGCTGCCGACCACCGCCATCCACCGAGGGACGCTCGCCGAAGCCGTGCGTGACGTCGGCGAATGGCTGGGCAAGCCGGCCGAGGCATGACGACTCGCACGCACCTGCGCGTTTCACAGCCGCTGGATCTCGACGCGACGCTTGATGGTGGGCAGGCGTTTCGCTGGCGCCGCGACGGCGACGCATGGGTCGGAGTGCTGGGCTCGGCCATCGTCCGGCTTGCCCGCACTGACGGCGGCGTGGACATCGAGTCGGACGTACCCCTGGCAAGTGACATCAGGGGCGCCATCGCGTCTTACCTGCGGCTTGACGACGATCTGCCTGCGATACAGCGCGAGCTGGCCACGGACCCGCACATCGGGGACGGCGTCAGGGCCTTTCCTGGCCTGCGCCTGCTACGCCAAGACCCGTGGGAGACGCTGGCCGGATTCATCCTGTCGTCAACGTCGAACATCCCGCGCATCGCTCGGACGATGGAATTGATCGCTGACACCCTCGGCCAGCCCTTAGAGTTGGGCGATACCACACGCCACGCGTTTCCCGCCCCCGAGGCGTTCGTGCGGGCCGGCGAAACGCAACTGCGCGACCTGCGCTGCGGGTTTCGTGCCCCGTACCTCGTCGCAGCGGCGCGGGCGGTCGCGACAGGGGATCTTGCGCTGGAGGCCCTGCGAGAGGCCCCCTACGCTGAGGCGCTCGCGGCCCTGTCGGCGCTGCCCGGTGTCGGGGACAAGATTGCGGACTGCGTCATGCTCTTTTCGCTGGACCACCTCGAAGCGTTCCCGGTGGACCGCTGGATCCATCGCGCGCTAGTGGATTGGTACGGTGTCGAATCGACGTTTCGCTACGAGGCGCTGCGTGACTGGGCAGCGGGGCGCTTCGGGCCGCTAGCCGGGTACGCCAACCAATACCTGTTCTGGCACATACGCCAATCGCGCCGCCCGATGATCGGCGCCGCGCTGACGAAGCCGCTCGCGCCGAAGGCGGGCAGCTAGCTATCGACGCTGAGCACGATCTTGCCGAAGTGCTCAGAGCGCTCGAGCTCCTCGTGCGCGGCCCGTGCCTCACCGAGCGGATACACTCGATGGATGACGCTGTGGATGAGCCCACGACTCGCCGCGCGCACGATGTCGCGCAGAGTGTGGGTCGGCCCCATGAACACGCCGAAGAGTTTTAGTTCTCTGGAGAACAGTTGACCCATGTGGAAATGGGAGTCGTAGCCGCTGGTGACACCGCAGACGCCGTACCGGCCGCCGCGAGCCAGTGAGCCATAGGCGGAACCGAAGAACCGCGCGCCGGTGGGGTCGACCACCAAGTCGACGCCTCGCTTGCGGGTGATCTCGCTCAGCCGACTACCTAGGTCCTCAGTCTCGTAGTTGATTGTAAAGTCTGCACCCAACTCCCGCGCGGCCCGGACCTTGGCTCCGGTGCTGGTCGCCGCGATACACTTGGCCCCCACCACCTTCTTGATGACCTGGATCGCCGCCGTGCCAACCCCGCTGGAGGCAGAAATCACGAGCGCAGTCTCGGATGCCTGGAGCGCGCCCTCGCCGGTGACGATGCGCCACGCAGGGAGAAACACCGTCGGTAGCGCCGCCGCCTGCTCGTAGCTCAGGCTTTCGGGAATGGTCACGGCGTTCTCCGCGGGGACCACGACCAGCTCCGCGTTCGAGCCCTGTCGGCTGGTGCCGAGCATCCGCATCGAAGGGTGGTTACCGAGGTAGGGGTTCACCACCACACGCTCGCCCACCAACGGTGCCGATATGTCACCGGCGACCGCGAGTACGTCACCTGCGCAGTCGCCGCCCAACACGTGTGGGAAATCGGCGTCAGGTCGTCGTGTCCCCCGCGAGCCATCGCGAGTGTAAAGATCAAGCCGATTCAATGCCGTCGCGCGCACCCGCAGTAGGACCTCGCCTGGTCCCGGCGTGGGGTCGGGCAGCTCGCCGTATTCGAGCACCGACGGGTCGCCGTGCTCCCTGATGAAAACTGCCTTCACGCTGCGAATCCCTCCCGGCTGGCCTGCCGCACGAATGCTCGCTCTCCGCGCCTCGTCTTCAGCCGGCCGTCGGCGACGGCCGAGCGCAGCATCCCTAGCACCGCGCCGAGCGTACGGCCCGGTGGGACGCCCATGGCGGCCAGGTCTGCGCCACGGAGGTATGGGCGCCGCTCGTGTCCGCGCAGGTAACGCCGAATGTTCCGGCGCGCCTCCGCCGACCGAATGCAAGCGACGGCCTCCACCGCGGAGTCCGGCGCGCCGTCCACGACATCCGCGCAGCGCGACGGGAGCAACAGCGGCATCACCAGACGGTCGTCGCGCTGCAGCCGATGTACGTGAGCGACGATGCCGGACTCGAAACGGGTCAGGGCCAGCCGCTCGCGTGCCACGGCCGGGTCCACCTCGGACAGCAGCACGCCGAGAAGCGCGTCAGCCGATGCGCCCGCATGGCGCGCTCGCTGCAACCGAGCCGCGATGTCCTCGCTGCCGAGCGCTGCGTGGATGGAGTGGAGCACACCTAGCCGATGGGCGAGGAGGAGCGCGCGGCCGCCGTCCCATTCCTCCACGGTGCGCCGCAGCTCCCGATGAACGCGCGCGGGCGAGATGCCGTCGAGGTGGTGGACGTCAGCCCGGAGCCAACGCCGCGTCGTGGGATGGATGCGGAAGCCGAGCCGCGCCGCGTAGCGCACTGCGCGCAACGCCCGCGTTGCGTCGTCTTGGAACGTCGCGCTGTGCAGGCCCCGGACGATGCCTGTGCGTAGGTCCGCCGCGCCGTCGAAAGGGTCAAGAAGGGCGCCAAAGTCGCCGGGCGCCAAAGATACGGCCATCGCATTGATGGTGAAGTCCCGCCGCGCGAGGTCGCTCGCCATAGTCCCGAGGGAAACCGAAGGGAGCGCGCCGGGGCGGGCGTACCGCTCGGATCGGGCGGTGGCTAGGTCGATGGTGCGCCCGCCGGCGGCGACCTTACATGTGCTGAATTGCGAACGCGACGTCGCCTTCAGGCCGATGGCGTGGAGGAGGTCCTCCGCCGTCATCTCCGATGCCAGGTCAATGTCTAGCACCGGCACGCCTAACAGGGCATCGCGGACCGAGCCGCCGACGAGCCAGAGCGTCGTACCCGCGCGTTGTGCATCCGCTCCCAGGCGGTGCAGCAGCGCGAGGTCGGTGGGGGTAAGCGCGACTTCCAACGGCACGGCGGATGACATGACGGGCTCAAGCGTACACCACGCGTCCCAGGGCTCTGCGTTCTCGTGCCGCCGCTGTTTGACAGGGTAGTTGCCCAGCGTACAATCGATCCGCCAAGGTCACGTGGCGCTGGAGGCCACGCGATTGGACATCACAAAAGGGGTTCTCAATGGCACAAGCCCGAGCAGACGTCTACTTCGACTTTGGCTGACCCTTCGTCTGGAATGCAGCCGTGTGGCTGGATCTAGTGCAAGAAGCAAAGGGCGGCGAAGCGCCCATCGAGGTCAACTGGAAGCCCTTTTCGCTTGACCAGATAAACCAGAAGGTTGGCGACGACTACCTCGTTTGGAACGAGGCGGAAGAGAATATCCCAGACCGACTGTGGGGGCTGCGTGCCAGTGTCGCTGCGGGCCGGCAGGGCGACGACGCCATGCGCAGGTTCTTCCCGTTGCTCCTGCGGGCGCGGCACGAGGACCGTAAGAACATCGGTGATATGGACGTGCTGAAGGAGACCGCGACGGCGGCCGGGCTTGATGTCGAGCGCTTCGAGCGAGACGTGAAGGACCGATCGACGCTGGACGAGGTAGCCAAGAGCCATGCCGAGGGGGTCGAGCAGCACGGCGTGTTCGGCACGCCCACGTTCGTCTTTGAGGACGGCACCAGCGCCTTCCTCAAACTGATTCGCCCGAACACACCGGAGGATGCTCTGGCAGCCTTCGACAACGTGCTGGGCGTCATGCAGTCCTGCACTTACGTCGGGGAGATCAAGCGTCCTCAGCCACCATGGCCCAAGGGCGTCCTTGGCCGATAACGGTAGCATGCCTAGCGAGCCTGACTGGGGCGCGTTGGAGCGGCAGATAAAGGTGCGATTCAAGGAGCGATCACTGCTGCACCAAGCGGCGGTGCATCGCTCCTTTCTGCACGAGCACCCTGAGCTCGATTGGGAGAGTTACGAGCGCCTCGAGTACCTGGGCGATGCGTTCCTCGACTGGGTGGTCGCCGACGAACTTTTCGTCCGGTGCCCCACCTACTCCGAGGGGGACCTGACCAGGGCTCGCGCGGCACTGGTGCGAGGCGAAACGCTGGCCGCCGTCGCTTCCTCTATTGGGCTGGGCGAGTATTTGTTCCTGGGGCAAGGGGAGGAAGCGAGTGGAGGCAGGGCGCGCCGCTCGAACCTCGCCGCCGCGCTCGAGGCGGTTCTGGCTGCCGTGCTTCTTGACCGCGGCCCGCGGACCGCGCGGCAGCTGGTCCTGCGTTGGCTCGGGCCTCGCATGGATGTGCTGGATGCAGGAGGCGCGCCGCGGGACGCGAAGAGCGCGCTTCAGGAGGCCGTCCAGAGCCGTGGGTTGCCGCTGCCGGCGTACCAGGTGCTGGAGGAGCGCGGCCCATCGCATGCGCGCCACTATCGCGTGAGCGTGAGCGTGGACGGCGCAAGTGTTGGCGAAGGCAGTGGTGGGCGTAAGTCCGAGGCGGAGCAGGCCGCCGCCGCCGCCGCGCTTCATCACCTGCGTGACGACCAGGCCTGACCGTTCCCCAACTGCCGGTCAAGTCGATTGTGGCCCGCCGGGCGGCCCGTTACCATTTCCCTTGGCCGCCATCTGCTCCCGAGGACTCAATGGCCTTTCGTTTCTTTCGCAAACGTGACAAGACGCACCAGGCGCTCGCCCGTACAAGGCGAGGGTGGGGTGGCAGTATCCGCTCGCTGTTCGAGGGAGCCACGCTGTCCGACGACGAGACATGGGAGCAATTAGAGGATGCGCTCATATCAGCCGACGTTGGTGTGGATACCTCGCTGAAGCTCGTCACCGACGTTCGTCAGCGGGTGCGGGACGAGGGAGTCAGCGGCATCGACGGCCTCGAGGATCTGCTCAAGGAGGAGATGGCCGCTCTGCTCGACGCGAAAGACAAATCGGTATGGGACTGGTACGACGAGGAGAACCTGGCGGCGAAGCCCTTCGTACTCTTGGTAGTCGGCGTGAACGGCGCCGGCAAGACCACCAGCATCGCGAAGATCGCCAACCACTATGCGCAGATGGGCAAGCGAGTCGTGATCGGGGCAGGCGACACGTTTCGCGCGGCCGCGGTCGAGCAGATCAAGGTGTGGGGCGACCGCCTCGGGGTCGACGTCATTGCCCAGCAGCAGGGCTCTGACCCCGGCGCCGTTGCTTTCGACTGCTACCAAGCGGCCGTCGCGCGCGATGCCGACGTGCTGATCTTCGACACCGCCGGTCGGCTTCAGAATAAGGCCCCGCTCATCGAGGAGCTCAAGAAAATCCATCGCGTCTTCGAGCGGCAAGAGGCATCAGCGCCCCAGCAGACGCTCCTAGTCATCGACGCCACGACCGGCCACAACGGCGTTGGGCAGGCTCGCGTCTTCCAAGAGGCCGTGGGCGTCAACGGCGTGTTCTTGGCGAAACTGGATGGGACGGCAAAGGGAGGCATTGTGGTCGCCATCGCCCAGGAGCTTGGGTTGCCGGTCATCTTCATCGGTACCGGCGAAGGCATGGACGACCTTTCATTATTTGACACTGACGACTTTGTTGACGCGCTGTTCGAGGGCAGCCCGACCGCCTGACGGCCCGTAGGTTCCTATGTTCGGCCAACTGGTCTACTGGTTCATCCTTCTCGAGCTTCTGAGCTTGGCGGCCTTTCCGTTCGTCTACCGGGCGCTGGCGCGGCTGCCGGACCGAGGGTATGCGCTGAGCAAGCCTGCCGGGCTGCTGCTGGTCTCCTTTGTCGCCTGGGTCATCGGGCTGTCGCACCTCATCCCGAACTCGCGATGGTCAGTGTCGCTGGCGGTGCTTGCCGTCGCGGCGCTCTCGTGGCTCGTCATAGGCCGCCGCGAGGAGCTGGTGCTCTTTTTCAGGGCCAACGCCCGCACGGTGGTGGCCACTGAGGCAGTCTTTCTGGCGGTTTTCCTCATCGTCGGGCTCATACGCGCGGCGACACCGGACATCGTCCACACTGAGCAGCCTATGGATTTCATGTTCCTCAACGCCGTGGTGAACAGCTCGTCATTCCCGCCTCATGACCCATGGCTGGCGGGAGAGCAGGTTTCCTACTACTACTTCGGCTACCTCATGATCGGCACGCTGACGCTGCTGTCGGGCCTGTCGACGGCTGTTGCCTACAACTTGGGGCTCGCCACGGTCGCCGCGATGGGGGCGGTCGCCGCCTTTGGCCTGGTGCTCGGCCTCGTCCGACTCTCAGGGGGGACGCAGCGGGCGTCGATTGCAGCGGGCCTCGGCGGCGTGTTCCTGCTGGTCTTCGCCAGTAGCCTCGCCGGGACGCTGGAGCTGGCCCGTGCGGCCGGTGCCGGCACCGCGTCGTTCTGGGGTGGTGCGGGCGTGGACGGACTGGCCCTCCCGGCCGCGGCGTCATCCACCTGGACACCTGACGAGGAGGGTTGGTGGTGGTGGCGCGCCAGCCGCGTCATCCCCGGCACTATCAACGAGTTCCCCTTTTTCAGCTTCCTGCTGGGTGACCTGCACCCGCACGTCATGTCCATTGGCTTCGTGTTGCTCGCCGTGGGCGTCTCGGTGCAGTTCTACCTGACGCCGGACCTGCTGACGTGGCGCAGCGCCCGAGGGAACTGGCCATTGATGTTGCTGGCCGTGGTTTCCGTCGGGGCGTTGGCGGCCACGAACCTCTGGGACTTGCCGTTGGTGGCTGCGCTGGTGGCCGGAGCCCTGCTGCTGAACGCTGCGCGCCACGGCTTACGGCTGCCGCGCCGGCTCGGCCGCGCTGTCGTCGCTATCGCGGCGCTGTTGGCGGCGAGCCTGCTCGCGTTCTTCCCGTTCTACCTCACATTGGAGGTCACGGGCGACGGGGTGCTCCCCCTGCGGGGTTTGATGACGCGGCCGGTGCACCTCCTGCTCATTTGGGGTGTGCTGGGCGGTATCGCCCTCAGCCTTTTCGTGACGGTGCTGCCTAAGGCGTTCACGGTCGGCGGCAATCTCACTGGACGACTCGGTGTCGCGGCATACGTTGGGTTTGCACCGGTCATGCTCTGGTTTCAGCCGGTCTGGGGCGCACTGTTCTATGTGACGGTGCTGGCCATGGCCGCAGTGATCGCCATTTTCGTGATGCGGCGGGCCGGGTACAAGCTGCTTGCCGCTGACGAGGTGAACTTCGCGGGGACGGGCACCGGGCTGACGTTCATGGCGGGTAGCGGACTCCTCTTCGGTCTGTTGCTCTGGGACGGTGTTACCAATGGAGAACGAGGTGTCGATGGCCAGTTTTCGTCCATCGACCGCCTGATCGTGACAATACCCATCGCGATGGTGGTGACTCTGGCCATCTACGGAGCATGGTCGCTGGCCCACCGCGATGCGACGGCGCAGCCTGAGCGATGGCACGGCATGGTCCCGGTGATGGGTCTCTTGGCGGTGGCCGCGACCCTGATCATGGGCGCCGAGCTGTTTCACGTTGTCGATTTCTTTGGTGGCGATCTGCGCCGAATGAACACGGTGTTCAAGCTCTACTACCAGGCGTGGCTGCTGCTGTCGATCGTCGCGGGCTTCGCTCTGTGGTACGTGACGAGCCGATGGAACCGACGCGCGCTCGTAGGCCGGGTCGGTCTCGCCGCATGGGTGGCCGTGCTTGCGCTGGCCATCGGTGCTGTGTCCTATTACCCACTCGCAGGTATCGCCGAGCGCACGACGAATGGCAGTGCATTGACGCTGGATGGCCAACGCCACCTCAGCAGGAGCGCGCCCGCGGAGCTCGCCGCCATCGAGTGGGTGCGCGACAACCTTCCGCGCGGCGCCGTCGTTGTCGAGGCGGCGGAGGTGCCCTGTGGCGACGCGTCCGGCGGCTGTTCGGATTGGACGGACACAGGCCGTATCGCCGGGAGCACAGGCCGGCCTACCATCGTCGGATGGGAGCAGCATGAGCTTCAGTGGCGTGCTTCGTGGGCAGAGGTGAGCGGGCGGCGGGCGGACGTGCGTACTATCTACGACACGCAAGACATTGACCTTGCCGCGGCGTTGCTCGAAAGCTACGGTGCCGACTACCTGGTTGTGGGTCCGCGCGAGCGTCGCGCCTACAGCGCCGAGGGCCTTGCGAAGCTGCCTCAGCTCGGGTCGCTGGTCTACACGAGTGATGGCGTGGGCGAGTTCGTCATCTATCGCCTGTTGCTCGATGCGAGGGCGTCGTGAACTCGCCTGCTCGGCGAAGCTGGCGCGCTCGGCCTGTAGCATTCGCTCACCGCCAAGCAACCGCTGCCCGGGGCCAGCCTGCGCGACTCGTTGCGCTCATTCTCCTGCATCGCTGGGAGGCAGTGGCATTCTGTGTGCTGATCGCCCTCGCGCTGGGTACGCGGCTGTGGGACGTCGGCGGGCGCACTCTGCACTACGACGAACTCCTCCACGCCTGGTACGCGTGGCTCTTCAGCGAAGGCTCCGGATACAGCCATACGCCGGTGACGCACGGACCTTTCCTGTTCCACGCCGCCGCGGCCACGTTCTTCGTTTTTGGTGCCGACGACGTGACCGTGCGTCTGTTGCCCGCCCTCTTTGGCGTTGCGCTCATCGCACTGCCGCTGCTGCTGCGCCGCGAGCTTGGTCCGACGGGCGCCG
>Ga0114999_10006181_pt1 | contig 13895 bp, 17 predicted proteins | sample ArcticOcean_MG_C_3_FD_89820 | JGI IMG/M metagenome (GOLD analysis project Ga0114999, IMG submission 89820) | Marine microbial communities from western Arctic Ocean - ArcticOcean_MG_CB8_126 | ecosystem: Environmental > Aquatic > Marine > Oceanic | place: Arctic Ocean: Canada Basin | collected...
ATTCTCAGCCGTGCCGGGGCACCGTTTGGTTATCGTGCCAACGAAAGAACATTGTTTGGTCATACAGGGGTTCCGTCCATACCGATTAGCAAATCTTATGGCGGCGTTCGAGTTCCAGCGTATCCAGTTCTTCCTGCCATTCCTGTTTCTCTTTTTTGGGCAGGTATTGATTGGGATCTCTGCTCACGTGAATGATTCCATCATCTTCACCAACATCTAGGTCTGGATCATAATGCCCGTGGCGAAATTCAATACCCCATAACAACGTGCCGACGCCAAAGCAAAGGCCTCCGGCAATTGTCACCCAATGGGATATGTACCCCCCAATAAGCAGCAAAATAATGCCAGCTGTATTCAGAATTAAGGCGCTGAGCCTACGTTTGTAATTTACTTCCATGTTTTAACTCTTGAGTCTGAACAGATATCTACAGGGCTTTCTTCACGCTCTGAACATAGGCGATAATATCTTCTAAATTATCCTGGTTAACCTCGAATTGTGCAATAGTAGGTGAGTCCTTTGTTGACCTTGCGACACCATCGACCTGCACGAAAGGGGGATGAGGTGGGCGAAGATAGAATGTTCGAAACCGCCTCAAAACGGACTGTTCTTTTTGCTTCATCATTATAGCAAAAAGTCGAAACGAAGGGGTGCTGCCAATGCCGCCGAACTTGTTGTTGCCCACGACATGACACCTGGAACAGTGTTGCTTGGCGAATTTCAGGCCTTTGGTGGCGTTCCCATCGGCAAGGACAGGCGCAGAGAGCATGAGAAGGCCGACCGCGAGTGCTAACCAACCAAGCTGCTTTTTACTCTTCGATTTAGGTGCTTGTAAATACATGTGAAAATCAAAGCACACTTTAGTGCCGAGGACAATTAACAGAAAGTCATAAAATACATAGCGGCAATGTGTACTAAGCGTTTGGCGTACCTGGTCATTCCAGATTAGAATGTCGCGCGCTCGACCAATCCCGCCTGAGGAATATCAACGTGTCTAACGAACAACCTAAAATTTTGTCTTATTTGCCTTGGGTTATTCTCATATCCGGGGCCATGTGTGTCCTGATTATCTTTGGTGTTCGTGCCAGTTACGGGCTGTTCCTAAAACCCCAAAGTTTGGAATTGGGCTGGGGACGAGAAGTTTTTGCCTTCGCCATCGCCATGCAGAATTTGTTGTGGGGTGCGTTTCAACCGTTTACTGCGGCATTTGCCGATAAAATGGGGGCGGGGAAGAGCATTGCCATTGGCGGTGTTCTGTTTGTGGTTGGGCTTGTTATGATGATGCACGCCACTGATCCACTAACCTTTCAACTCAGTGCGGGCGTAATTATCGGCATGGCTCAGGCAGCTGCGGGAAATGTGATTATCATTGGCGTTGTCGGGCGGGTTATGCCGCCAGAAAAACGAACCTGGGCCATTGGCATTGTGATTTCAGTCGGTGCATCGGGGCAGTTTTTGATCGTGCCATTGAGCCAGCTATTACTCACAAATTATGGATGGTCGGCGACCTATGGGCTGTTGGCTCTTTTGGCTTCCCTGGTTATTGCTCTGGCTGTCGTCATCGGGAGGCTTGAAAAGTGCATTGCCCTTCGCAAGGCAGCGGGAGGGGAAAGCTTTAGCTTACGCTCGATCCTCGCCGAAGCATCGCGTCATAATGGATATCGATTGCTGATTTTGGGATTTTTCGTGTGTGGGTTTCACGTCGCCTTTATCAGCGTACACCTGCCCGCCTACCTAACGGATTTGGGAATGCCTGCGGGGACCGGGGCTTGGTCGTTGGCTTTGATCGGGTTCTTTAATGTTGTGGGCAGCTATGTGTCTGGGGTTCTTTCTGGGCGCTATCGAAAGAAATATCTGTTGAGTGGGCTTTATATGTGTCGGGCATTTATCATCTTGGCCTTTATTATGCTGCCGATCAGCAACGTCACCGTATTTGTTTTTTCCGCGCTTATGGGGTTCTTCTGGCTTAGCACCGTGCCGCCGACATCCGGCATTGTCGCGCAAATTTTTGGCGTGCGTTATATGGGGACGTTGTTTGCCATCGTCTTCTTTAGCCACCAAGTGGGAGCCTTCTTTGGAGTTTGGCTTGGCGGTTACTTCTTTGATAACTTTGGATCATACATGCCGGTTTGGTGGGCAGGGGTAGCCCTCGCCTTGGCCGCGGCAATTGTACACGCACCGATTAATGATGAGGCCGTTCCCCGGTTCGCAAACGGTTAATCTGCCTGGGGTGTATGACGAGAGGCAGGGAATGATCCTCGGTGTTATCGGGGTATTCATTTTCTCGATTACCTTACCGGCGACCAGGATTGCGTTAGTAAAACTCAGTCCCCTGACGGTTGGAATTGGGCGTTCCACTGTCGCTGCGATCGTTGCGGCCTTTATTCTTATCATCAGCCGCCAGCCCTGGCCCACCCGAAGTGATGTAAAAAAAGCTGCTCTTCGTCGGCATTGGGATCGTTCTGGGCTACCCCCTGTTTTCGGCTTTGGCGATGGAACACGTCGATGCCTCACACGGCGGTGTGGTGGCTGGAATTCTACCATTGGTGACGGCCCTTGCCGCAGTCGTGGTTTCCGGTGATCAACCATCGCCGAAATTTTGGTTCTTTGCGGCGCTTGGTAGTCTGTCGGTGGCGGCCTTTAGCGTAATCCAGGGTGCCGGATAGTTTCAGCTGGCCGATGGATGGCTTCTCATCGCTTGTTTATTGGGCGGGATTGGATATGCGATCGGTGGTGAACTAGTAAAAACCATGGGCGGTTGGCAGGTTATCTGCTGGGCCTTGGTGGTTTCCCAGCCGTTTATGCTGCCATTTGTGATTTGGGAGTATACACCGGCCATGTAGGACATGAGCTGGCAAACAGGGGTTGCATTTCTTTATGTGTGCTTATTTAGCCAACTGATTGGATTATTCCCGTGGTACAAGGGCCTGGCTTTGGGCTGCGTGGCACGGGTCAGCCAGACGCAGCTCTTGCAACCGTTTTTCACAATTGCCGCCGCAATGATCTTATTGAGCGAAGCGCTAGACTTCGCCACGGCAGGGTTTGCAGTTCTTGTGGTTGGGCTTGTCGCCGTCGGCCGTAGAGCAGCAATTGTCACACGTTGAAAGACGGCTGGTTAAGCCGCACTTTCACCGTAGGTTTTCCACATCCGGTGATCTAAAAGGGCCGTTTCTGACAACAACATGGTTTTTGTTCTGAGGCCGTAGGCCACGATTTCCGCGTGTTGAGGTAGGCCGGGCATGTCGATTACACGTTCGACGTTCCAAATAGTTGCCGGTGCTTCTGGTCTAAAAAATTTATCGCCGCACTTTATAGCTTGAGCCATGCTGCTCCTCCAGATTATTGAGTTTTATCACAGTGGTTTGATTCTATTGAATAACTTAGCAGATAATGGTTTCCCAAATATTAACAGCCCTCCCGAATCAATGAGGTAATTTGTTTTATGTCTCTCACGGTCACGCTGATTTGTCTTGCTGTCGCTGTTGCCGTATTCGCGTTTTCACTTTGGATGGACGGGCGGGAATATGAGCCGGGGGCCCTCAGGTATCCGGCGAGAATATTTCTATTAGTGAGCTTGTTGGTCTTGATCGCCCTGTTGGCGCATCTCATTGGTTTGCTGACAGGACAGCCTTTAAAAGCTCGGCGCTTAGCTGAGCTTACGCTCCTTCTGTCTCAATATTAATGACCTCACCACAGTGCTTGCAGTGAATCGCGTCCAGATCATGACGTGTCAGACCGCAGGTCCCGCAGCGCACATTGGCTTTCTGGGGCCGGAAAATCGTTTGGACCAGGCGTAGAAATAACGCCACTCCAAAGACCATAATAAAAATGGCCAGGACCTTACCCAAGGTGCCTTCTGGTGTAATATCGCCAAACCCCGTGGTGGTTAGGGTCGCAATAGTGAAATATAGCGCGTCGGTGTAGGTCTGAATGCCCGGATTAATGCGCACCTGAAATACATACACCAGGGCCGTAAACACGAAGATGAAGACAAATAGATTAAGCACGCTTTGAAGGAGTTGTTCGTTTCGGGCAAAGAACTTGTATCGTTCTCGAAGGTCCGTCAGAACGCGGTAAGACCGGATGAGCCTCAGGGTGCGAACCACCCGCAGGAAAGCGAAGTTCTCCAACACCAGCGGTACCAGTAAGGTCGCAATCACGATCAAATCAGCCAGTGTCATGAATTGGAATAGAAATCCACGCCGACTCTCTGAAATCCAGAGTCTAACAACAAAGTCGACGATTAAGACACCGGCAATGCAGAAATCGATTAGTAAGACGAGGGGTGTCGCCGGGACCATGCTGGAGGCCACAAAGAAACTTATCGTTACGATATCAAAGCACAATAATGCATAACGAAATAGAACCGCCTGCTTGGCGCGACCATGATATAATAAATGTATGAATTTTTTGAGTTCTTGCATGAGTTGGAAGCATACTCCCCTCAGCGCATGAGGGGAAGCATCCAACGTTTTGACAGAATTAATTTCATTGATTATTAACAAGAACGTGAGAAAGCTGAAGCTTATCGTGTGGACAGGAGGTCCCTAAATATGGCGTCGATCCGTCGGTTTAAATATGCGTCCAAGCGTACCCAGGATTTCATCGAACTTGTTGGCCACATATGTGTCGAAAGTTTTCATTTGCTGGCTTTGTTCGCAATCGGCGCGACGATCGTCTGGGCAGCTGCATTCACTTTTATAGGCATGGTAGATGGCGGGCACGCCTCAATAGAAGATGTTTTGCTGCTATTCATCTACTTGGAACTGGGTGCCATGGTCGGCATCTATTTCAAGACAAACCATATGCCCGTGCGCTACATGCTCTATGTCGCCATTACAGCGCTGACCCGCTTGCTCATCGGCTTGGTCAACGCAGAACACCATCCGTCTGATTACGCCATATTGATTGTGACGACGGGTATCCTGTTTTTATCAGTGGCGGTGGTCATTTTACGTTACGGATCCTACAAATTCCCCTCGGTAGGCGCCGACAAGGACGACACTGATTTGGTGGATGCCGAGTAGTAAGTTTATTTACCCGGCCTTCTTTTTCGCACCGATGGACTCGAGCATGCCCGCAATCGCTTCATAGGGCTGCGCGCCAACACAGCCTTGTCCGCCAGCAACGAAAGTTGGAACACCAGTAACGCCGTACTGCCGGGATTTACCGAAATATCTCTTCGGCCGCATTGTTTAATGTTTCAACAATTTCTCTATCATCAATCGTAATTATGCCATCGACTGTGCTGTTTAATACGGCTTCAAGGCGGTTGGCACGCTCACTGTATTCATTTGAAAACCGGCGCAACAATAATTTTGAGAATAAGGTTCCCACCAAAAATACGGGAGCGAGAAACAACCCAATTAAGGCAAATGTATCACCTTGTTGGTAGACTTCGACAATTCTCGAATTAGAGGCCTTGAGATTATCGCGAAGTTTTTTATCTAGTAGGACAATGGCGCTGAGCACCGGGCCATCATCAATTTTAATGATTTTATCAATTTCATCTGGGCTACTGCCTTTGTCCACCAAGTCTCGGCCAGTTCAAAATTATGGGTGTATTTTTTGATGACATTTTGGATCTGTTTGATTGCGTCTTCTTCAATGGGATCGGATATTCCAAGATCTATATATTTTCGAACAGCGTACTCTGCTTCGGTCAATTTTTTCCCAGTGATTGGAACTAGAGAATTATCCTGCCTCAGAACGAAGTTTTTGTAGTGGTGAATGAACCCTCCATAGCCAAATTCTCGGAGAACGGCATTTAAGTTGTAACTTTTTAGGGCTGAACCGGATTGGTAATCCTGCCACCAACTCATTCATGGATTGGAATCGGTTCGAAACAATATATCCGATAGAAACCGTTCCGACGAAAATGGTTACGGCTAATGCACCGGCTATTATGGCAAGAAGATTAAATTTAAAATTAGATTTGTTAATTTGTTAAATTTAACAAATGGGTACGACGTTCAATCAAAACCATTAAGATAAAATACATTATGCGAAATGAGCCGAGCTTGTTACCTTGTCCGATGACAAGGCCGCTACAATAGCATCAAGGTTTGGGATCTAACTTAACTCAAGCACCACCGGGCAATGATCAGACCCCATTTGATCGTTGAGGTAGGTCATGTCGGTGACCCGATCCATTGTTGCTTCATCGACAAAGAAATAATCAATCCGCCAGCCGACGTTTCTTGCCCGCGCGCCGGATCGCATATGCCACCATGAATACATCACCGTTTCGGGGTTGTTGTGGCGGTAGATATCAACCCAGCCGTGTTCAATACATTTGCTGACCCAGGCGCGTTCTTCGGGCAGGAAGCCGATCGATTTTTTATTGTCCTTGGGTCTGGCGAGGTCAATTTCTTCGTGGGCGCAATTTACGTCGCCCGCCCAGACAACGGTTCTGCCTGCATCACGTAGATCATTCACATAGCCTAAAAATTTTTCATAGAAGACAAGCTTACCATCCCACGCGGCTTCGGACTTTCCACCGTTGGGGAAGTAGACCCCGAAGATTGTGGTGTTGCCAAGATCAATGCGGCCAATGCGGCCTTCAGTATCATCGAACCCGGGCATGCCGGTGGAAAATTCGGCACCTTCTGAATGGGTTCGTTTTACCCAGATGCTGACGCCGGAATAGCCCTTTTTTTCGGCTGAGTGGTAGAACTGAGCATAGGCAGGGTCCTCCGTCAGGTGCTCAGAAAGCTGGTCGCGATTGGCCTTGGTTTCTTGCAACATCAATACGTCTGGGTTCTGAGCCGCCAACAAAGCATCCAGTTCGCCCTTTTTCTCAATGGCGCGAATGCCATTGACGTTCCAGCTAATAATTTTCATGAGGTTCGTCCGTGTTGTTAGGTGATTTAGTCATGCCTACTCACGCTCAAAATGTCCAACCAGTTCCACATGCGCCGTCCATTTGAACTGATCGACGGGCGTGACGTCGATCAGTTCGTAGCCCCCCTTGATCAGAATTTCAGCATCTCTGGCAAAGGTTACGGGATTGCAGGAAACTGCAACGATGGTTTTAACCTTCGACGTTGCAAGCTCGTAAGCTTGTTCCTTAGCCCCCGCTCGAGGAGGATCAAACACCACGGCCTCAAACCTATTTAATTCATTGCTGAGCAGAGGATGGCCTGAGAGATCGCGCTGTTTCACCGTGACGGGCTTCAGCCCCGGGGTGTGGCGGGCGGCATGGGTGAGCGCTTCGACCGCTGGCGCCCATCCATCCACAGCCGTGAGTGCAGATTGTTCCGCCAACCGAAGGGCAAAGGTGCCGATACCGGAAAATAAATCAGCCGCATGTTTGGCAGGGCCAACCTTTGCTAGGATCAACCCGGCGAGGGTTTCTTCTCCTACTACGGTTGCCTGCAGGAATTCCCCCGGCGGTGGGGTGATGTCGGCAATGCCAAATTTCAGAATCGGTCGCCTGCGTTCAGCAACAGCTTCGCCATCAACGGAAATCCGCGCAAGGTCGTACTGTTCTGCCAATTCACCTAAGTTCATTCGCGCATCGAGCGAGAGTTTATCAATGCCCCTGATATCGCAATCAAGCCCCGAATTGGTCGCGGTTATTTGAATATCAAGAGAGCCTGATAAGTCAGGAACCGCCCCGCCTAAGCCCCGCGCAAGCTCTGGGGCATTCGCAAGCGGAGGTGCCAGGATCGGACACGCGTCGAGTTCGATCAAGTCATGGCTGCCGGCGCGCATAAACCCGGCAACGAGGACCCCGCCTTTATTGCGGATGTGAAGGGTCGTCCGACGGCGGCCCGCGCCATGAGCATCCACGAGGTCTAAGACGGGGGCCTTGATCTTTCTGTTCCTAAGCGCCGTTTCAACGGTGCCGCGTTTCCACTCGATGTATGTATCTTGTCTCAAGTGTTGCGTCATACAACCACCACAGCGGGTGAAATGCGGACAGAAGGGCTCAATCCGATCTGGTGACGGGTTAGCGATCTCATTGCCCGCGCGCTGAATTGTGACGGTTTCCCCTGGCAGTGCGAAGGGGATGTAAACAGGACCTGAATCGAGGGCCGCGACGCCATCACCGTGCCGCCCAAGATGGGTGATTGTGAATTTCTCGCCGTTCTTGGGACCAATGGGTTTCGCTTTGCGTTCGCGGTTCTTACGTTTTCCCCCCATTGTCAGGTCCAATTCAGTGATAAGGGTTCGAGACGTTGCCCCGTCCGGGTAGTTTCTTTTTCGGGCAAGACATCGGTGCTGGGCCAATGCCCGCTTTCAAGGGCTTCAGCATACGCCGTCAGCCCTTCCCGGCACATTTCACCGGCAGCGGTTTCATGGTCATAGGTTAAGGCGTGGGTTGAAATTTTAAGTCCGCTGTCAGTAGGTTCGATCATCGCATACCACACCCGATTGGTTCCATCGTTGGCGGGAATACCCACCGCCCCGCTATTGAGCCACAGCTTATCGCCTACTATCCGTGCAAAAGGAATACCGCTGTGTCCCGCCAGGATGCCATCGCAATTGGCCGCGTTGAGTTCCTGGTTGAGAAAGTCGTCAGAGCTAGATGGAAATATAAATTCATTTATGACGTTGGTCCCACCATGAACCACGCGCAATCTTTTATCGCCCATAATTACAAAGAGAGTGCGGGGGAGGGTGCCCATCCAGCGCTTGGTTTCCGTGTCCAGTTTCTCGCGGCAGAACGTATACCACTGCCGAGACATCAGATCGCAGGCCGTGCCGTCTTCAAACCCACAGCCACAATCGTCTGCATCCTCTCCCAAATTTTCTTCGCAGTTGCCCAAGATTGTTGCGACACCTTCGTTGCGAATTAGGTCCACCGTTTCCTGGGGTTGAGCGCAATAGGCCGCGAGGTCGCCGGTGCAGACCATGCGGTCCGATCCAAAGCCCAAGCGCGCCGCTTCGCAAAACAATGCCTCGGCCGCCTGAAAGTTTCCATAGGTTCCGCCAAACAACAGCAGCCCTTTACCGAAGTGAATATCCAACTAACGTTTCCCTCGTCTAATCTTGCGGGGTAATCTATTCCGAATTGAGAGCGACGAAAAGACGGAGGAGAGGTGATTGTGGGAAAATATACCAAAGACGAAATCAATGCGCGGCTTCGGGCTGAAGTAAATTCAGGCCGCGCGGTCTACGATGCGCTGTGTGGCACTGGTATAACGGCAAAGATGGCGGCGCGGGGTGGGGCTGATTTGGTGACCACGTTCAACCTCGCCCATTACCGCATGCAGGGACTTAGTTCCATGGCAGGGTATTTGCCCATCGGGGATGCCAACGCGATTACCCTGGAATTAGGCGAACGCTCGATCCTTAATGTGGTTAAGGAATGCCCGGTGATCGCGGGGGTATTGGGGGTAGATCCAACCCGCGATATGAAACGGTTTGTCGACAAGCTGGCCGATGTTGGGTTCGACGGCGTCATGAATTGCCCGACAGTTGCCTTGATTGATGGCAAGTTCAGGAGGGACTTGGAAGAAACTGGCATGGGCTATCAGTTGGAAATAGAGGTCTTGGGCTATGCGTCGCGCAAGGGGCTCTGGACTAAATCGTTCTGCACATCGCCAGACGAAGCCATCTACATGGCCAACAGCGGTGTCGATAACATCATCGTTCATTTTGGTAATTCATCTGGTGGCACCATCGGATCAACAAGTGTGATGGAACTCGAAGAAGCCGTCGCACGCGCCGCCGCAATCTGTGACGTGGTGTGCGCCAAGTACCCAGATATTTTTATCACCTGCCACGGAGGCGGCATCGAAACACCGGAAGATTTCGTAGCCTTTCTGGAAAGCGAACCACGCTTGGATGGCTACGTCGGTGGATCATCGGCGGAACGTTTCCCGGTGGAGGAAGCTGTGCCGAAAGCAACCCAAGGGTTCAAGAGTGTCAAGCTCAAGAAGTAGGGCAGCAACGATGCCTCGGACTAAGGTTGCCGTTCTCTCGACCCTCGACAGCAAGGAAGATGTCGTTGCATTTTTCTGTGACGCGGTTGAAAAGGCCGGCGGTGATCCTTGGTTGATGGACCTATCGCTCCGGCCTCACAATAAACCGGGCGCTGCTGTCAGTGGGCACGAAATAGCGATTGCTTCGGGCACGACCTGGGACGCCTTGGATAAAATGTCCCGTGCAAAGGCCGCCGAGACGATGATCATCGGGGCCACGGAAATTCTAAAACAAAAATTCGAAGCGGTTGAAATTGGGGGCGTCGTTGGGGTTGGCGGAGCCAACGGCTGCACCATGTCGTGCGGCATGATGCGGGCACTGCCGCCTTTGTTTCCAAAGGCCATGGTGACACCTGTGGCGGCAACCGCAGCGGTGCAATGGTACGTCGCACAAAGCGACATTGCCATGTACCCGACCATCGGCGATATTTCGCTCAACCGAATTACCCGGGAAGCGATGATCAACGCGGCGCATGCGATTGTTGCCCAGGCCAAGGCGTGGCACGCACGATCTGACGACAAACAGTCCCATCCTCCCCTGATAGGGGTCACGTCTTTTGGTAACCTACAAAAATGCGTCGACCGAGTAACGGTGCGCCTTGAAGACCAAGATTTTGAGGTCATTCATTTCCATGCGTCAGGGCCAGGAGGTAAGGCGCTGGAACAGCTCTCCAGGACCGGCGAATTAGCAGGTGTCATTGATATCACCACCAGCGAACTGACTGATCTTCTGACCGGCGGAGTCTATAGCGCAGGCCCTGAACGGCTGACGGGAGCGGGTGCTGCGGGACTGCCCCAAGTCGTGGTGCCGGGCGCATTGGACATGACCAATTGGTGGGTTGGCGAAGTGCCGGAACGCTACCACGGTAGAGAGTTCTATCAGTATAACGTCGAAATCCTATTAATGCGCACCAACGTGGAAGAAATGGCGATGCTCGCCAAAATGATCGCCCGGCGACTCAACGAAGCCAAAGGACCGTTCACGGTCATGGTGCCGACGCAGGGCTTCTGTCAGTTCACCGACCACACCGCGCACGATATCGATGGCAACGAAACGGGTTCCTGGTTCCGACCGGAAACGGACGAGGTTTTCGCCAAAGTATTGCGGGAGAACCTAAAGCAAGGAGACATCAATGAACTCGATCTTCATGTGAATGATCCAGCCTTCGCCGATGCCTGCGTAGATGAATATTTGCGACTGATGAAGGGGGGAACCTAATGGAATTCGACTACATCATTATTGGCGCGGGGTCTGCGGGATGCGTTCTCGCTAATCGTCTGAGTGCCGACGGAAAATCACAAGTCTGTCTTTTGGAGGCGGGGGGCGAGGATCGTAATCCATGGATTCATATTCCCGTCGGATACGTCAAGACGATGGTCGATCCGCGTGTGAACTGGTTGTTCGAAACCAAGCCACATGAAGCGACAGGTAGCCGCGCCATTCCAGTTCCACGCGGTAAGGTGATGGGGGGATCGAGTGCGATCAACGGCATGCTCTATGTGCGGGGGCAGGCGCGTGACTATGACACATGGGCACAACAAGGGTGCACGGGCTGGTCTTATTCAGATGTCTTACCGTATTTCAAGCGCTCGGAAAATCACGAACAAGGTGCAGATGATTTCCACGGGGTTGGTGGCCCGCTCAATGTTACCTATCACAGGGAACGCTATCCGGTTCTTAACCGAGTGATCGACGCGGGTGGTGAACTCGGGTATCCCACACACCACGACTATAACGGCGCATCGCAAGCCGGGTTTTCGCACTATCAGGTGACACAAAAAAATGGGCGGCGGTGGAGTGCGAAGAACGCGTATATTAATCCAATCCGCAAGCAGCGACAGAACCTTCGGATCGAGACTCGTGCTTTTGTAAAAAGGGTCATCATCGAACAAGGTCGGGCAACAGGGGTTGTCTATGAACAACACGGGCGCGAGCTTACGTTAAAAGCGCGAAATGAAGTTATCCTGTCGGCGGGTTCTGTTCAGTCACCGCAACTGTTGGAACTCTCAGGAATTGGCCAAGGCGAACGGCTTCAAGCTCTTGGTGTTAAGGTTCTCCACGATTTTCCAGGCGTTGGCGAAAATCTGCATGATCACTATATTTCGCGGCTCTGCTGGCAGCTTAAGAATGTGACCAGCTTGAACCAGCACACCCGTGGTCTGCCGCTTGTCGTTGAAGTGTTCAAATATTTATTGTTCCGGCAAGGGGCGCTGACTGTCCCCGCTGGCATGGTTGCTGGGTTCGTTAAAAGCAACCCGGATTTGGATGAGCCGGACATCCAGTACCATATCGCAAATGCAACCTTCAAAGACCCAAAGAAGCGCGTGTTTGATCGGTTTCCAGGGATGACCATCGGGCCGTGCCAACTGCGCCCAGAAAGTCGGGGGCACGTTCACGCGATCTCACCAAATCACCAAGACGCGCCAGAAATTGCGCCAAATTTCCTAGCCCATCCGACAGACCGTGCCATCCATGTGGCAGGCATGAAAATCGCGCGGGAACTTATGGCGACCGATCTCATGCGGTCGGTTATCGTGACGGAAACCATACCGGGGGCAGAGATGGTGAACGATGACGCCCTATTAGATTTTGCGGCTCAAAATGGGGCGACGATTTATCACCCGGTTGGGACCTGTAAAATGGGCATCGATGACAAGGCGGTGGTCGACCCAGAACTCCGGGTGCGCGGTATTAGTAGACTTCGCGTCGTTGACGCATCAGTCATGCCGCGCCTGACCAGCGGTAACACGAACGCCCCGGTAATTATGATCGCGGAAAAGGCAGCCGATATGATAATAGCTGCGAATCAATAAGCTTATTTATTGTGTCCCATGTGGCCCATATTTCCGTGTTCCAGCGCTGACTTTGCACCGACTCCCAGGATCGGAACATTGACCATCATTTCCCCAGCCTTCTTGAAGGTCAGCGTTACGGTAATCTTCTCACCCTTTTTCAGCGGTGCCTTCAATCCCATTAGCATCACATGATGCCCGCCAGGTTTTAGCTGAGCCATGCCGCCCGAGGGAACGGTGATGCCGCCTTCAGCTTGGGCCATATACATCATGCCATTTTTCATCGTGTGACCGTGAAGTTGTGCGATCTTCGCGACATCAGTTGTGGCCGACAGCAGGATATCGGCTTGTTTGGCGTGGTTCTTAACGGTCAAAAATACGGCGCCATTTCGGGCAGGCCCCGCAGAGGCGCGCGCGAATGCATTGGAAATTTCTAGCTCGCCAGCTTTTGCGTTATTGAGGCTGGAAACGTTAAGCAAAAAAATTGCGATAGCGGCAACGAAGATATTTTTCATGACTTTGTCCAAGTGTTGAATTTAGCCGCGAGTATAATCTTGGTCTCTTTATTGTAAATATAGTTGGCTTGGATGAGTATGGTTCCCGTGTCAATTTATTGCGAGAGATAAAAAATTTTAACAGGGGATAAATCGCCATGCGCGCTGCTTATTATGAAAAATTGGGATTTGCTGCCGATGTCTTGACGGTGGGGGAAGTGGACACACCGGAGCTGGGACCCGGCGACGTCCGCCTGCGCGTGCAGGTCTCAGGTGTTAATCCGTCCGATACCAAGGCGCGATTATTTGGTCGCGGTGGCGGCATGGCCTATCCCCTGATCATTCCTCATAGCGATGGCGCAGGGGTAATCGATGCAGTCGGCGCCGGGGTGGACGCTAATCGTGTGGGACGTCGGGCTTGGGTCATGAACGGGCAATACGGGCGGGCATTGGGAACAGCGGCAGAATATATCGTGTTGCCGCAGAAATATGTGATTGATCTGCCGGATGGCGCAGACATGGCAGAGGCGGCCTGCTTCGGCATTCCTTTCCTGACCGCGTGGCGAGCGGTGACCATGATGGGTGATGTTGCGGGAAAGAATGTTCTCGTCCAAGGCGGTGCCGGGGCCGTTGCCCACCACGCGATCCAAGTTGCAAAGCGAAAAGGGGCCAGGGTCC
>Ga0114999_10006183_pt1 | contig 13894 bp, 11 predicted proteins | sample ArcticOcean_MG_C_3_FD_89820 | JGI IMG/M metagenome (GOLD analysis project Ga0114999, IMG submission 89820) | Marine microbial communities from western Arctic Ocean - ArcticOcean_MG_CB8_126 | ecosystem: Environmental > Aquatic > Marine > Oceanic | place: Arctic Ocean: Canada Basin | collected...
CCACCAAAAGCACTAGGACTGCGCAAAGCAAAAAGAGTGTTTCACTCATGATTAGGGTGGATGAGCGCAATAGATGGCCGTTGCACAACATCGCCACCGCCGCCACAAAAGCCAGGTGCACGTTGCCGCTCAAACGCCTGAATAGGAAAAATGCGGCCACCAGCGCTAGCATAAAGACTATGCCGTTGGCCGATTTAACGGCGACAAAATCGGACGACCACAGCGTCATAGTCAGGGCGATGAGCGCTGGATAACCCGGTGGCCACAAGGTGGCGGGAGGCGCTTCGGGCACATTGATAAAAGTGTATCCCGCGCCTTCGTACAATGCCTTGCCCAAAATGTAATAGGCCGCATTGTCGCCTACTACCTCAACTTTACTATCTAATATGGCCGTATAGACAAAAGCGAAAAGTAAAATGAGCAGCGACGCATAGAGATAGGGAAGCAGATCGGGCCGTTGGCGCGCCGGACCGTCGATAACAGCGGTCGGCTGCCGTGGATCGGAAGCGGATCTACCTGTATTCTTTTTTGCCTTCACAGCTGCCTTTTCATCAATTGGAGAGATGGAACTCCATCAACCAGGTGAGGGGAGCATCCAGTTTATGGGCCACAGAGAATTTGTCCGGATGGTGTACGATGACCGGCACCAGATAACGCGGTGTCGTCGAATATCCCAGCCACACACTACCCATTTCCGGGCGGTAGGGATTTATACTCAAGAGCTGATCGATATACGGGTTCCCTCCCAGGCGCCGGCCGAAGCCACTGTCGCAGCATCTTTGCCCGGCTAATGATCGCCGCTGGACAGGTTGTGGGGCATGAAGAATTCGTAGCGGCTCGGCTCGCCGTAGCCTTCGACCTCAGTGGGCACCACGCCGGGGCTGCGCAGAGCGGCCTGCACGATGTGTTTGTTGAAGATGCTGACGCTCTCGGCGTCGAGATAATCCTGCACCGGCATCCAACGGCACTCGGCGATTTCCTCTTCCTGTATAGTGATCGTCTCACTTTGGGGGTGCAGCCGACAAACGAAGTAGATGTCAGACTTGCCGTAGCGGTAGTCGTGCCAGTGGCGAAAACAGACCAGGGCGTCAAACTCGGTCTCCACTCCGGTTTCTTCCTTGACCTCGCGCACCACCGCCTCCACTAGATGCTCGCCTTCGTGTAGAGCGCCGCCGGGCAGTTTATAACGCGGTGGGCTATTGTCGACCCGATGGTATTTCTCGCTGACCACCAATAACTCTTGTTTCTGGTTGAGCACCACACCGCCGGCGCCAATATAGTGCGAGGCGTGCGCCGGAATAAAGGCCCCTGCTTCGAGGCGCCGGGTGAGCATGAGGTAATCTTCACCGCTGTGATGGAAGGTAAATCCCATCTCCACAGCCACAGGAATAAGCGCCGCCTTATCGATGGCCGCCTCCAACCACACCAATTTAAACCCCTCCTTGCCCCATACCTCCAACCAGTGCTGCAAACGTGCCGCAAACTCCTGCGCATCTGTTCCCAATTCCTGCGGGTCGATAATCACCCCGCCAAAGGGGTTGGTGCTATAAACAATAGGTTCCATACCTGCTCCTTAGACCTGATTAATTTTTCGCTTCTTCAGAGATAGCAAACCCACTCCCCACCGTCAAGGCTGGCTCAACTCCCTTTAGCCAATTTAAGTTGTCTACTTCAGAGGCTATAAGTAAATTCACCATGTCGCAAAATACAATTATTGAATTTACTTAATAGTTAACACGACACGAGGGGCGGAAACTCACACTTCCACTCAAACGTCTTAAAACCGAGCGGCGGGCGTTGGCCGCCTGGGTCACCCGCGGCAACGATCTCACCCCTATCCAGGTCGTGGGCGGCTGGCTATAGACGCTGCAGCACGAAAATGGCCGGATAGACACCACCGGTTTCCACTACGCGCACATGCTGCGAGAGATAGAGCCGTTTGTTTTGTTCGAGCACCTTATTAAATACGCCCCGCTTGCTCACCAGCATCACTAACAGACCACCAGGTTGGAGCAAGCTCCAGACCTGCTCTATGAAAAGCCGGTAGAGGTGGAAGAAATTCACCTGCTGCCCCATTCTCACCCCCAAAGGCGGGTTGGTCACCACGGCATTAAAGTAGGCTTCCGGATAGACTGGGCGCAGGCGCCGCGCGTCGGCCTGCTGAAAGTGGATGCGCTGGCCCAAACCCAATGCTTTGGCGTTTATTTGGGCACCGACCATAGTGGCGCCGTGCATATCGCTGCCAAACAGTTCTAGATCGGGATAGATCTGGGCCGCCTCTATGAGCATGGTCCCCGAGCCGCAGAAGGGATCGAGCAGAGCGCCCTGGCCCTGATCCAGACGGGCGAAGCGCAGCATAGCATAGGCCACGTTTGACTTAATCGCGGCACGCGGCTGGAACACCCGCCAATAGCGCTTGCTCAAGACTTTTTGGGTCAATTGGATGCCGACCAAGCACGTTTGACCAAACACGTCGACCCGCACTTCCACATCGTAATTTTCCAGGTCGACGGCGCATGCGTAGCGCTCTACCAGCGCCGCCCCGGCCGCCCGCTGCACATCCATACTGCTAAAATCGTGGTCGCCGTTGCGGCGGCTAGTGACGCGAAAACTGCGGGCCAGATCCATCTGCGGCACTGCGCGGGCGGCCACTTCACAGCGGATAGTTTCGAGAGCGCCTTCTTGCGGCAGCGCAAAACTGTAGAGCGGGTGCAGGATGTGGTGGATTGAGCGCAGTTGTAGGGCGATGGGTTCGAGCCGTTCAAAGGGCTGGGCACTCTCGATCAGCACATAACCGTCCAAACCAAACGGTTTTTCTTCTGCCCGCACGATCTCCACACCGGCCGCGCCGGCGCGCTCCCGCACTTCCTCGACTACTACGTCCTCTATCCCGGGATTGGTGGTCAAGACCAGGGTCGAGCCACTCTCATCCAACGGTGCTGCCAATTGCCGAGGGTCGACCAATGCGTCGGCCGTCGTCTGATCGGATACTCTGGCGTTGTCCTGCATACCAAATTATACTCCTTGATGACGCTCGGGAGTATATCCATTTTCAAGCAGCGAAACAAATCCCTGCCTTTAACTATGCGCTACGACCTCTGTATAATGAAGTCCCAGAAATCACTCGAATAAGCAACGAGGCCATATGGATTCTAAAGACACCTTTACCCTATGGACCATGGGCTGCTCCCACGTGGGCACCGACCTACGAGTGAGCCAGCGCCAAAGCCTAGCCGAGGCCATCCGCCAGGCCGAAGCAGGCGGCCCTGCCTTTGCCTGGGATATCGCCCTCAATCTGGGCGATCTGTCCGGTAGCCAGACCCCGCCCGACGACGAGGAAGGCCGTGAAGTAGTGCGCCAGTTGGGCGCCTCCACGCTGCATCCGCGCGAGCACTTCTACCACATTATCGGCAACCACGACGCCAGCGGCCCCAACGAACCCTGCCAGTGGTGGTTCCGCAAATGGGTGGACCCCGAAGGACTCGACACGGCCCATTCAGGGGTCCACGCCGAACAACGGCCCTACCCCATCGAAGGCACCTGGGAGCGCTATTCCTTCAAAGTCGGCAATATGCTCTTCCTGATGATGAGCGACCGCAATGACGGCGGGCCACCCGTGGGCCGCGCCGAAAAAGGAGGTTATCCGGCCGGGGCCGTCACCGGCGCGACCTTCGATTGGTGGAAACAAGAGCTCGAAGCCAACCCGGACGCCATCATTATCAGCGCTCACCATCATATGCTGCGCGAAACAACCGTGGCTTCGGGGCCATGGGAGGGTTTTGTCAAAGATGAAAACGATCAGTGGAAATCCTACTACCACGGTTACTTCCCCGCCGGCGGCCCCAAAGGCGCTTCGTATCTATATTTTGTCGACGCCCAGCCCGATGCCCAGGCCTTTGAAGGGTACCTCGAAGAACATCCCGGCGCCACCGCTATGTGGCTGGGTGCCCATACCCACACCCATCCCGACGACCGCAAAGGTGGGCGCTCTCACATCGAGCAGAAATGGGGGGTCACCTTTATCAACGTCGCCTCCCTGTCGCGCCACCACGCTTCCCTCACCACCGTACCCATGAGCCGCCTACTCACTTTCACGCAGGGCAGTGATGAAGTCCGCATCCAGTGTTATTTGCACACCTCGGATTACGCCCCCCAGGGTTGGTATGAACCCGCCGAGCGCCGCGTTAAGCTCGGCAAGGCTTTTCATTATTGATTGAGCTCGGCGCTGCGATTTTAAATCCCCGAAGACCTACCCGCAGCGGCGCATCTTTTCGACACTAGTCGCCCCCGAATGTACCGTATATTAGGATAGGACAAAATATCGATTGAAATTAACCACAGCACATCTCATTCACCACATTTGAGAAAGAAAAACATGCAACGCGCCCTAACCAAAAAACTCATCGGCAAGCAGGCCCATAGAGAGCTACTCGCTTATTTAAGATCCCACCTTCCCCCCTTACAGCAACCCACTTCTAAAAGCGCCTGGGAAAAACGCGCCGCCCGCCTCCGCAGCCAGGTCCTCGACCTCTTCTTCAGCGGCCACCCAGCGGGCCTGCTCAACCAGCAGCCCCGCGTCGAATGGCTGGGCACCCTCAACCCAGGGGGCGGCTACCGCATTCGCAAGCTGCGCTACGAGGGGTATCCCGGTTTCTGGGTCCCGGCCCTGCTCTACGAACCCACCAAACTCAAAGGCAAGGCACCGGTCGTGCTCAACCCCAACGGCCACCACGCCGGCGGCAAAGCCATGGATTACAAGCAGGCGCGCTGCATTAACTTGGCCAAGCGCGGCATGCTAGCGCTCAATACAGAATTCATTGGCATGGGCGAATTGCGCGCCAATGCCGACCACAACCGCATCGGCCACCTCGACCTATGCGGCGTCGCCGGCATCGGCGTGTTCTACCTGGCGATGAAACGCGGCCTCGACGTATTGCTGGACCACCCCCGCGCCGACCGCCAGCGCGTCGCCATGACGGGCCTGTCGGGCGGCGGCTGGCAGACCGCCCTGCTCTCGGCTTTGGACCAACGCATCACCACCGTCGTGCCGGTAGCCGGCCACTCGCCGGTGTGGCAGCGCACCGGCTGTATAGAAGATATCGGCGATGTCGAGCAAGTACCCACCGACCTATGTAGCATCGTCGACTACGACGAACTCACGGCGATGTTTGCGCCGCGCCCCACCCTATTGATCTACAACCACAACGATGACTGCTGCTTTCAAACGCGGCGCACGCGCAAATCCGTCTACCAGCCAGTCAAACCCTTCTTTGCCCTCTATGGTGCCTCCGACCGCCTGGGCTTCCACGACAATACCGACCCGGGCACCCACAATTACGAAAGCGACAACCGCAGCCAGCTCTACCAATTCCTCAACAAACACTGGGGGCTAGACACCTCTGCCCAAGACCTGCCCTGGCAAGACGAACTCTACACCCAGCAAGAACTCAATGTCGGTCTGCCGCCCAACAACGCCACCCTCATCTCCCTGGCCCAGGACACACTGCAGAAAATTCGCATCCGCAAAAAGAAAAAGACGACTCCGACCGCCGCGCGCCGCGAATTGACCTCCTTACTCAAGCTGCCCACCTACACCAAAGTAGAGGCACGCCCAGTAGGTACGGCGCAAAAACGCAATAGCTACACCGTGCGCCACCACGTCCTGCACCTCGACGCTACCTGGACTCTGCCCGTCACCGAGTTTGCCCCAGAGAGCGCCCGCGGCCTAACCCTGGTGGTGGGCGACGGGGGACGTAACGGCACGGCCGGTCCCATCAATGCCGCCCTAGCCGCCGGCAAACGCGTAGTGGCCGTCGATATCTTCGGCACCGGTGAACTGCGCTCTTCCTGGCAATATCATATGATCGTCGCCACCACCGGCCAACGCCCGTTGGGATTGATGGTGGGCCACTTGCTAACTACCATCGAATGGGCTCGCAAAAAATATCGCAACACTAACATAGACCTGCACGCCAGTGGCCAAACCGTGCCCGTTGTCGCCCTCATCGCCGCGGCGCTCAAGCCGGGTTATCTGAATTCGTTAACCACGCTCAGTCTGCTAGATTCGCTGGGACGCATTATCGACTGGCCCATCTCCTATGCCGACGTCGCACCATTATGTTGCTTTGGCCTGCTGACAACCTGCGACATCCCCGACCTCATCGAGCTCGCTGCCCCCGTAGCGCTACACGACCAAAACATGGGGCCACTGCGCTTGTAAAGAACCGGCTATGGCCCATTTACTTCTGCTCCTACTCGGACCGACTTTCATCGCTATCAGTTTTGCGCTCATGGTGCAAAGAGTGGAGCCTTTTGCCAATTTCTTCTACGTTTGCGCCTGGTACGGACTCATATTCACCTTCGACCGACTCATCCACCGACGCCAGGGCCATTCCCTCATTGGCTTGTGTGGACTAGGTTTTTTCTCCTTGCTGTTCTGGTCGGCGGTGAGCTGGTATTTCTTTGAATTGCTCAATTTCCGCCTGCAGAATTGGTATTACGTCTTTGTCGTCGACAATGGGGCACTACCTCTTTTCGGCACCTTCATCTCTTTTGCCACAGTCTTTCCCGGCATCTTCTGGATGGACCACTACCTGACCTTGCGCGGTACCTGTGGCCAGGGGCGGGGGCGTGCCCTGCGCTTTTCTCCTAAAAGTTTGTACCTGCTGCAAGTGGCCGGCCTCCTCTTCCTCGCCCTGCCCATGCTCTGGCCCACTTACTTCTTTCCGCTGGTATGGGGCGGCGTCATTTTATTACTGGCACCACTCAACTACCGCCGCGGCATTGACGGACTGCTGCGCCAATTTGAGCGCGGCGACTACGGCCCCACCTTGCGCCTGCTACTGGCCGGGGGCATGGCCGGATTGTTGTGGGAATTTTTCAATTTCTGGGCGCGAGCCAAGTGGATTTATACCGTGCCCTACTTTGACCAACTCAAACTCTTCGAGATGCCATTGGCGGGTTTTATCGGCTTTCCGCCCTTTGCAGTGGAATGCGCCGTCATCTACCGCTTGCTCGTCTGGCAGCGGCTGGCACCAGCGTTGGGATCTTTCGCCGACCAGAAACCAGGGGCCAGCGGCAAGTTGGGCCGCGTCGCCCTTTTCTTGCTCGCCGCTTCTTGCGCCCTGCTCATCGATAAAGGCATCGACCGTTTCACAGTAATGTCGGTGACGCCGCGGCTGGACCGAGTGGAGGGATTAAACCCGCGCCTTATGGCCCACTTACAAGAACGCGGCGTACAATACCTGACCGACCTGCAAGGTCGAGGGTCGACGCAACGCTGGACAGAACTGGAGACAGCATTGGGTGCTGAGCACAGCGCCGACCTGCGCAGGGTAACTGACCTCTATCTACACCAGGGCATCGGGACGAAGTTTGGCAATATGCTGGTGCGAGCGGGCATTGGCTCGCTGGACCAATTGGGTGATCTGAGTGCCGAAGAAGTAGCAGAACGTCTAGAAGCGGTAGCCGCCGACCAACGATTACCGACGCTACCACAGATCCACGTATGGACCCGACGCGCGACAGCAAACAGTGCAGACTGATAGGACACGCGACGACAAGCGAAGGATCTTGATAACGTCTGTGGGAAGACGAATTCCAACTTTATTATTAGGTTTGTGGACCGGTCGACAGATTGTTACGAATCACCGCAACGGCAGAGACGAACTTCGTAGTAGGTTTCAATAAACGCCGGCAGCGGCAGCGTCCGCGGCTCCCACCCAGCGGAACGACTAATCTCTACCTCTATATCGACATCCGGCAATTCCCCCTGCCAGCGCCCATCGCACTGGACCTCGTCCACCTCTTCCCCGCTAAACACTAAACGGCAAGGCAGCGCTTCCCCCGTATCATCGTCGACGACCAGAATCTCAACGCGCATAACCGTCCCTACCCATATTTTTCTCGCAAACGCTGCGCTGCTTCTACCATATTGCCCAATTTGACATAAACTTCGTCCATGTCGACGCGCGCTGCTGACCCCGGCGCAAAACCGCAGTCGGGATTGAGCACCACCCGCTCCGGCGCCAGGTAGACCAGCGCTTGCTCGACTCGCTCAACAATTGTCTCAACGCTATCGACTTCACCCGGATGTACGCCCACGCACCCCAGCCCGATCTCCAAATCCTCGCGCAGGTCCGCAAAAACTTCCGTATCGCCGGCACCCGGGCTGGTAAACTCCATAGTCAGGTGATGCACCTGGAGCTGGTTTAAATAGGCGATAATGGGGCCGTAGCCTCCCTGGTGCAGCGCTTCACCCCGCACTCTGGCCCCGGCCCGCCGACACAGATGTACGGCCAGATGTAAACCATCGATGCCCTCGACCACCTGATTGGTCGCCGCCGCGGAAAACGCGGCTTCGCGCTCGGGATCGTCGTATTGCGCCCGCACCTGCGGATCGACCAGCAGGCACAAATGCGGATCGTCGATCTGCACCACATCGACGCCTTCGTCGCGTAGCAATTCCACTTCGCGGCGCAGGATGGGCACGCAGGCCTTCACAAAAGCCTGGCGCGTTGGATAGACTCGAGCCGACTGCTCCGCGTCCCACATGCGCTCGCCCAGCAGCGCCGGCGCCGGCAGTGTCGCTTTCACTCTGGCGCCGCTAATGCTCTTGAGGAAAGCGACCTCCTGGGCAATAAAACCCGGCTTCTTGGGCGCCAACTCGTCTACTACCACGGTCCAGGGCCGACCGTCCGCCGGATTGATGCCCACTGCAAATCCGTGTGCTAGTTCGGCGATAACGCCAATGTAGGAGGCGCGTCGCCACTCCCCGTCGGTGACCACATCCAGGCCCACTTCTTCCTGCAGTGCCACCACATACGCCACGGCAGCGTCCAACGTTTTCTGCCGCCGCGCCGCGGGCAAGGGCGGGTCGGCCAGCACCACATCGCGGACAAAATCCGAGCGCGGCATCGACCCCACTACGCTGGTGGGAAAGAGGGTGCCATAGTTTTCCAACGTCGACATTTTCAGTCCTCTCCGTACTGCCGCGGCCAACGCTCATTGGCCAGGGCAAAGTCTTCTTCTGTGTCTATTTCCATGTACTCGCCGTCCGTGGTCACCATGTGGAAATCCACGCCCTCTTCCAGCATCTCTTGAAAAAGGTGGATCAGGTACGCCTTCTCAAAAACGGTGTCATCACGCCATACTTTGCCCATAAAAATCTCTCGCACGCGCCGGTGGTGATCGTGCAGCCACTGCACCGCATGGGCGCTGAATTTGGCAACGCCGATGTATTCGCCGCTGGCCGCCGCCGCGTCCATGCGTCGGTCGATGCGCCGCACACAATCGCCTTCGGCAATGACCTTCTCGGCGTCGTCCTCTGGATGTTGCAAGCGCTGTGCGTAGCGACTGCGCCAATCCGTGTCGACACAGAGCACGATATCGCCCTCGTGTTCGAGCGCGCGTTGCACCACGCTGCCGCGATAGAGGATATCGGCATAGGTGCAAACAAACCCCTCACTCATATGATCTTCGGCATAGAACAGCGAGGCCAAGATATTGTTGTTGGGCCAGTTCTCATTGTGGCAGAAAGTCAGGTGGGGATAGTCGGCGCGAATCATATCGATCTGGTAACCGCCAATAAAAACGGGCGTCGCCATGCCAGCATCCTCAAGGGCTTCGAGCAACCAATCGAGTATGCGCCGCTCTCCTACGGGCGCATAACACTTGGGCTGGCTATCCGTTAGGGCATTGAGCCGACTGCCGCGCCCGGCGCCAATGATAATAGATCGCACAAAATCTCCTTAAATGTCCTACCAATATCTTATTTGTGCACGGGATTTGTTGAACAGAGGAATACTAAACGAACAATTCCCCAACTGCCACCTCCCAACCCGGCACCACGTCACCACCGTCCAACACCTCCCCCTCTTGCAGAACGCGAATATCGCTTAGCGAACGATACACCCCCACCGTCCGCTGTCTCGGATTGACCACGGCAACCATGCGGGCATCTGCCTCTAGCCAGTCGGAAACCTTTTCCTCAACCTCTGTATAGTGGTCATGGGGAGAAACGACTTCGACCACCAAATCCGGCGCGCCGGGCCAGTACCCCTCCACTCTGCCCAATTCTTCGAGGCGTTCCCGGCGCACAAACGCCACATCGGGCGCGCGCACGGTATCGGGATCGGATGCGAGCAGAAAACCGGTCTCCGCCGCATAAGTCGCCCCCAAATCGTTGGCCTCCACATACTGGGCCAAGCGCCATGCAAACCGCAGAGCGACCTGCCCGTGCTCATTGCCCGCAGGTGTCATTCTTCTATATACTCCCCTCACCAATTCATGACGCCAACCATCACGCGGTATGCGCAACAATTCTTCAGCCGTCATCGTTTGCATTGTCGTAGTCATAAACCTGACTTTTTGCGGCACCTGATTCTCGCCGACCGAATTCTACTCAATATATATCAGTCCCATGCGACCTCGTCAACGGTAAAATAAGTCATCCACAACTCTATATATCAATAATTGACATATTTCCTTACGTATTGGTGCCGTCTTTACCGTAGATTATCGACGTTTTCTATAATGGTCTTAGAGTGCTTTATAGACGAGTGTTACTAAACACGGACCTGGCCTCTATACCAGACCGTTCAGGTAGTTTTCCATGATGAAATGTTCAACTCGCCACATGGCTTCGCCGCTATCGGTCAAACGGTAGATGCCGGATTCGCGCGCCAAGATACCACTCTCGACCAGGCTGCGCCGTACTCCTGTCCAATCGTCGTAAAGTTGGGCAATCAGACGAGTGATTTCTTCCTCTTCATACAGGCGGATTTCGGGCAATATCAACATGATGCCAAAAGCGCCTGGCAGATATTGCGGCCGGGCATCACCGCGCATCCGTTTGAGGCGTTTTTGCCGCAACTGATCGGCGCGTGTGGGTGGCTCCTCTTGCCGAAAATGCTTCTTGCTGCCCCGCCGCGTGCCGTAGAGCGCCTGTGCAGCCGTCTTCTGCAATTTCCTGTCGCTGGATTTGAGCAACTTCTCTAGCACTGCGCGCGCTTCTTCCCCGCCAATATCGCCGAGGACTACAATAGCAGCCTGGCGCACATCAGCATCGTCGTCCCGAGTCAATTCCAACAATACTGGAAAGGCATTATGTGCCCGCAAATGCCCCAGGGTATGCACGGCAGTGAGGCGCTCGGACGGCACACCGTTGCGGATGCGCTCGATGATCAGGTCCACACTATCGACATCCTGCATAGCTCCTAAAACCACCATAGCGGCCGTTCGGGTAGACAGAGCTTCGTGTCCCAGGCAGTGACGTAGACGGTCCAGATATGCGCGGGCGTCTATTCTTGCAAGAGCATGGATGGCGGCATCGCGCACTCCGGGCCGCGCATCGTCCAGATGTACGGCCACGGCAGCGGCGAGTGCGGCAAAAACCGCTGGGTCCAGCGGTTCTTTTAATTCCGTATAACTAAACCGCAAGCGCCTATCCAAGTCGACTTGCAATTGCGTCACCCCTTCGGGCCGTTCCCCGCTCTCAAACAGGAGCGCGTTTACCCCTGCCAAAGCCAGTTTGAGCTGATTTTCGTCGTCCTGTCGCAACGGTGTCAACAAGGCGCGACAGAAGGGAGTCCCTGTATGCCCCAGGGCGGCGGCGATCCAATCTGGCAGGTCTTCGGCTCGTGCAGCCGCCAGAAAACGCTCCAACAATAATGGATAAGCCACGTCCGCATAGGACATCAGGACGTTGAGACAGAGCGTTTTCGTCGCCCAGCACGCATCCACCAATTCCATCAGCAATTCGACTTTGGCGCGTCGCTCCCAGGACCCGGCAAGCAATTCATCGAGCAGCAAATAGGCTTCCTTTGTCCCCCCACCGCTGTTTTTGAACGTCTGCCGCAAATTGGCCACCCGCGCCCCCATGGCTTGGCGCAGGAAGAGCAGCGCTTTCTCTGATTCGCTACCGGCAAAGTAGAAATCGAGCCCCGCCTTTAGCGCCGGGCGGCCAAGCCGCTGCACCAGCAAGACCAGCCGCGCTAAGGTCTCGCGGTCTTCCGTCTGGACGATCAAACGGGCAAAACGACCTGGATCGCGCTCGACTACAGCGGCCAGCTTTTCCCCTGCCTCCTCTTCGGACATGTACAATAATACATCGATTTCCGCTTCCACGATTTCTCTAAACTCCTCTCCTGGCACCACCGGTTTAACACCTTCCTCGGCGCGCTCCATAACCCGCTGCAAGGCCCGCCGCGCCCGGTGCAGCCGACTCATCACCGTACCCGCAGGCACGTCGAGGAATCGCGCAATTTCGTCGTAGGACAACCCCTCCCAATAGTGCAGTACCAGAACCGCACGCTGGTCGCCGCTCAGTTGCGAAAGGCCGCGGGCCAAATGGCCAAATGCTTCGCGTTCGCCGACTTGCGCTCTTTTTACCCACGCTCCTACGTCGTTGTCCTGCTGTTTTTCCATAGTCTCTACTTAGTACGATGCACTTTTCTATCGATTATTCCCGCTTTCCATCTCTTTTATTGTATCCAGCGTAAAGCCATATATAGCTAGCGTCAGCGGGTGGCGGTTTTGCCGGCGGTGCTTTGTGGGGGCGGTTGCCGGGGGCAAAGGACGGCCGGGACTCACAGCCGCCAGGCTGTGGGGGCGCGGAGCCGGGCAGGCCGCCCTTGGGCCTCACAAAACACCAGAGGCAAGGCCGCCACCCGCTGACCCCACCAAACCTCTCGTCAACTACCCTAGATCCAACCTACAAACAGTTGTGCCAACCAAAGAATTCCATACATTCTTTCCTCCTATCGCCTCTCTCCCTTCAGGAGCCACACATGAAAATCAAAGACATCCGCATCCTGCCACTAACCGGCGCCACCCCCGACGGCGGTTGGAGCCAGGGTTTCGACCAAGACGATAGCCTCAACACCCTCATCGAAGTCATCACCGACCAAGGCGTAGTCGGTATGGGCAGCGCCTTTACCTCCGCCAAACTGGTCGACGGCGCCGTTGCCCTCTTGCGCCCCATGCTCATCGGCGAGTCGGCCATCGAACCGGCCCGCGTCACCGAAGGCCTGCACCAAGCCACCTTCTGGCAGGGCCGCGGCGGCACAGTCACCCACGCCATCTCCGGCATCGACATCGCCCTATGGGACATCTTTGGCAAAGTCACCGGCCAGCCTATAAGCCGCCTTTTGGGTGGCCGCTACCGCGAGCGCGTCAAACCCTACGGCTCCATGCTCATGGTGCAACCCGAAGATATGGCCGCGCGCCTGCAGGCCGGCCTCGAACGCGGTTTCAAAGCTTTCAAACTCGGCTGGGGGCCCTTTGGCCGCCAATCAGCGCAAGTCGACGAGGCCATCGTCAAAGCCTCGCGCCAGGCCGTCGGTCCCGATATTGAGCTCATGGTCGACGCCGGCGGCTCCGACGCCTATTGGCCCCACGGTTATAAGTGGGCGCTGGAAACGGCAAAAATGCTGCGCAACTACGACATCGTATGGTTTGAGGAGGCGCTGCGGCCCGACGATATGCAGGGGTACATCAAACTAACCGAAAACGCTCCCCTGCCCATCGCCAGTTGCGAGGTCCTGACCCGGCGCCAAACCTTTATGCCCTGGATCGAAAACCGCGCCGTCGACTATATTCAACCCGACGTCACCAAGGTCGGCGGCCTCAGCGAAGAACACCGCATCGCTATGCACGCCTATGACCACTCCATCCTCTTTGTGCCCCACGGATGGAATACCGCCGTCGGCCTGGCCGCCGATTTGCAATTGGTCGCCGCCGTGCCCACAGCCCGCTGGGTGGAGTACATCACCCCCGCCCCTTATATTGAAGATCTGGTCACAGAACCTTTCACTATGGACGAGGAAGGGCTACTGCCCATTTCCGACCAACCGGGCCTAGGTGTCAAATGGAACCGCGAAGGCATCAAGAAATA
>Ga0114999_10006187_pt1 | contig 13890 bp, 18 predicted proteins | sample ArcticOcean_MG_C_3_FD_89820 | JGI IMG/M metagenome (GOLD analysis project Ga0114999, IMG submission 89820) | Marine microbial communities from western Arctic Ocean - ArcticOcean_MG_CB8_126 | ecosystem: Environmental > Aquatic > Marine > Oceanic | place: Arctic Ocean: Canada Basin | collected...
TCTTGTCTCTCACATAAACCATCTTCCTTAATTGTTGGAATAACGTTTGTAGCCAAACAGCCTGATAAATCACCTGTAAGTGCTGATGTAAATTGTGAGCCTGAATTACATGCATCTAAATGAATACGACCACTAAACAAAGCTTTAGGATTGTCGACAATTTTATGCAACTCTAACTGATGAGATAGAAACTGATAAGGCTCATCCGCATCTTTATAGTTTGCATTAATTAGCTCCATACCTCTTTGAACTCTATCTGCAAAGTGTAACTTATCATCACCATATAAAGAAGCTAAATAAGCAAATGCCCATTCTGCACCATCTCTATTTAATACTTGACCACCATCATACTTTAACAAAGACTTAACTTGGTCTGAGCCTTGAGGCGTCAAACCTACAGGTATTGGATAAATTCTACCTCTTGAATCATAAGAGTGAGGAAAATATATAGTCTTACCTTTGTATTCGTGAGCTATTTCAACAGCCATTTTAACTGCTCTATATTTACCCATTGCACTTTCGAAATCTTTAATCTCTGCATGATACAAATCAACCACTTGTTGAAATTCTTTTCTAGCTAGCTTTACTTTAGCCAACTCGTCTTCATTTAAGCCATGTCCCTCTTCGCTAATCTTAATTCCAAAATTACAATTATCTGCATCTGGATATATAGTGTTTATAAAATCTTCTTTAACTGGCATTCTTAAATCATTCTCAACAAACTTTAACAATTCTAAATCAACTTTCCATGGCTGTTTCTGAATGTAGTTTAAAGAATCATAAATCTCACTACTATATTTATTGTAATCCAAATACTTCTTTTTTGTACGAATCATTTCATATTGAAATTCCTCATAACCTCCAATTATTGAGCCGTCTTCAAACTTCCAATCTATTGGCTTATTTGTCATTGGCATAGGATAAAAAGCCATTAATGCTTGAGTTGAAAGTCTTTCATATATGGATTCATCTATAGTACAAATGTATTCTAGACTCCAATTAAACTTTCCATTTATTATAATGTGAGCTCTATCTATCTGAAAATAATTTGATAAATCTATAATAGTTTCTACTATTCTCCAAGTTCTATCAAAAGTTAAGTCTGGAAAAATCTTCTCATTTATAGACTTAATCTTTTTATGTCTAGTTCTCTTCTTATCTTCGCTTTTATAATCTAATGCTCCTGAAGAACTTCCCGCTAAGAAAAACATAGTATTTAATATGAGAGCATTGGTCTCTTCTTCATCACTAAAAAGCTCTCTTAATACAGACCTATCAACCTTTGTTGACTTGTTTACCCACTTCATGAAATCTTCTCTTATTCTTAAAGTCTCATCTAGTAAAAGTTGTTGACCTAACTGAGTTGATGAAACATCTTTAGCCTTACCACTGGCCTTCACCATAGAACCCCAAACCTTAGATTCTCCTTTTTTCTTCATTAAACCCTCATTAGTCATATATCTATATTTTTTTGTTAGATTATTTTATTATCTCACAAAGATGCAACATCTTTTTATTTCTCACAACACCTTTTAAACTTATTTAAGGAAAATATTATTAATCCATAAACTCATCAAAGTTATCCCATCCTTTTTCAACACAAACCAAAGCTAAATATCCAATTAAATCTGCGATATCGTTCTTTTGTAATTCTGCATTATTCTTAACTCTAGCAATCTTGTCATCTAGTCTTTGTCCAACTTTACATTTACCTTGAAATATATCCATAGGCTCTAATGCCGCATTTCCATATTTAATGTTTTTGTATAATAACAAATCTGCAATTGAGTCTGTAATCTTCTTAAAATCTGGCTTAGAACTTACTTCCTCCTCTTCCTCTACGTGATGACTTGGGCATCCTACATATCTCACCCCCTCTAGACTTGCTGAATAATTTAAATTAGATTTCTCTTTTGCTGGTGCTAACTCAATATCCTCATCTGGATTATCATAATGTAAACCACTTGGTCCATTCTGTGCAATAATTCTATTTCTTTCATCTACAGCTTCGCAAAGCTCTTCCCATCTTTTAATACTGTCGCTCATCCTCTATTGTTTTATTGTATGCGTTAATAGCTTCTTTCCTTGTATAACCACAATTAAACATGTAGTCATTGATTGTATCCTCTGCATCATCAAATGAATCCTCTATTGAATATTGATTTGATAATTCTAATTCTGAACTTTTTCTAGCTTCTTGTAATGATTGTACAAATTCGCTATCTTGAATTGCATCTAATGTTTGCTCTGCTAAACTAATGTTTCTTACTCTACTCATCTTATTTTGTTGTTTTAAAATACTTGTTTATTATTATTTTTTTTGCGAGTGTACTTTTTTTTATTCTTGTACACGTTGGGTCTAGTCGCCGCCCAAATTTCTTGTTTTGTAAATACTTCTGTTTTCATAATTATTGTTTTTTAAATTAATTCAAAGCTTGTGGCAACACACATAAAATTTTCATCCCATTTCGTTAAAGTAGCTTTTGCGTAAGCTATAGCATCTTCTACTTTTTTGAAAGGAGTAAATCCCTTATAAACGTTTCCTCTTCTATTGTAAGTCATCCAAACTGTGTTTCCCGATACTGTAATCTTTGTTATTTGAGTCATAATATTTGCTTTGTTTTAATTATGGTACAAACATACGAACTCTATTTAGTTCTCACAAGCTTTTTTTAAAAAACTTTTAATTTATTTTTTTACTCTCTCTCATTTCTTTTATAGGCTTTAGTAAATCTTCATATCCACCTAAAGACTCTCCTATGTATTCATGACAATAAGACGCTCTACGTTTTGATTGCCAATGACTATCATAATTAGATAAAGCTTTTCTTTGCTTTCTTATTTTGCCATTGTCAGGAGTTCCTCTCCAACTGTCGCTACCATTTCTGTATTCACCAAGTGCTGGATGAATTGTTTTGGTATAATATCTTCTACCAGCATTTCTATATATAGCTCCTATAAAATCACTCGCAACAGCTCCAATACCTAAACCTTGAAAGTCAGGCAAAATAACTGTTCTTGAGCCTCTAAATGCATTTTTTAAATGTGCTGAAGGCAACGGAGATACAACAACTATACCAACCGGTTTATTATTCCAAGTAAATAGATAATGACTAAACGCCTTAGAGCCTTTACTTGTTAAGTAATGATGCTCTTTGAACAAGTCCCAAGCACTTGGCTCCACTCTATGAGCCCGTAATTCGATTTCGGGTCTTGATTGCCGAAGCCATTGTCCTCTCTCAAGTAACCCCTCTTTTTTTTGTGGTGAACATATCCAATCTGGCGTTAACCATTCCATAACGTCATAGTGACATGATGCAACTATCATTCTTTTATTGTGTTTTCTGATATACTTCTGAACAGCAAAGCTCATTGATTTAGCTACATCTCTATCTACTACAGATGTAAACTCGTCTATCAATACAACTTCATTATCTTTAGCGTTTGCAACCTTATAGGCTAACTCTGCTCTAAATTGCTCACCATTACTAAGTAAGTGAAAAGGTCTTAGCCAAGTTGGCACACTACTTAATCCCATGCTAGATAAAAGCAAAGAAGCCTCTTTTGGCTCTAACCAATCAAAGTTAGATATTAAACTCTTCTCTCTATCAAAATCACTAGATGCTAAATTACCCATCTGTTTCAATATACTAGTCTTACCGCTACCACTTGAGCCATATATAATTCCAATATTCCAATCAAAGCTTTTTGCTTCAGATAAATTAAATGAGATTTCAGTTTCTGTCTTCTCTCTATTCTGTATGTCAAACGTGTCGTATATATATTCAGTATATTTGTCGTTTTTAATACTATTCTCTAAATTAATTTTCATGATGTTTGTTTTATGTTTATACTGTTACTTTACTTAACCAATTCTTATCTCGATGGTCACCTATCATTTCCAAGCCCTCCTCGTCACAAGGAGTGTATCTTCCACTTTGCTTGTCGTATTTAAACCAAACGTCCGAACCTGCATCTCCCATGTTATTCTGCTTAACTTTTAAAACTCTTACTAATACCATTCCATTTGTTCTGTATATAGTTAGTCCATGATAACTCATCTCAAAGAATGCTGATGAACCTTTAACAGAATAGAAATCTGGTATTTCATACTCTCCAGTCTTTTCATCTTTCTTCATCTTAAATGGATGAGCAACTAATATAACTAAAACTCCCATCTGATGCGAAAAGTGAGTCAACTGTCTAAGTATCTCTTCAGCTTTTTCATATCCAGAAACTTTACCACTTGTAGATAACATGTTGAAAGGGTCAATTACTACATATTTAGGGTCCTCTCCTAATCTTCTTTGCTGTTGTACCCATTCTGCTGACTTCATTAAAAGATTTTCAATTTTACCTCCCGTCTTTTTTACATCTATATGCTGAATCTTCTTTGTGATAAAATTATAGTTTTCTTTAAATACAATCTCATTCTTTTCATGCCACCAAGTGTCACATGTAATGTTTGAACCAATCATCTTTCTAGAAAGCTTTATGATATGCTCTTCTGGCGTCTGCTCAAATCCTACTATCAAAGATGACTCATTATACATTCTAGCTAAGTCAACTAATATTTGGTCAACAAACTCAGTTTTACCATGTCCAGGTATTCCTGTTATTGTCAGTATTCCTGTGCCTCTGAATCTCATAACGTTTGCAAAGTTTGATAAACTAATTTCTCTACCAACTCTATCTCCCTCTAATATGGTTTCAACTACACTCTTATATAATTTTGAGTAATCAATTACTCCTGTCTCATCTTCCTCTAATATTTCTTCATCGCTATCCACTTCTTCATTGTCATATAATGTCATACCAACTTCATCATCTTGAAAAGATGAATAGTCAATCTCAACAGACTCTTGTTCTATTACTCTAGTGTCATATGCCCACCTAGTTTGCTGATACGTTTTAGCTAGCTCTGTTGCCTCTATAAATCTTTGCTTATTGTCTTTACTCACTTTGAAGTGAGACTCGCTGTAATGTACCACAAACTCTAAATCGGTAGCTGGATGTTTAAATCCAAACTTTGCCAACTCCAAAATAGAAACTTGTATATAGTGAAAATTTGAAGTAACTCTCTGAATAATCTGTTGGTCCAAAACCACCTCAAAGAAAGACTCCGCATCATCCCATAAATTCTTTGATGAATCTCTAGACTCTAACTCTACGCTATTAACTTCAACTTCTTTTATATGAATATTATCAGGCTCAGCATCTTCATTAATCAAGATGTTTGAGTCATGAGTCATAATCAAACAATCTGTAATAGATAAAAAGTCAACCTTGCCATAGTCTGCAAAGTTTGATATAACCTCTTTACCGATTGCTTTATAGTTGTCTTTAGTAATAGTGTCTGGCTCTACATAATATAAAACCTTAATTCCATTACCTGATGGAGAAACCATTACTGCAAAAACTGAATCACTAGAGTCCATTATCTCTTGTTTCATGTCTTCTAACTTCTCAACATCTACGTCATCAATGTCTAATATGATTAATCCACTTGCTTCAATAAAGTTTGATGCTTTTCTAGAATACTCGAACATTCCATGAAAAGCAACTGTTGGCAATTGAGTCTTTATACTCTTGTCTCCAGCTCTTACTTTATCAATCTTCTCTTTATATTTATTTCCCTTAATTAAATCTATAAAGTTAGATATTGGGAAAGATGGTTGAACATCTGTTTGCTTAGTTGATTTGAACCAACTCACTTTTGTATTTAATATGCTCATAGTTTATGTTTTAGCGTTATAGTAATATAAGTACTCTCTTACTCCATTGTATTTTTCATTTGTATCTTGAACACTAATCAACTTCTTAATGTCTGTTCCGTATCTTACAACTTTACTAGATGAACCTCTTTTGTTACCCTCTCCATCCGTTAAGAACATCTTAAGATTATAAGTGTCTCCCTCTATTAATTCTTTTGCAATACTCATTGTAATTTCTTGTCCATCCTCTAAGTTTAAATTAGAAGCATTTACAAATGATTCTCCTTCTCTAGTATGTTTTACTTCTTCTAAATATTTATCAAATTTAGACTTTCTGAATATTGTACTTGGATTAAGATATTGAGACATTTGTGAATCATCCTTCCAAACTAAATATCTATTAGAGACAACTTTCTTAATATCATTAATAGAATTTTCCTTTAATCTATTAACCAAGTTCAATCTAGTAGAGCCCGTACTTGGTGAAAATTTTCTTCTATATAAAGTATTCATAAAGTCAACTATGTCTATAACGTCTGGCTCTAGCTCCACGACCTCTAAAGTCTTCTTTGCATTCTCATATCCACTCCACTCAATGAAGTTGTTCTCATGTAGCCAAATTAAGTCCTCCTTTGTTTTTGTCATATTGAATGAAACTCTACATTTTGCTAAAGTTATTTTTGGTGAATAGTCTACTAATAGGAAAATAGTTATTAAGATTCCTCTTCTTTGCATATTGATTTTTAAATTCAATATCTCTTTTACGTTCTTAATATTTATCTTCATATTTATTTTTTTATAGTTGTTTTCTTTTCTACTTCTCCTATTTCATTATAGTGTATTTCAAATATGTTTTGACCATCGTCAAAGTAATCATATCTTAATTCCCCACTTGCTCCAAATAATTGTAGCTTCTTATTAGTACCCAATACGTTTTTCATATTATAACATGTTTGAACCATTATTAACAATCTCTATAGTAACCGCTGTTAAAGTTGGCAGTATAAATCCAAAAAGGAATACTAACCCACAATTAGTGATTGAATCGTTTCTTCTAATTTGTCTTTTTGCTAATTTTGCATTTACTCTTACTACTTTTTTAATTGTCTTCATAATTTCTAATTGTTTGTTTTTATAGTTTAATATTAATTGTTTCTACTTTGAACTCTACATTGTGCTTGTTAAATAATTCTAACAATTGAAACTCTTGAACTCTTACTCCTCTTACTGAGAATTGGTGCTCATAAACGAAATCTCCATTTCTTAATAAAGTAACATAACCATAGTCACTAAATGTCTCTTTTAAATCGTTTCCTTTAATGTCTCTGTAGTTGTAAATTCTTTCAGTCATAACGTATGTTTTTAATTATGATACAAATATAAGGACTATTTTTAGTTTGGCAAGGGTTTTTTCCATTTATTTTTAAAAAAACTTTTAAAACGACAAAAAACGCCACCTAATTAAAGGCAACGTTATGTCATTTTATTAAATTAATATTACATATCTCTACAGTACTTGCCATTTACAATGTAAACTAGCTGAGCTTTTCCGTCTGGATAAATTAAAGCATTTGCATGCATCCAAGAAGAAGCTCCTTTATTGTATCCAACTCTTAATCCAGAGTTAGTTCCTACTGTCATATGTCCATCACCTCTGTTAGGAGAGTGCGTGTGACCTGTAATCATTTTTGTATTCATATTCTTATATTGATTATGTCCACCTCTTGAGCCATTCGCACCTACATGTCCATGAACTCCTAATTCCCAACCTAATACTCTAAAAGAATCATCTAGTCCTAAAGTCTTAATATCTTCTCCGAATTCATTTTCTAACATCCAAGATATAACTCCCTTCTGTTGAGCTACTGGCTCATTTGCCAATATCTCTGCTCCGAATAAAAACATTCTCTTATTTCTTGCCCTTCTCCAATCAACTGACTTTAGCCATCTGTCCAAGAAGTCATCATGATTACTTCTTACAATTACTAAATTATACTTAAGTCTCTCTCTACACCACTCTAACATTATGTCAAGCTCTTTTCTTAAGTCTCCTGTTCCATTCTCCTCTTTTTGCATAAGTCTAAATGGGTCATTCTCTTCATGATGTGATATACTCTCACAATCTGCGATATCATGAATCATTGTATGTTTAGGCTTCATAGCATCCAACATCTTAAATGATACAGCAGTTGCCTTCTTGTCATTATGTGCAACATGAATATCTCCAAGAACCGCAGCTTCTGCTCCTTCTACATTGTCCAAAACCTTTCCGTCTAAAACTCTTTTATGTAGGTCGTAAAAATTACCCTTTGCGTCCGCACTTACTTGTCTAATGTGAAAATGCTTACCATCCAATTCTACAATAATGAATCCAATGCTGTGATGAAACTCACCTTTCTTTCCTGATTTACTATCTGTATAATTTGCAACAGTACATGAGCCAGTACTTAATAAAAGTTTATGTGGATATCCTACCAATATAGGCAAAGATTTTACTTGCTGTCTTGGATGTCCAACAATACAAGATTCTAATCCAGTAACTGAGTTTAATCCACTTAGTGGAGTTGAGCCTGTTGGAGGAATCTTTACATCGCTAAGAACTCTTAAATTCTTGTGAATATTGTGTCTTGCAGCATCTAAGAATGGAACTACTTGCGGATTCCAAAACTCTCCCTCTTTATTTTTTTGACCCCAAATTGATGTAGGATTATTGTAACGTCCTGCAATAATATGCAATCCTGCATCTAAGCTGTCTTTATAAGCAATAATATTCTTAAAAAAGTTCTTATGTATTGGAGTATTATTCTGTGCCCAAGTTATAATAAAAGTTTTCTTTTCTTTATCTAACTTTTTACTTCTTGCAAATAAAAGTGCCTCGCTCTCTTCAACCTTTCCAGAACTTTTAAGCTTACTAGCTTTTGATAGATTAGCACTAATACCCTTTCTAATACTTTCCTTATAATCAATCTCAAAATATAGACACATCTTTCTTACTGCTTCTGTAACTGTAAGAGTATTGTCTGCATCTAATAAACTAATTACGTAATCTGTCTTTTCTCCTTTTAACTTCATGTTTCTATTCTTTATGATAAATATTATTTAAGTCACGATTAGTGACTTTCATTTCTTTCATCTCGTTAATTAATCCACTCTCAAGCTTGAACACTATAGACCAACGTGCATCCATATATGATGGCTCACCTGTATCCATATTCATAACTTGTCTTGGTGGCTTTACCATTGGCATCATTATACAAGTGTCTTTTATTTTTACACTTCTAGCCTCTAACATTTCTTTTCTTATATGATTAACATAACTAGCTAGAACTAACTTGACATCTTTATTTTTAAATCCAGTATCTCTAGCCACATCTGCAACCATCTGAAGATGAGTCCTAGTTCGTTTAGGCTTTCTCTCAGCAATTGTTTTTAGTTTCTTACTCATATATATATATTTTAATTTAAGCTCCAGTAGAACCTAATGCTCCGTCACCTCTAGAAGTAACTTCTTCATAAAGATTTTTCTCTTCAACTCTCTCAAGTACTGGAAATAATATTGGGACCAATATCAATTGTGCCAACTTACTTCCTGAAGATAGTGTTACAGTTAAGTTTGAAACATTCCAAACGTTAATGAAAATCTCACCTTGATAATCAAAATCAATAATTTCTGCACCAACTAACAATCCTTTTTTGACCGCAATAGATGACTTGTTACAAACTTGCAACATTGTGTTATCTGGTATATTAACCTTTATGCCTGTAGGAACTAATGCCGAGCATCCTGGGCCAATCTTTTGGTCATAGCCAACAGGTATATAGAAATCTATTCCCGCTGAACCTGGAGTCCCCCTATTAGGGCTTCTCACTTCTTTTGTTTTAGTGTACTTCATATTTTATTATTTATCGGTTAAGAAACTATAGAATTTATCTAACTCTTTTTCTCTAATTAATATTTGTCCACTTACATCTTCCATCAATGCCTTGGTCTGCTCTTCACCATTAATCAATGGTAATTCAAATACCATATCTGAAGTGAAGTTTATTTTAGTATTCGCTGGAGTGTATGCAATTACTTCCATACCTCTATAACTTACTTTCTTTCCTTTAATTTTTTTCGACTGAGTGAAAGGTCTAATTGTCGTAATTCTTAAATGTTTAATTTCCATACTAATATTTTATTGGTTTATCAAAGTCGGGATTCTCCCTCATCTTGCTTGATGTAACTTGTACCAAACTCTTAGAATCTTTAAAACTAAAGTTAATAGCTATACCTGTTGGTAAAGCTGTTGGTTCTGATTGTGTATAAATACGTTTCATGTTTTTGTTTTTATTATTATTCTACAAATGTACAAACTCTTTTTAGTTTGGCAATGGCTTTTTTTCATTTATTTTTAAAAATAAATAAATTCGTCATATAATACAGTCTCCCATAATTATACAACGAACTATTTAAACTACTAAATTTATTTGTATTTTTTAGAATCTCTCTTCTCCATGTATCTACTACCGAAGTATGCAACATTGATTGTCGAAGTGTTTCCTATTAATAAATTTATCCACATGTTCTGAACATCAAAGCTAGTATTTGAACTATCCAAATAAATGAATATCAAAGTAGCTACATTGTATAATACTAATGTCATAGGTCTTACATTTCTAGATAACCAACTTCCTGATAATGTGTCAGCTTCCCATCTTTTTGTAATCTCTGTCATCTCTTGCTTGTCTCTATCAAACTCACCTAATAAGAATTTTAATTCATTCTCATCAAATCCCTCTTTTGCAAGTTGTGAAGTTATCGAATCGGATAACTTGTCACTACCATCAAATGCATCTAATATAGATTTCAATTGTGGAGATACTTGTTTTCCGATTCCTATAATTCCTCTTAATAGATTTCCGACAAATGTTCCTTTGCCACCATTCTTTTTTAATTTTGGATTATCACTCATAATTTTTGTTTTTAATTATTAACTACCGCACATTAAACAATCATCTTCGTCTGCGTTTCTTGCAGCTTTCAGCATGTCTTTGTACTCTTGTTCTTCTTTTGATATTAATATTTTCTCTACCTCTTCACTCTTAACCTCTACGGTGAACTTCTTAGCGTTAACTGCTGGCTTAGACCTTAAGTAATATATACCTGTCTTTAATTCTTTTCTCCAACCATATGCATGCATAGAACTTAGATTTCCAAGATTAGGGTCAGATACAAATAGATTCATAGATTGAGATTGACAAACAAACCTTTGGCGGTCTGATGCTTGATTGATTAATACCTTTTGAGATATCTCGAAAGACGTTTTATATAAGTCTTTAATATATCCTGGTATACCATCAATGTCTTGAATAGAACCATTGTTCGCTTTTAATGCTTGAACAATTTCTGGAACCCACAAGTTAACCTCTTCTAAATCTCTAACCAAATGCTTATTTACAACTATGTATTCTCCAGCTAATGTTCTTCTTGTATACATATTGGAAGTGAATGGTTCGAAACATTCATTATTTCCTAGTATTTGCGAAGTGCTCGCTGTTGGCATTAATGCAATTAGTAATGAATTTCTTAATCCATTATTTACTACATCTTCTTTTAATGCTTTCCAATCTAAATTCAATAAACTAAATTCAGTCTTTGTCTTATACATATCAAATTGTAATATGCCTTGAGATGCTGGACTTCCTTTGAATGTAGAATAAGTTCCCTTTTCAATTGATAACTCCATAGACCTTTTTGTTGCGGAATAATACATCTGCTCAAATATCATTTTGTTAATCATTGATGCACCTTGTGAATCGAATGGTAATTTCATTGAAGCATAAGTGTCTGCTAAGCCTTGAACGCCTAAACCAACTGGTCTATGTTTACTATTACTATTCTTAGTCTCATCTGTTGGATAATAATTTGCATCAATTACATTGTCTAGATTCTCAATTGCTAACTCTACAACTTGTCCTAATTTTTCAAAATCGTAACCAAACTTTACCGTTGGGTCCACAAATTTATTTAATGCTATAGATGCCAAATTACAAACTGCTTGTTCGTCTTTGCTTGAATACTCAATAATCTCAGCACATAAATTAGATGACTTAATTACTCCTAGATTCTTTTGATTAGATGCAACGTTTGCCTTATCTTTATAAACTATGTAAGGCGTTCCAGTTTCCATTTGCGATACTAAAATCTTCTCCCATAACTCGGAAGCCTTAATTGTTTTTCCAATTCCTGACTCTTCTAAATCTAAATAAGCATCTTTGAAATCTTCTCCAATTAACTCATGAAGTATTACTCCATTATGTTTAAGTACTTCATTAGGACAGAATAATGTCCAATCTTGTCCTGTTGTTACTCTCTCCATGAATAAGTCATTCATCCATAAAGCATAGAATAAATCTCTAGCTCTCATCTCTTCCTTACCATGAGGTTTTTTCATTTCTAAGAAGTCAAATATATCTTTGTGCCATGGCTCTAGATACATCGCAAAGCTTCCCTTTCTTTTTCCACCTTGATTAATCCATCTAGCTGTTTCATTGAATGTTTTATACATTGGAAGTATTCCATCTGCTCTACCATTAGTCCCTTCTATTAATGAACCTTTAGCTCTCACATTATGTGTATGTAATCCAATTCCTCCTGCTAGTTTTGAAATTCTAGCACAATCTTTTAGTGTATCAAATAACCCATCTATAGAATCTCCTTTTGTAGCTAATAAGAAACATGAACTTAATTGAGAAAGTTTAGTTCCTGAATTAAATAATGTCGGTGTTGCATGTGTATAATATCCTTGGCTTAATGCATCATAAGTTTTACTTAACTTACTAAAATCTAATGTGAAACCAGATACTTCAATCGCTGTTCTTAACCACATATACTGAGGTCTTTCAATTACAGAACCTACTTCTCCACTTCTCATCTCACCTCTTAATAGATAAGACTTCTCTAATGTCTTTAATCCAAAAATGTCATGATTGAAATCTCTATCATGTACAATAATTGAATCTAAGGCATGTTTATGATTTTCTACATATAATACAAACTCATCTCCTAACTGTTTAGTAGTGCTCTTTAAAATGTCTACTGACTCTGAAAATGATGCTGGTGTATCTTTACGTAACCCTGTAACAAATAGCCTTGATGCTAATGTTGAATAATCTGGATGTGATACAACTTTCATTGCCGCTCCCTCTATACATAAATTGTCTAACTCTCTAGAAGTTATTCCGTCCATCATTTGAGCTATAATACTGATTCCTAATTCATCTGCATTTACATTTAAATCTTTTGATTGATTCTTAATTCTTTGTAATATCTTACTTGGATTAAAGTTAACCTCTCTTCCATTTCTCTTTAATATCTTCATTGTCTATCTGTTTGTAATTTGTTTTTATGTCTTTTATGGTCCGCTAATATGTCTGCTATTGAATTGCCTACTACATGAGGATTCTTTAACAGCTCTTTTCTCTCTTCTATTTGGCACTTCTTAAGTTTATCTATTTGATGTGCCTTAATCCATACCATAGAAAGTTTTAATTTTTCTCTATTATCTAACTCTTCTTTTATTATTTTCCATAAGTCTACGTTTGCAATACTTGCTCCGTAACTCATCCAATTATTTGCAATCCATTTCTCCAATCTTTTCTCTGTGAATGTCTTTACAACATATTGAGAATCTGAATGAACCTCTAACTCGCATTCTAAATCTTTTGGTATTGCTTTAATCGCATACAATAAAGCTGTCTGCTCCATTCTACCCGTCTTAGTGTTTAAGTAGCCAGCTGAAAATGCTTTCTTCTCTCCCAATAAATCTGGGAAATAAGTTCCAAATCCACCATGTCCCTTTAATACTCCTGATGCTACTGCCGAGCCATCGGTATATGCTATTATCTTTTTCATATTTACAAAGCTATTACTTCGCCCAAAAATGTTGATTCGGTTATTGAAACATTAATCCCTCTATAATATAATCCATCTCTTTTGGCATCTTCCCAATTCAATTCCATTCCAGTGGTTTCCATCATTACTTCATTATATAAAATAAAGAGCATGTCTAAATTCATATAAAAGTTTCCTGGGTCTTTTCCTACTGTCTCAATAAATTCTATATACTTTGCCTCTAGTATATCTATTACACTTAATTTAATTGCCATGTTTTATATTTTAGTTATTACTACA
>Ga0114999_10006188_pt1 | contig 13889 bp, 12 predicted proteins | sample ArcticOcean_MG_C_3_FD_89820 | JGI IMG/M metagenome (GOLD analysis project Ga0114999, IMG submission 89820) | Marine microbial communities from western Arctic Ocean - ArcticOcean_MG_CB8_126 | ecosystem: Environmental > Aquatic > Marine > Oceanic | place: Arctic Ocean: Canada Basin | collected...
ATCCATCAATTTTGATACTGAATGCCATGTTTATCAAGAAATTCACGCAAGGCTTGGGCGATAATTTCCTCTTGCGGGGCGCTCAGTTCCACACTGGCCTGCCCCAAACGATTACTCAATTCCTTTGGTAAACGACATTCTTTGGTCTCAATAGCCTGATCATCCACATGCCACATCTGCGCCTCCTGATCTTTTATACGGCTGCCGGCCGTATGCCAATCCGTATATTTAGTATCGTATGATGTTTCCACGACCACAGATTAAGATATACGTAGAAATATACGTCTTGGCAACAATTGGGCTATGATGGGGATCACATTACTGTTTCTTTTTTCTTTTTTTCGGTGCTTTTCTCCATCTGGCCCTGCCCTTCTTCCAGTTCACGTCGATCCTCGACGTTGCAATGACCGGATAGTCAGGTAGGGACGCCAAACTTCGGTAGAACGTATCGCATGACGATAAGATAGCCGACGAAAAAAAGGATCAGACCTAATCCGTCCATGAAAGCTCTCCGGTTAACAGGTGACTTGTGACAGGCCCCATAATGTCAGCGAACGAAACTTCATTTCTGTCACAATCATAATATACGGATATAACGTTTTATTCGCCATATCCGTTCCCGTTCCCATTGCCATTCCATCGTCCGTTGCCATTTCGACCACGCCCCCGTCCGTTGCCGTCGTTTATGACCGTCCAGCCGCTGTTGCTGCTATGGAGCGCAGCACCGGCGAGCCGGGCTCTATTCGTACCCAGCATTTTTCTTACGGCCAGCAGTAATTCGGTGGTTGGTGCCACACGAATATGGCCACCCGCCTTGATACTGACTTCACCATACTCTTGGGTGAGTATTTTAAACAGGACCGCACATTCGCCTGGATGGGTACTGAAGGTTTCCTTGAGTGAACCGATGGTATCCTCCGTCGTCTGTTCCGGCGTTACCGTCACGACCAAGGAGCGAGCCAACTTACTTCTGGCTTCGGGGAGGGACATGATTTCGGAGGCGACGACTTTATTATCGCCTTCTTTGGCCGAAATCTGGCCGCGAACCAGAATAAGAGAATCATTCGCTACGAGCGTCTTGTGTAATTCGTACTGATCAGAGAAGACCAGCACTTCCCCCGTTCCAGAGAAGTCTTCCAGCGTGACGAAGGCCATAGATTTGCCTTTTCGATCCACGATTGGTTTGATTTCCGTCACAATGCCCCCCACCACCACATCTTCCTCACGGTTTTTAACCAGGTCCAGACGACGCATCTCGGCGGTGGTAAAGCCGCGCAGGTCATCTTCATATTCACCCAGCGGGTGACCGGTCACATAAAAGCCCAGCAACTCTTTTTCCAAGGTCAAGGACTCGCTGACTGGCCATCGAGGCACCGTCGGCAGGACCGGCTTGTGAATCATAATGGGTTCCTCATCGGTATCCCCACCCAGGTCGAACAGCGATGTCTGTCCTTTGTCGCGATCACGCTGGCGGGACTGGGCACTTTCAATCGCCAGGTCGATCACCTCTATGAGTTGTGCCCGGTGTCCTTCAAGCGAATCACAAGCTCCCGCTTGAATCAAACTTTCCAGCACCCGCTTGTTGGCCAACCGGAGTTCGACATGCTCACACAGACCGAAAAAATCACCGAACGCGCCGTATTCATTTCTGGCCTTGACGATGGATTCCACGGCACCATGGCCCACATTTTTGATCGCGCACAGGCCAAAACGGATCGCCTCGCCTTCTACCGTAAACACTTTGTCGCTTTTGTTGACATCCGGCGGCTGCACTTTGATGCCCATTTTACGGCATTCGTTGATCAGCACAACGATTTCGTCCGTGTCCGACATTTCGTTCGACATTAATGCCGCCATAAACGGCACGGGGTAGTGGGCTTTCAGGTAGGCTTCCTGGAAGGCAACGATGGCATAGCCTGCGGAATGGCTCTTGTTAAACGCATAGCCACCGAAATACTCGATCAGGTTGAACACTTCGTCTGCAATTTTTTTGTCAATGCCGTTTTTAATAGAGCCGTCGACAAAATCTCGGCGCTCTTCAGCCATGACTTCGGGCTTCTTCTTGGCCATGGCCTTACGGAGAAAATCAGCCCGTCCCAAAGTGAAACCAGCCATGTCCCTAGCGATCTGCATCGCCTGCTCCTGGTACACGATCAGGCCATAGGTCTCTTTAAGGGCTGTTTTCATTACGGGGTGCTGGTACGTGACCGGTTTTCGCCCGTGTTTTTTGTCGATGTAATCGTCTACCACACCGCCATTTAACGGGCCGGGTCGGCAGAGGGCATTCATGGCGATCAGATCTTCCACGGCATCCGGTTGTAGGCGCCGCAGAAAATCATGCAGCCATGAACTATGGAACTGGAATATGCCGGTCGTATCTCCACGGCAGAACAAGTCCATGGTTTTCTTATCATCCAGCGGGATGTCTTCCAGGACGATCTCATCCCCCGTCGTTTCTTTAATCAGTGCCAGCGCATCCTGGATCACGGACAGGTTCTGCAGACCCAGAAAGTCCATCTTGAGCAGGCCGACCTCTTCCATGACGTCACCGGAATACTGGGTGACAATCGTATCCTTGTTACTGGGTTTGTATAACGGTACAAAGTCGGTCAGATCACCCGGCGCAATCACCACGCCTGCCGCGTGGACAGAAGCATGGCGCGAAAGACCTTCAAGGGTCTTGGCATACCCGATAAGTTCCCCTTCTTTACCGCCACCCTCAGCGATCTGTTTCAGTTCAGGAACCTGGTCCATCGCTTTGTTAAGGGTCATTTTCAGTTCAGTCGGCACCAACTTGGCCACGCGATCCACATCACCGTATGGTAGGCCGAGTACGCGGCCCACATCACGAATCGCCGCCTTGGCCCCCATGGTTCCAAAGGTGATGATCTGGGCGACACTCTTCTGGCCGTATTTTTCCACGACATAGTTAATCACCTTGTCTCGTTCCCGGTCGGCCAGATCAATATCGATATCAGGCATACTCACCCGTTCCGGATTCAGAAACCGCTCGAACAGCAAACCATAACTCAGGGGTTCAACCGTCGTAATGCCGAGAGTGTAGGCCACCATACACCCGAGGGCAGATCCACGTGCCATAACAGGAATACCCTGGTCCGATGCGAAATCAACGAAATCAGCGACGATGAGAAAATAACCCGGATACCCCATCTGACTGATGACGCCCAGCTCATAGTCCAGCCGGGTGGTCATCTCTTCGGTGATCGTATCATATTTGGCTTTCATGCCATCATAGGCAAGCTTGCGGAGATAGGCATCCAGGTTTTCAAAACCTTCCGGCACCGGATATTGTGGGAAATTGAGCGTACCGAGATCCATCTCGAAGTCGATCATCTCCGAAATTTTGACGGTGTTTTCGATGGCACCCGAGACATGACCGAACAGCTGTTTCATCTCACCGGCGGTCTTGAAGTAGAGCGAGTCGGTGGTGAATTTAAACCGCTTCGGGTCACTCAGCTCTTTGCCCGTCTGTATACAGACCAGAACGTCCTGCGCCGAGGCATCTTCCTTGTTTAGATAGTGGGCATCATTGGTAGCTACGATCGGAATGTCGAATTCTTTGGAGAATTCAATCATGGCATTGTTGATGGGTTTGTCGAAATCCAGACCATGATCCTGCACTTCCAGATAGAAGTTCTTACCGAAAATGTTATGTAGTTGTTTGCATTTCTCCCTCGCCTTATCCATCTGGCCACCGACGACCATATTAGCAATCGGTCCTTTGGCACAGGCCGACAAAGCGATCAGGCCCTCGCTATGTTTTTCCAGCAATTCCATATCAACGCGCGGTTTGTAGTAAAAACCTTCGAGATAACCTGCCGACGTCAACTTCATCAGATTTTTATAACCTACGGCATTTTGCGCCAGCACCACAAAATGTGTGGTCTGATCGGCCCGATCCCCCCCGCGCACCGGTCTTTTTTCTTTTCGACTTCCGGGGGCGACATACAATTCGCAACCAATGATCGGCGTGAGACCGACGTCTCTGACCGTCTTATAAAATTCCACCGCACCAAACATATTGCCGTGGTCCGTCATGGCGATACCCGGCATGCCAAAATCTTTGGCTGTTTCTGCCAGATCCTCGATCCGATTGGCGCCGTCAAGTAAACTATAATGGGTATGGTTGTGAAGATGAACAAACGAGGGCATGAGGAATCCTTTGGACGTACGGCTTGCTGAAGACGGAGTAAATAAAATCACTGAACAAGTAACTGTTTCAGTCATCAAACGAACTTTTAAATAATGAAATATTACCTTTGGGGTTACGACCGTATTGCCGTAGGCAGTATTACCATTATACGCTACATGGGTTGAAAATCGCAAATGAAAAATGGGACCAATTAAGATAAAAACCACTTGGTATTGGGGGATAAGGAGATAGAAGGCACAATATGTGGGCTTTACCTGTTCTTCATCCTTTTCTTGCACAAGAGAAGATTATCATCTATTATTTCATTTGCAGATAAACACAGCCAGTTGATGGCTCATTTACACGACGCAGGGAATCTCTATACAGGTCAAATTGTACTTGACATCAACCGGTCTGTCGCCTTAAATGAGATACCGATTCCACCTTGAAGAAGACTGCTTATCTATGGAAGATCATCTGTCTGATCAAGCAAGTAAATCTGATCAAGCGGTTAAAATGGAGGCGTAATATGAAATTCTGGCTTGGGTTGCTGGTCTGCCTCTGGCTTATCCACCCTCCTGAAGTATTTGCCTATATCGATCCCGGTACCGGGAGCTTTATCCTTCAAATGCTTATTGCAGGGGCTATGGGCCTCTTGTTTGCCGCTAAAGCATATTGGCAGAAAATCACGGCGTTTGTCCGGCAAGTTTTTTCAAAGGATTCGGAAAAATGAGGCAGCACGGAAGGGGTTCCTGTTCCTTTCGTGGTTCGAATGGCGCACTTTGCCGGTATAGCAGCACCTTCTATCGGGAACTCCACCCACCAATCATCACCAATGACATCCAGGTTCCACAATATAGCCTTTATACGCACTTAATTAAAATTGGGGACTGTCCTTCAATAGACTTTTTTGCCCCAATTTTTCGATGTCAGCTATATAAATCCGAGTGACATGTAGCCATCGCCTTACGTACGCTTCGTTTATGCAAACCCAATCTGGTAAAGACAATACAAAGGCTCTGAAAGGTAGTTCGATGAAATCCTGGGTTCATGCGGTACTTTTTGCTGTCTATCCGGTTCTTCTCCTTTATTCTTTTAATATGCACGAGGTCAGTGCGGTGGAAGTACTTACGCCGGCTTTGTTTCTGGGAGGCCTTACAGGCCTTGTCCTTGCTGTCGCCCGTCTGTTTTCCATTCATCAGAAAATATCGGTCGTGCTGTCCGTATTCTGGTTCCTCTTTCTATGTTACGGCTATATCTACGAAGCCCTGCACCTGCCCCGTCATATATACGGATGGGTCCTTTGTGGCGGCCTGCTGTCCTCCACGATCCTCTATGCCTTTTTCTCGGGTAAATATCTTGAACGCATAGGTGCGGCTCTGAGCAGCCTGGGCGGTGTCCTTATTCTCATGACACTCATAAACATCGGTTATAACCTGGCAACAAAAGATATTTATACCGGTGAAAAGATCGAAAGGCCTGCTGATTATGCCCTTGAGCGCCCCATGGCCGATCCCGATCAGAGAGACATTTATTATCTGATATTCGACCGATATGCCAGTGAGGATAACCTGGAAAAATATTACGACTACAACAACACTGAATTTACAAAGGACCTTGAAGAAAAAGGCTTTTATGTCGCCCCACACAGTTATGCCAACTATCCCAAGACGATCCACTCAATCTCGTCTTCTCTCAATATGACCTACCTGACACCGCTGGCGAATACCATGGGCACGACGTCCAACGATTGGGGCCCTCTGTTTCGGATGGTAGAAGACCATGAAGTATGGCGGTTTCTGAGATCAAAAGGGTATCAGTATCATCATATGGGATCGTTTTCCAAAGAGTCGGAATACAATACCCTGGCCGATGTTAACGTGACCTACAACGCGTTTCCTCTTATGGGGTTCTATACGTCACAGGAATTTTTAACCGTGCTCTATAAAACCACCATGCTGTTTCCCATCGGCATGAAGTTCGCTCTGGAAAGCTACAACTTCGACAAGATGCACTGGCAACGTGTTTCCTATAAGTTCGACGAGTTGGAGAAGATCGCCGCATTACCCAAGCCCACGTTTGTATACGCGCACTTCCTGATCCCCCATCCCCCTTATGTATTCGCAGAGGATGGGGCATTCAAGATTCATGCCAGAGAGGAAGCGCCTTATATGTACGTAGAACGCTATGACGCCGAGGCCTACAAGGAACAGGTAACCTTTGTAAATACAAAAATTCGGGCTTTCGTAGAACATGTTCTGAACGTCTCATCACGGCCGCCAATCATCATTATTCAGTCGGATGAGGGGCCGTGGCCCGAACGGTACCCGCCTATATATCGAGCATTTAACTGGCGCGAAGCCACGGATGAGGAACTGGATGAAAAATCGGGTATCCTCAATGCTTACTACCTACCCGATATAGAACCGGGGGTATTGTATCCATCGATTTCTCCAGTGAATACCTTTCGTGTAATATTCAATCAGTATTTCAACACAACATTCAACCTGTTGCCGGACGAAACATACGCCTATAGAGATGAAGATCATCCCTATGACCTGTTTGACATTACCAATCGGCTGCCTCATAACCAGGCGCAGATTCCCGCTGAAACCGATTAGTATACCTTGGTCATGAATTTTCTCAGCCTCTGTCCCAACGCCTTCCGGGTTTGACTTCTTCCGCGACAATGAGAATACATCATGCACAAACCCAGCCTGGGCGTATTTTACCATGGCACCATTTCTTCCTCGGGGTTTTGAGGCTCATCTACGCCACAGGTATGTTAGCCTTTTCATCTACATACGCAGTTTTTCCTGATTCGGTTGGTCGGGCTAATAAAAAAGCTGAAGCGGTCCTCATTCTGAACGACTTATCACCTTGACATAACCACCATTCGAATACCATATTGCTCTGACTTTATGCCAGATGTTGTGTAGATTTTGCGAAACATGCGCAAACTTTGTACGTCGTTTGAAAATAGTTCGCCGGGTCATTAATACACAATAACAAAGAGCTTTATCCATGTTTCAAACAGATCAATATAAAGGTCGGAACGTTCTGGTTATCGGTGGCCTGGGATTTATCGGCTCCAACCTGGCGGCACGCCTGGTAACTCTGGTTGGCCGTTATGCATAATCGACATCGTATCCTTCTTTCTTCTACTATAGTATTCCTATTATCTATAGTCCCCGCATTGATGGGTCTGTTCAGCTTCTACCGGTATGAGATGGTGTCCTTACTCCTCCAAACCCGAACGCTAATACCCGATTTTTCCTTCAGCAGTTTTTCTAACATTTGGCAAAACACATTCTATGAATATTATCGGCCTGGAGAATATGTTATTTGGGGGATCACCTACCTTATTGCTGGCGACACCCCGTATCTCTATCAAATTTTTGTATCGATCATCTATGGCCTTATTGCGGTCGGGTTGTATCTGGCCGCTCGTTTTTTCGCAGGAGAATTTGCCGGATGGATCGCCGCGTTGACCTATGCATATCTGGAAGCGGCCGTTGTGCTCTCCTGGTGGTCAGCAAATATAGATGGTTTTTTCGGCATGTTATGCCTCATTGCGGGGCTGGTTCTATTCCTGTATATGCCGTTTCGATCGAGTATCTCAGTGATTTTATCTACCGTATGTATCGGCCTGGCGGTGTTTACCAAAGAAACTCATATTCTCCTCTGGATTATTTTTCCCCTGTTTATTCTAACGGCCCCGAACTTGAAATCCAGAACACATTATACTATTGCTGCCGCGACCCTTATTATATGCATTTTGAAGCTATTCCTTCAAAGCCTTACAGGTGCGACGCCCGGTGATCACATTGTGGACTCGCTATTTGATATAGACCCGCTGTTAGCGAGTCAAAATTATATCGACTACGGACGCCTCCTGTTGTATGGGCATAATGTCCTCTTGATTGGGCTCTGTATAATCAGACCAGACGGAGATACCTCTTTTAAAAGAATGACAGGGCTTCTGGTCGCCCTACTCCTCCTGTTCATCATCGCTCGTATGGCAGGAACGATGTGGCTTTTGGATCTAACCATCCTGGTCATACTACCCTACCACTTTTTTAAAGCGCGGTACTTTGAACGGATCTGGATCATATGGACCCTGGTGGGCTTGTCTCTTGTTATCCTCTATGATACCCGGATCGTGGGCAGCATTATGAACAGGCGCGTCCTGGAGCCCAGTATGGGATTCGCTTTATTTGTAGGCTGTAGTCTGGCTTATTATCCGGCGTATATTAAACAGCATCTAAACAAGCGCTCCTTACAGAATATCAAAAAGGACCTGTTCCACATTCGTCGGCTCCCTCATCTAGTTTGGCGTCATATGGATATAATCTGTCTGGCTCTCATACTGCTGTTCGGATTCAGGCAGGAGGTAAGCACCTCCGGTATCATGAAAGAATGGCGGTATTGGATCGCCGAAGGTGAGGTACTGAGGACCATAATCCACACGCTCAATGAGACGTTGCCACCTGAGTCTGTACTGATGGCGGATGCAGTACCTGGACTGCAGAAATCCGAACAAATCAATGATGCGCTGGTTTTTATGTTTAACAGAGGTGATGTCAAAATGTATAATTTACAAGATCACATCTCGGATAATAAAATACGCTTCAGTAACGGATCGAATCCGTTTTTCGCTCTAACGACAGAACCGTTGGGTATCGAGACAATTTCCGCATCCTCTCCTGCTCTTCTCGATACTTTTATGGACCGGGACCAGTTGGTGAAAGTCCTTTATCTGTATCGATTGCAGGGCAACCCATAAGGATTTAGTGTATTACGTGGATGTCGTAAATGGCGCCATTTTATTTGATATGGGATGGAGTGGTTTCGTGTTGGTCACTGGTCGCAGGCATTTAAATTCAGAATAGGAGAAACTGTGTTATTATGGCGGTCAAACAGAAAAGTCTATCCATCTTTTTTCCTTGCTATAACGACAAGGGAACCATTGACAGTATGGTCCTTAAGGCGAAAGAGACCGCTAAAACATTAACGGATGATTATGAGATCATAGTTATTGATGATGGATCTTCCGATGGCAGCCGCGACCTGCTATCGAATCTTCGCGATAAGGTACCGGAACTGCGGCTTGTATTTCACGAAAAAAATATAGGCTATGGCGGTGTACTGAAGACGGGATTTAAGACCGCAGCAAAAGATCTGATTTTTTATACAGATGGTGATGCGCAATATGATGTCAAGGAATTGCCTCTTTTGTGGGAGAAGATGGACCATGATGTGGATGTCGTAAACGGCTATAAGCTAAAGCGCTCAGATCCTTTACATCGCATTGTCATAGGAGAGGTATACAAGGGCGTCATGCGTTTTGTTTTTCAACTGCCTATCCGCGATCCTGATTGTGATTTTCGCTTGATAAGAAGATATGTTTTTGACAAGGTAGTACTTACCAGGGATTCAGGTACAGTGACTATTGAGCTTGTTAAAAAAATTCAGCAAGCCGGGTTTAAATTTACGCAAATCGGCGTGCATCATTATGAACGCGTATATGGTACATCGCAATTTTTTAGCTTCAAACGGGTGGCTGAAACCTTGTGGCAATTAATATTCCTATGGATAAAATTAATACCTGGACACAAAAAAAAAGACAGGTAGCTGTATACTAATTCATTTGACAAAAGTTACCGCAATTGGAAATACTAAATTACAATGAGATCAGGTAATGGTGAATACTGATCTTGCTCTTTTCAGTACTCAACTATCACCTTCGACTTTACACAGGGTGACGGTTTACGGTGCATTAGTTTATGCTAAGTCCGTTCAGATTGTTATCCTGAACGGAGTTGAAGGGCTCAGGATAAACGGCCAAACATGATCAGATCGTTATTAATTAGCGGTTGATGAGGAATATTTATTATGATTGAGCACGACGTTCCACCTGGAAGATTAGAACACTGCCAGATCACCGGATCAAAAAATCTGTTTGAAGTCATTGATTTAGGGCATCAACCACCGTGCGATGCGCTTTTGACAGACCAAACAATGGACGAGCCGGAAATATACTATCCGCTTCGTTTGATGTTATGTCCTGACTCTGGATTAGCGCAATTGGATTATATTGTGGATGGGCCGACTATTTATCCTGCCGAATATCCGTACAGAAGTGGTATTTCAGAGCCATTACGGGTGTACCAGCGCTCCTTTTCTGATGATCTTGTGAAAAGATTTAACGTACTTTCTGGTTCATTATGCATTGATATCGGCTCAAACGATGGAACGCTTTTGACAGGCTTCAGAGACAATGGCCTCAGGACGCTCGGCGTTGAACCGACAAACATCGCGAAAATTGCAAGAAAAGAAAACAACATAGAAACTATTCAAGAATTCTTTACCGAAAGCTTAGCAAAAGACATTGTAGCAGATAATGGCCCTGCAAAGGTCGTTACCATGACCAATGTTTTCGCGCATATGGCTCCTTTAGGCGAGGTCATGCGCGGATTATCTCTGCTCCTCGATAAAGACGGGATTTTTATAACCGAAAGCCAATATTTGCTTGATGTTCTTGAAAGCAACCAGTTTGACGGTATTTATCATGAGCATGTTCGGACATACAGTTTTAAATCATTAGTCACTCTGTTCCCATATTATGACATGGAGGTCTTTGATGTTCAGCGGGCGTCACGGTATGGCGGAAATATTCGGGCCTATGTCGCACGTAAGGGCGTGCAGCCCATAAGCCCTCGTGTCAAAGCTCTACTCGATCTGGAAGAAGAGAAAGGCTTGTTCAAGCCGGAAACATGGGCGATATGGCGTCAGCGTGTGTATGAAAACATGGACAAATTTATGATGCTTGCATATCAAGCCAAGCAAAACGGCCAAAGTTTTGTAGCGGACTCGTGTCCTGGTAGAGGTGCGGTTTTGGTTAATTACTACGGTCTTAACAAGGAATTAGTGCCCTACATTGCGCAATTGCCGAATTCTGAGAAAATAGGCAAATATTTGCCTGGCACACACATTCCAATCGTGGACAACAACATAATCCTTGAGGAACAGCCGGACTATATTGCAATACTTGCCTGGCACTATGGGGATTATATTATGAAAAATTGGCGAGCTAAGGGCGTTACATCAAAATTTGTAATGCCCTTACCGGAATTTCAAGTAATAGAAGATTAATCTATGATCCCATTTTTAAATCTAAAGGATATGAATGCCCCTTATCGACAAGAATTAATCGATGCGATAACTGAGGTTATTGATTCAGGTCATTACATACTGGGCAACAAAGTCGCGTTATTTGAAAACGCGTTTTCCACCTATTGCGGTACAAAGCATGCGATTGGAACCGGCAACGGATTAGATGCCCTTACTTTAATCATTCGGGCCTATAAAGAGATGGGCGTATTTCAGGAAAATGATGAAATATTGGTGGCTGCCAATACATATATTGCCTCCATTCTTGCAATCACAGAAAATCGTCTCAAACCCATACTGATTGAACCAGACATCAATACCTACAATATCAATGTTCATCTCCTTGAAGAGCATATTACCGACAAGACCAAAGCGATACTTGTGGTTCACTTGTATGGTCAAGTCGGATATTCAGAAGAAATGCAAGGCATAGCAGATGCCCATAATCTAAAAATCATTGAAGATTGTGCCCAGGCCCAGGGCGCGTCATACAAGGGCAAAAAAACAGGTGCCCTGGGAGATGCAGGCGGATTCAGCTTTTATCCCTCAAAAAACTTAGGCGCCTTAGGAGATGCAGGCGGAGTCACCACGAATGATACACAGCTCTCTGAGTTGATCCGTTCGTTGCGCAATTATGGAAGCCACAAGAAATATTACAATCAAGCCCAGGGCGTTAACAGTCGCTTAGATGAATTGGAAGCCGCGGTTTTGTCTGTCAAGCTGAAATATCTTGACGAATCAAACGAAAAACGAAGGAAAGTGGCACGGCAATATCTGGACCGCATCAATAACCCAAAACTTGTTCTGCCTGAAGCGAAGATGGGGGCGTCTCATGTCTGGCATTTGTTTGTAGTTCGTACGAAAGCAAGAGATCACTTTCAGAAGTATTTGTCGGATAACCATATTGAAACGGTAATTCATTATCCAGTGCCGCCGCATAAGCAAAAGGCGTATGCCGATTGGGGCAATCGTAGCTACCCAGTTAGTGAAGACATACATGCGACAGTAATTAGCTTACCGTTGCATCCTGTTTTGGAAAAACAAGACCTGGATCATGTGATTGAAACATGCAACGCATTTGTGTAATTTTCCTCACGCCGCTTCATTGTGATTTTTAATTTGCCGTCGGCCTATTTTTTAAGAGTTCAACTATGGAAACTAAAGTCTATGCCCTCATGAATCAGCGCGAGAGCACTTTTTGGTGGCATGTCGGGATGCAGAAAATAATAGACGCACAGTTACAAAAATATGCGCCTAAGAAAAAAGACTCCAGAATACTGGATGCAGGATGCGGCACGGGCGGTGTTTTCAATCTACTGGCTAAATATGGACGTGTATATGGTGTTGATCAGTCGATAGAAGCTGTTGGGTTTGCAAAATCTAAACATATTGCTCAAGAAGTATTGTTATCGTCAATATCCGACCTGCCATATCATGACAACAGTTTTGACATAATTGTGTGCCTTGATGTTTTGTACCATGCCAGATCCGGCCATGAACATCTTGATCCTGTGAGCGAATTTTACCGGGTTTTACGCCCCGAGGGTACTCTAATTACCAGGGAACCGGCCTATAATTGGCTCCGGGGGCACCAGGACAAAATTGTTTGGACAAAAAGACGATATAAAAAGTATGAATTAGTATCAAAACTCTCGAAAACGGGGTTTGAAATTAAAAAAGCATCCTATGTAAATTCATTTCTGCTTCCTCTTGCTGTCCTCAAGCGCTTCTCAGAAACTTTCTATACGCCCCCAAATATGATTGAACACACTTTTCATACAAACGGCTTCTTAAATTTTATTTTCAAACAAATTTTGTATTTAGAGGCGAAATTAATAGCACACATGAACTTTCCTTTCGGTCTTTCAATTTTGTGTGTTGGCAAAAAAAACAAGTGAACATACCAACGGTTACAGGGCCACGATAAACTGCCCCGTCATACCACGATCCTCAGGCTCAAGAATGTGGCAGGGTGCGTTTTTCCGTCGAAAAATGGTAAAACGAGGTATTGTTGAAGTAGATGGCTACGGTAAACGACACAAAATTACGACAGATATTTTCGACATCTGAAATTCGTTGAATGGTTTGCAAGTAAAAGAAGCGTACTGAAATGGTACACCCCGTCCTGCATATCAACTTGACATAAGGACGGTTCTTGCACCTGATTTTGCTGACTTTATAACTGAGGTCACGGAAAAACTTCGTACTGTATTTTGTTCTTAGTCCTTTGATTGATGTTCCCCCGATTTGATGGACAGTATTAGAAGCATGGATTATATTTTTCGTAACCATTTTTGTCAAAGGAGTGTCTCCATGCCGAAGATTAAACGTCGCCAGTATGATGATGCGTACAAACGAGGAGCCGTCGAACTGGTTCTGTCCGGTGATCGCAGTACATCGGAGGTAGCCCGCTCTCTCGATCTGAACGCGCATGTGCTTCGTCGTTGGAAAAAACAATATGAAAACAACGAACTATCTGTCGAGGCTCGTGCCAAACAAGACGAAACGGCAGCCCTGCGGCGAGAGCTGTCTCGTGTGCGTATGGAGCGGGACATTTTAAAAA
>Ga0114999_10006190_pt1 | contig 13887 bp, 10 predicted proteins | sample ArcticOcean_MG_C_3_FD_89820 | JGI IMG/M metagenome (GOLD analysis project Ga0114999, IMG submission 89820) | Marine microbial communities from western Arctic Ocean - ArcticOcean_MG_CB8_126 | ecosystem: Environmental > Aquatic > Marine > Oceanic | place: Arctic Ocean: Canada Basin | collected...
CTGTAATACGGCTAACCGGCGGCGCGGTGCCGTCATCCCTTTGGAACGTCAGGTAATTGGTTTTTTCGTCGACGATATCTTTATTGATTTTGAATTGTGCAAGCTGCGACTCTCGGGTTGTCGGATAGCTTACGAGCTGCCCGTCAAACCTATTTTGGTAGTCCGTCAAAGTACTCGAACCAATGTTAATTGGAGCGACGTCTGCTCGGGTGCCGCCAAATTGGAAATTTCCGTTAATGTTTGTGTTGAGGAAACTCTGTAACGTTTGCAATGACTTAAAGGCAAAGTCTTGGATGTCTCTGACTTGCTGTTCCTGATTGCTGCCAAAGGTGTTGAAATTGACCAACGCTTTGCGGAATTCCAAGAGTGTATCTCTTGCGCCCGCAATCGAGGCATTGACTGTATCAAGCCGCGTTTCTACCTGCTCATTACCCGAAATAAAACTACCTAACGAGTTGCTGAGAGTTTCGAAGTTAATTAGCCGCTCGGCCACTTTATCAAGTCCGGTATAGTCCCGAGAGACCTTTTCCGTATTGACCTGAAAAGAGGTTTCTGTGATTCGCTTTTGCGTTGCTAAAATCTGGCTAATCAGCAGATTACTTGTGGCTAAGCTTGCGATGCGGCCCATGATGCCCTCACTACTGTACGGCCCGGTCCAGAGTATCCATCATTTCCTGAATGACTGCGATAACTCTAGCCGCGGCGTTAAATGCTTGCTCAAAAAGGATAAGTTGCGCGAGTTCCTCATCCAGGTTGACGCCCTTGATATTGTCGGACTTCACCTTCAGATTTTGTGTAACGGAGCGCTGGAATTCTAGATTTCGAAGGTTTGTTCCTGATTGGTTGGCGGCTTCAACAAGGATTGCGTTCGCAAACTCGCCAAACGTTGCGGTAATTGCGCCAAGTTTGCCCGCCTGCTCGAACTGATTGGTCGCGGCAAATTGGTTGGCGAGGGAAATGATGGTCGTATCATCACCAGAACCCATAAAGTATTCACCATTTGCACCGATGTCGGCGTTGTACTGCATGGCACCGGTTGCAATCTTTGAGGGGTTTTGAATGATATCGGAACGAACTTCGATAACGCTGGAAACCCGGACATCGGCGACGTGTAACCCTAGGTCTGATAAGATGGTGTCCGGAGTCGCAATATTATCCGTAATCACCAAGCTTTTACCCTGGGCATGAGAAATTCTCAGGCGAACGCCGTCGCCGTCTGGGATAACTGAGGCGGTCACATTGGTTACGCTATTGGTAATTTGTGTAGCCAGATCCTTGAGGCTCGTCCCCTGTATAACGGTCAACGGACTTCCGCCTAACAGACCGGTATCATCATTGAACCGTAAGGTGGCCGCAGACACCCCGAACCCGCTTGCCAATACGCTCGATTCATAAATGTTGTCGGGTAAATTATCGACAAAGTAATCATTGAATCCAAAGAAGTTGGAGAAGCCATTAACGGTTTTGTCAACGCCATCAACTGTGATGGTGTTGGTTGTGTCTGCATTGGTCGCTGTCACACTAGCTGTTGCGGTAAACAGGGCGCCACTCTCATCCGCGCCGACTTTATCTTGGGTAAGAATAATCTCACCAATTCCGGAGCCAGCAGTGGCCGTGACGACTTGGGTGAGCCCCGTGCCGACAGCGCTCGCATTGATCGCTGTAACAATTTGGCTTCGGAAATCTGCGATCGTCGAATTGCCTGCTATAGAGGCTACAGAAATAGTGGTTCCGTTGATAACAATATTAACCGCATCCGCATCCTCATACGTGCCGCCAATTATGATTTTGGTCAGTCCACCACCTTCATCAAAACCGATACTCGCATCTTGAGCTGTACTTCCGACCGTGGTTGCCGTCTCGTCTCGGAAGGAAAGATTCAAATTTGCATTATTAAGATTAATTTCAAATTTTCCATTTGTAACAGCAGCAGTCGCCTGCGGAGCTCCATTCGCTTGAAGGTATGTCTGCAAGGCTGTCGCGACAGCGTCAATGGTGTGGGGACCTGCCGTCGTCAGCAGTGTCCGAAGGGTGGTTGTATCTGTTTGATTACCTGCGGCATCGAACAGAGTCAGCGTTGTATCTTCGTTACCGGTAAAGGTAATCGTTTGTGTTGCGGAATCTACAAAGTTCCGCGTACCAGTTGTCGATTGAAGTCCTGGAAAAGCGGTGCCTCGGTTATGAATTTGGTTGAAGACATCGCGAAGTTCTGCCGACAATTCGTCAATTTCAGATTGTAGGGTGACAAGGGCGGTATCCCTGACATCAATGAGCCCCTTAAGTTCACCACCACGGATTTCATCGGTAAGGTTATTGCCTTCGATACGCGTGCCGATAAAGATACCATCAATTCCGCCTTCGGCTTCGGTAACGGTCGCCGATACGGTGCTCGCAGAATTATGAGTAAGGACCCCTGGGATACTATCAATCAGTGTGCGACCACCTGAAGTAAAGACAACAATATCGCCGTCATTACGCTTGAAATACCGGATATCGATCAGCTGAGCTAGCCGGTTGATTTCAATATCTCGCTTGTCTTGCAAATCAGAGGGATCGTTACTGGCCGTTTGGGTGCGAACAAGGGTATCGTTAATATCCGAAATACTCGTGGATATCGTATTGATTTCAGTGACGATATCGCCGATTTGTTGATCCGCCTGTTGGCGCAGCTCCTGGATGGTATCCGTCATCGTTCGCAATTTTGAGGTCAAATCCTCGCTACGCCGGACTAGCTCACTTTGTTCAATTGTACCGTTGGCTTGGGTCGAAAGGCTTTCGAGCGCCACGTTAAATTCATTGAACAAGTGGGAAATCGAGGTGTTGTCGGCGGGTTCACCAAACAGTTCTTGAATTCGGGCGAAGAAATCTTCTTGGACGGCCAGGTCGCCGAGCGTGCTTGATTCCAGGCGGTAGCTTTTGAGCAAGCCTTCGTCGACTGAGCGTGTAACCTGGGCGAGCTGAACACCAACGCCGACGCCGTCCACAGCGCGACTTTCTAACCCAATAATCTTACGGGAGTACCCTTCAGTATTAACGTTCGTAACGTTGTTCGCAATCGTGTTCAACGCTGCCTGGTTCACTAGCAGCCCGCTAGAAGCGGAACGAAGTGCGAGGGTAAGATCGCCGATTGTGCCCATGGTATTTTGCCTTATTCGAGCTCAAAAAAATTAAAGAGACCGGTCAACCGACACCGCGATTCGTTTAGGTGCGGATTGGGCCTTGCCAGTCGTTGGTTCTCCCAAAGGAGAATAAGTTCCTGCACCGGCCTTTGCTTTCTTCACTGCATCAGAGACCAGTTTCATAACTTGCTTGTTACCGTTGATTGCGGCTTTCAGAAGCCGGGCGTTTTCACCCATAAATTGATTTGCCTTATAGCCGAGCCCCCGAAGTTTTTCATGCAGGTCAATATCCACCTCAGTGAGGATTGCGGGATTGGAGACCAGTTCATGCACATGGGCTTCATAGGCCCGACTGACGATTATCTTATCCTTGATTAAATCGCCGATCTCATGGAGTCGGAATTCTTTCAGCGCATCGTTTTCTTCGACCAGAATGTCCACCAACTCGCTGGTGATATTGATCAGGTTCATAATTCTTTTTGTTGAGTCCATGACTAGTGTGCCTCTTGTTGTTTGATCATTTCGCGGAAAACTGCGTCGGCGATTCCGATACCGCCAGCGCGTGCAATTGCTTTGCCGTATTCATCGACCTGCATCGAACGCCACATATCTTCGCCCACGCCGCCACCGAAGGGAGGATCAATTTTAACGCTTTCGAACATGGGCTTGAGCATCTGGCTCAAGAACACGGCTTCAAATTCCTGGGCCGTCTCGCGAGCCTGCTTAGGATTAACGATGCCCTTCGTGTTTGGTAACTCCCGTGTATTCTGGGTTGCCAAATAGGCTTGGCCCGTGCTCATTGCGTCAGCCATTACATCACCTCAATTTCAGCTTGCAATGCGCCGGCTACTTTGACCGCTTGCAAGATTGTAATCATATCGCGGGGCCCGATGCCTAGCGCGTTTAGGCCTTTAACCAGTGCTTGAATTGTGACGCCGGTTTGAAAGACGGTCAGCCTGCGGTCGCCGCCTTCATCGACTTGAATATCGGTGCGGTCGACAGTTTCAGTGTCGCCAGCTTCGGCGAACGGACCAGGTTGGGATACTTGCTCCGCCTCGGTAATGCGAATGGTCAGACTACCTTGGGCGATGGCGACGGTGCTGATCCGTACATTTTCACCCATCACGATGGTACCGGACTGTTCATCAATAACGATGCGTGCCAATTGGTCTGGAGTAACGCGCAATTGTTCGATATCGGTGATCAGACTGACGACGTTATTTTTGTAACTTTTTGGCACTCTCAGGTGGACCGTGGTGGGGTCGCTAGGCCGCGCTGCCATGGTACCTAAGAAAGCGTTGATTGCCTGGGACACGCGCCGAGCCGTGGTAAAATCGGGATTGCGGAGGCTGATCTTAATTGATTTCATACCGGACATGTCGTATTTGACTTCGCGTTCAACAATGCCACCGTTGGCGATACGTGCGCTGGTTGGAACACCCTTGGTTACTGACTCTGCAGCACCTGCTGCGGAAAATCCGCCGACGGCTAGTTGACCTTGGGCCACAGTGTAGACTTCTCCGTCAGCACCCAAAACGGGTGTGACCAGGAGGGTGCCACCCAGCAGGCTTTTGGAATTACCAAGCGAGCTAACCGTAACATCAATGCGCGAACCACGACGGGCGAAAGAAGGGAGGGTTGCCGTTACCATCACAGCGGCGACGTTCTTTGAATCCAAACCTGCATCGGTCGGCTTAACGCCCAACCGGTTTAACATGGCCTTCAGGCTTTGTTTGGTGAAGTGGCCGTTAGCCAATGAATCTCCGGTACCATTGAGGCCAACAACCAAGCCGTAGCCCACCAACATATTATCCCGGACGCCTTCGAACTCGACGATGTCCTTGATCCGTGACGATGCATCGGCGGACGTTGTCGGGAGAGCTGTCAGAAACACTGCCAAGATGGCAAATGCGAAAACTTTACCAGAAATTTTTTGGGCCAGTTTGACCAAAACGGTATTTTTACGAAGCAGCATTGTTTGGGTCCCGTTATGCGTTGTTTGGTGCAATATTATTTTTAACCAAGTCTCTAAACGTTATTTTCCGTAGATATTTATGCGAATTTCATGCCAAAAATAATATTTTCATAACCCATTGATTTATAACAATTTTACTACACGTCATGGCGGCGAAGCAGGTAATTTGTCGGCACTGCTTTCCGGGTGGTGGAAGAATTTGCCGAGTGGCACCTGGATCTAAATTTAGGTTATATTTCAATAAATTACGCCGAATTCTTGTCGTAAACATCTGGCGCAAATATGATTAAGAATAGGGGAGTTAGCGTTTCAGATCGCGGGCGGTCTGAATAATTTCGTCGGCTGTTTTAAACACGGTTGCCGCTGAATTGTAGGCCTTTTGTGTTACGATAATTTTGGTGAATTCACCGGCGAGATCAACATTGGAGAGCTCGTAAGAGTTGGCCAGTAATAATGCGATGCCGTCACTGCCCGCATTAACAATCCGGGCCGTGCCGGATTCTGCCGTTGAGGTAAAGGTGTTACCGTTACTCCGGGCAAGGCCGTCTGCATTTGTGAAACTTGCCAGCGGAATTTTGAATAAAGGCCGGGTTGTGCCGTCCTGAAACTTACCAGAGATCACACCTTCTGAGTCGAAGAAGAATGAGGAGAGTTCCGACTTTGCGAACCCGCCGAACTCAAACGACACCGGAATCAGAGCGCCCGCAAATTGGGTGATACCACTAATATCAAGAGCAACTGTGGCCGTAGAACCGCCAGCGAATACTAACGGTAAATTCAGGGTCGTTGGGGTTTGTAGCGTTCCGTCGCCGCTAAACACAATTGTTGTTGGACCAGATGTAAATGATGCTGATTCGTTGGCGGTGGTATTCACCAATGTCGACGTATCCGTAGGGCTGCTGGCAGTCGTGGGCGCACGGGAAAAGGTGTTTACACCCCCGAGGGCAACATCAGTGAGGGTCGCCGTGGCTACAAAGGGGGTGCCTACTGTATTGGCGGTTAAAGTGAATTGACCACCGACGGGAGTGTCCACCGTAATGGCCGCGGTAATAATAGGATCAAGAGCGATTGCATCGGTGAGCTTTGTACGAATGGCATTCAGATCAACTTCCGTGCCGTCGGTTGTTACGCTAAATATTTTCCCATCAATAGTAACCGAATAGATATCGCCCACATCTCCAACTGCGCCGGTTATAGACAGCGTATCAACTTGGGCCGTACCTGTGTCACCGGCGGAACTGGTCGCGAAAAATCCGGTGCCGGCAGTTTTTGCCGTAAAGGTGATTTCGCCCACGGTAGCCGAGCCTGCCGCAACGATGGTTTTATTAAAATTTTTATCCTCGTTAATCTGCGTGATGATGGCATCCCGGATGGCGGTGATATCACCTTCCAGACCAGTTGCGGTGAAAGTTTTGTTTTGGCCGTTAACGGTGAAATTGTAAGTGTCACCGGCTTCTGCATCGCCGACCAGGGTGATCGTATCCACCTGTTTGACCGGTGTGCGCGAGGTGGTCGTTCGAACCTCCCAGGTATTATTCGCCCTCTTGGCAAAATCCAGGCGTGGAGTTTGTTTAGCTCCTGCCGAGTCAACCGCTTGAATATTAAAGACTGTTTCAGGAAGCCCTACCGGTTCCACCGTTGCTCCTGAAATAACAAGCGGAGACGTCAGGTTGACCGATCCAAAACTTGTGAATCCGACGCTGAGTTGATCCGCGGTTATGTTAAGGTCTGTACCGCTGGTTGCCGAGGCGCTTGCTGTTACAGAGGCAGCAATCGTCGCGTTGGCGTTTATGGCAGCAACCAAATTATCGCGGATGGTTTTGAAGGTATCGATGGCAGTAATAGGTGCGGTCGATACAGTTGTGCCATTGACGTTGATCGATACCACGTCTCCAACCGCGAATGAGCCCGACAAAATAAATTGATCGGTTTGTGGCAGGGTAATTGCTTCACCGGCCGGAATATTTAGGACCAGTTCAGCGCCCGTGGTCGGAACGAAATCAGCGACAAAGGCGAACTGATCCAGACGAATGGATTGTAACGAGCCGGAATCAGGGAACTTTCCGTCTGAACCAATCTTGCGTCCTTGAACAAAGAAGCCATTCTTGTCGATAAGAAGGCCTTCGTTGCTTGTAACCGTGCCTGCCGACCCATCGGATAAGGGAATTCCTGCTACCGAGAACTGGTCGCCCGTTGAAAGGTCAAACGAGCCGTCCCGGGTGAAGAGTTCTTGTCCACCCCCATCTTGACTAGCGTTTAGAACAAAGAATCCCTTGCCATTGATGGCAACGTCCAGTTGGCGCGGGCTCGAAACAATTTTGCCTTGTTGGTTGATGCGGTTCAAATCGGTCGCTCTCACGCCGCCCAAACCGGAATCCAATGAGGGCGTGCCGCCAGACAGCGTGCTGCTGCCTTGGCCAGAGGTAAACGTCCGACTCAACACAGTCGCAAACCGCGTATCGGTCGCCTTGTAACCGCCAGTGTTAATGTTGGCGATGTTCGTACTAATGTTGTTGAAGGCGTGACTCTGCGCGATCATAGCAAGTGTGCTTGACGCAAAGGATCCAAAAATAGCCATCCAAAAGCTCCATATTCTTGCCCAATTCAACGGGCACACGCAATAACTCTCCCCTTATTAAGCAAGATGAATGCCAAGATTTTAATTCACATAACTCATTGAAAACAAACAAAATCATAATAATATTCTCGGCAAAGGATGCCGGTTTTAGGGATCGTATTAGCTGGCCCTGCAAATTTTGCCGGGTTAATCAGACTACTGAGCACCCCTCGAGTCGCGTCTCGAACCATGCACCTCTTCACTTCTCCACCAAATTATTGAGATACAATTCATATTACCCAATTGACACTACAGCCGGGGAGGTAATCAGGTTGTGAGATTCTAATAATACTATTGCGGTTGCGGGGAGTCCTGGCGAATGGTTTATAAGGTCAAAGACGACGTATGCGTCCCTAAAAGCCTGCGTGAGGCATTTGCGTCGCAGTGGAGGAAGGCTCTGGCTGCGGCGGTGGTTGCACTTTGGCGTGGGGACGGCGATTGGGACGACCAAGGCAGAAAGCGACCCCGTCGAGCTTCCAATTGAAAAAGCATATGTGTAATTTTCAGATGGCGCGTCCCTGAAATTCACAAGCCTACAGACCGCGTATGAATCGAGTATATGGCTGCCGTATGAATTTTCACCTGAAGATATAAAACTCGTTAAATATGATGATGTAGAGGACGGGTTTTCGGAGGAGGCTTTACCGTTCCTAAAAAAGTTTGATGTGAATGGCGACGGCAAATTAGAAATGGGTGAAGTTCAAAGACTTTATATGATCATCACATCAGAAATAAAGTCGTGCAAGAAAGTCGCCAGCATTCGATACAACGGAACATCTGTGGCTTCAATGGACCTATCGACAAGCGACGCAAGAGGCTTGATCGCCCTTCTTGAAATGTACAGAAACAATTCAGACAAATTCAACGTTAGCGCGGAAGTTCAAGCCACGTTTAACAGCTTAGAGGTCTTAAATGACTTTTTAGATGGGACTGGTGGAGGAGACAGCGACGGCGGTGGTGGCAGCAGTGGGGGAAGCGGCGGCGCCGGCGGCGGCGTTTAATTGAATATTGAATAAGCCGTTCACGTTTTTGCCGGGCTGGGTCGTGGTGCTGAGCACCCTTCGAGCCGCCGCTGGCTCGGCTCCTTAGGATGAGGATGTTATGTAAGGTATTGAAATTAAATACAAACATAAAACAATCTCATCCTGAGGAGCGCGAATTTTGCGCGTCTCGAAGGGTGCTCAGCAGCACACTCTTGACGATGATCTCGCAACATCCGCCAATCGTCAGCGTCCGAGGTCGCGATAAAAGTTCTCATGACTGCCGAGTGCCAGCAACTTTACGACACTGTTCTCCTCGAAGAATTCGTAGGCAAATAACATTGTTTGGCGGTTTATTTTGAATTTATGGACGCGCACGCCAGCCAATTCGCCAACTTTGCTTTCACCGATGGCTGGATTTGTACTAATGGCCCGAACCGCGTCGTCGAGGTTTTGCTTCTGCTATTTATGAAGCCGTTGTACGGCACGTTTAAATGTAGGGGTTTGAAGGATGCGTACCATTAATCAAAGGCATACTCTTCGCTCGGGTCTTCCTGGCGAGCAATCAAAATATCCTTGACCATGGAAAATGGAAGGTCTGGGTTTTCCTCGGCGACTTTTCCCATGCGAGACCAGTACTCGATCTGTTTTGGCAGCGAGCGATGGTGACTGCCACCGTAACGTTTTGCTTCGGCGACCAGTTTTTCCGATAGTTTGACATTTATGGCCATCAGGACATTTCCTCAATTATAAGTGGCCTACATAGACTATAATAGTCCAAAATGGAACCTATGGATTGTTATTCAGAAATTTTTGGATAAAGATTTTGCAAAATTAAGTCTGGCATATAAATTGTTCCTCAGAATTTTAGAACCAGAAAAACCATGAACGCAGTTGATAATGTGCATGCCCAAAAGCTTGGAGGCGCGATCGAGTCTGGCGCTGCCACCGTCGGAATTATCGGATTGGGCTATGTTGGCTTGCCGCTGGGGCGGGCGTTTATTGCTCAGGGCTTTTCGACCACTGGGTTCGATATTGATGCCGAGAAAATTGACTGCCTCAACCGTGGTGAAACCTATCTGAATACCATTCCTGAGAGCGACATCAAAGCCATGGTTGCCTCTGGGAAGTTCCATGCCGAAAAGGATTTTGCCGAACTTGCGAACATGGACGCGGTTATCATGTGTGTGCCGACACCGCTGACCAGTGATCACGAACCAGACTTAAGCTATGTCACGTCCAGCACCGAAACCATCGCCAAATATTTGCGGGTCGGTCAGTTGGTTGTGTTGGAATCGACGACCTATCCCGGCACAACATCTGAAATCATCCGTCCGTTGTTGGAAGCGGGAGGTCTAAAATCTGGCGAGGACTTCTTTCTCGCGTATTCACCAGAACGCGAAGATCCCGGCAATGAAAGTCACGGCACGGCAAAAATTCCCAAGGTCGTCGGCGGCGATGGGCCGATTGCGCTGAGCTTAGCAGAAGCGCTTTATGGAAATGTTGTGGCCGGGACGGTCGCTGTCAGTTCCCTTGAAACTGCCGAGGCGGTAAAGCTGACGGAGAATATTTTCCGCTCGGTCAATATCGCCCTGGTCAACGAACTCAAGCTGATCTACGACAAAATGGATATCGATATTTGGGAAGTCGTCGATGCCGCGAAATCCAAGCCGTTCGGTTACATGCCGTTTTATCCGGGGCCGGGTCTTGGCGGGCACTGCATTCCCATCGATCCATTTTATCTCAGCTGGAAAGCAAAGCAGTACGGCCAACAAGCGCAATTCATTGAACTTGCCGGTGAGATTAATACCGCCATGCCGGACCATGTAGTTGGTGTTTTGGCGGCGCAACTGAAATCTAGATTTGCCAAAGACCTTAGCGGTGCGAAAGTTCTTTTGATGGGGGTCGCTTACAAAAGAAACGTCGATGATGTTCGCGAAAGCCCAGCCTTCCGACTGATGGAAATTCTCGAAAAGGGCGGTGCGGTGGTGGATTTCCACGACCCATTCGTCGATAAAATACCTCACACACGAAAACACGATAGCCTTTCGGGCCGAGGTGCAGTCCCCTGGGATCCGGCGGCTTTTGCAGCCTATGACGTTGCCTTGATTTGTACAGATCATAGCGATGTTGATTACGCGGCCTTGGTCGCGGCCGTTCCGCTGGTTATAGATACCCGTAATGCCACTGCCGACGTGAGTGACAATCGCGATAAGATTGTTAAGGCGTAATTTCTTAACCCTTCGGAAAAACAAATGCGTGGGTTCGGTCGATGGTGACTTCGACCTCGGCGCCGTCTTCGGACCGGAAGATGCCGGGAACTCTTGCTTGCAGGTGGATTTCGCCCTCTGGCGTATCGATCTTACGGCACAGTAGAATGTGGCTGGATCGTCCCAAGAGGCGCACCGCCCTGATCTCCATTAAATTACCAGCACTCTTGGCCGAGGCTATGTCAACTGGAGTAACGGCAATGCCTTCTGGTCGTATATAGACCTGAACTTCCGTGCCATCATCGACGCCGGGCGCACCGAAGGGCCCGAATGGTGTCTGCGCCTGGCCAAATTCGACCTTGCCCGTAACCTTGTTCACAGGACCGAACAGCCCTGCGACATAATCGTTCACCGGTTGGATGTAAGTTTTAGCCGGCGGGTCTGCTTGGATGATCCTGCCCTGATCCATGACCATGATCGTGTCGGCCATGTACATGGCTTCTTCTGGGTCATGGGTTACAAGTAGAGTGGCGACTCCGGTTTCCTTCAACAGGTCAAGAGTTTCCTCACGGACTTGGGCGCGCAGGGTAACATCCAGCCCGGAAAAGGGCTCATCTAATAAGAGAACCTTTGGTTTTGGCGCGAGCGCTCGCAGCAGCGCGACCCGTTGTTGTTGGCCGCCGGAAAGAGTGTGTGGGTAATGACGGGCGTGCCGAGTCATGTCCATCCGAACCAGTGCGTCTTGAATCCATTCCAGTCGTTCTCTGGTCTGCTCAGCCAACCCAAAGGCGATATTTTCAAAAATTGTCAGGTGCGGGAATAGGGCGTAATCCTGGAACATCATGCCGACACCGCGATCTTCCGGGGGAACTTGGATTGCTGCGGCAGCATTTGCGGCAACGCTGTCCCCAAGGGTAATCATGCCTTGCTGTAGTGTTTCCAGTCCGGCTGCTAGACGCAGCAAAGTCGTCTTGCCGCACCCGGACGGTCCCAAAAGACAGGCCAATTCACCAGAGACAATGGTGAGATCGACATCTTTGAGGACCTCATGATCGCCATAAGCATGCGCGATGTTCGTCATTCGCAGGTCGTTCATGCCTTGGTTGTTCATGCGGGGCCTCTAGCTTTTGTTCCAGGACGGGATCGACCAATGGTCCGACTGAGCAGGATAACCGGCAAAATCCCCGCGGCAACAATGATCAACGCCGCCAATGCGCTTTCTTCCAGCAATTCATCAGAAGCGTATTGATGAACGAACGTCGCCAGGGTCTGAAAATTGAATGGTCGCAGAATGATCGTCATTGGCAATTCTTTCATGGTATCAACAAACACCAGAATGGCTGCTGTTAAAATACTGCCGCGGATCAAAGGCATATGAATTTTTACGAATGTCTGCGCCGGGCCATGCCCCAATGTACGCGCGGCACCATCCATATTATGCGTCACCTTGGCGAGACTGGCTTCGACTGTGCCGAATGACAAAGCTAAAAACCGCACAACGTAGCCAATGGTTACAGCGACAATGGTGCCACTGAGGATGAGCCCCGTGGGAATGCCAAAGAGTTCCTTCATGACCGAATCAATTGAATTATCCAACCAAGCAGTGGGGATAATCACGCCGATCGCGAGTACTGCACCCGGTACTGCGTACCCCAAGCTAGCAAAACGGGCGGCGCCTTTGACCAGGGCACTGCCATCAAGCCGAGCGCCATAGGCCATGAACCCGCCAACAACGACGCAAATGAGAGCCGCAGCAGAGGCGAGCATCAGACTGTTCAAAGTAAAGGCGATCAGATTGGCATCGAAGGTTTCGCTATAATGGCCGACTGCGTAATTCAGCAATACCCCAGCGGGTAAAATGAAGCCGAGTAAGACCGGCAGGCTACAGGCCAGTGTTGCTGTAATGCTGGGTAAGCCGCGCAACTGATAACCGGGAAGAGCTTGCACCTTGGTTGAGGTGTGGTGGTACTGCTGGCCTTTGCGGTTGCGTCGTTCCAGGTAAATCAGCACCAGCACGAAAATCAAAAGGACCGTGGCCAACTGTGCAGCCCCGGCGACGTTGTTCATGTTCAACCAGACATCAAAAATTCCGGCAGTGAATGTGGCGACGGCAAAATAATCTACCGTGCCGAAATCGTTTAAGGTTTCCATCAACACCAATGTGAGACCAACGATGATCGCTGGTCGTGCCAAGGGAAGGGCAATGCGAAAAAATCCCCGCCATGGCCCACGGCCAAGGGTTCGGCCCACTTCGAGAACACCGACGGATTGTTCTAAAAACGCTGCTCGGGACAATAAATAGACGTAAGGGTAGAACGCCAACGTCATCATCAGCGCCGCCCCACCGGTCGAGCGAATTTCAGGAAACCAATATTCCGACTTTAGCTTCCAGCCGACCAGATCGCGAAGTGTTTCCTGGACCGGTCCGGCGAATTCCAAAAGATCCGTGTAGACATAAGCGACGATGTAAGCGGGCACGGCCATCGGCAACAGCAGCGCCCATTCAAATGCGCGGCGTCCTGGAAAGCGGCACATGGTGACCAGCCACGCACATCCTGTGCCGATAATCAGCGTTCCTAATCCCACGCCAGTCATCAGGATGAGCGTGGTCAGGATATAATGCGGCAAGACAGTCGAGGCGAGATGAGGCCAAATATTGACTTGTGGCGTGAGTGCCAAGGCGATGACCGCAATGATGGGGATGGACGCCAGTCCGGCAACAATCAGCGTTCCCACTGTCCAGATGTTCAACCGCACCTTTCGGAGGGAGGGAAGTCGGAGGCGTTGCCCAATTGCAGTCGCGTCGGTGGTCACGTCGTTAATTTCCTTAAAATCCTCAAAAAATCCCCAAAAACTTTCAGAACATCAAAGAGGGCCGACCGGCATGTGACCGGCAGGCCCTCTCTAATTCCTTGGGATGAGAATCTAGTTATCGAACCCAACCCTGTCCATCAGTTTAGAGGCTGCCGTACGCAGCGTTGCAATA
>Ga0114999_10006192_pt1 | contig 13885 bp, 9 predicted proteins | sample ArcticOcean_MG_C_3_FD_89820 | JGI IMG/M metagenome (GOLD analysis project Ga0114999, IMG submission 89820) | Marine microbial communities from western Arctic Ocean - ArcticOcean_MG_CB8_126 | ecosystem: Environmental > Aquatic > Marine > Oceanic | place: Arctic Ocean: Canada Basin | collected...
AACCTCAAGATCTCATTTCTTTTGTTAATACATTTAATAAAGTTAATGATGGCACATGGAATTTACTTTTAATTGGTAGTGGTGCTCAATATGCTGAGGTAAAGTCCTTAGAATCGGAGTATGTAAACGTTTATTCATATTTATCAAAAGAGGCATTGAATGAAAAAATTAGGGAAGTTCAAATTATGCTGGTCTCTCTTAGTGATAGGTTAACCGTTGAGGGTTTTCCAGGTAAAACTTTTGATTATTTAAGTCGAGGTAAATATATTTTGTGTTATGCAAACCCTAGCTCAGCCGTAGCCAATTTAATAACTAATAATAATTTAGGTACAAATATCAAACCTAATGACGAAATAGCATTAGCAGATAAATTAGAAAAAATTAATATTGAAGAGATTAAATCAATTTCTAGAAATGCTATAGATGTAACAAACAATTTGTTTAGTAAAGATACAGTAATTTCAAAATACAATGAGGTTATTAAGTAGCACCCTTTTTTTGGAATACAGAAACTATTGTTTTAAGAATAATATTTACATCTAGTAGTAAACCTTTGTTGTCAATGTATTCTAAATCCCAATAAAGACGTTCTTGAAGACTCAAATCTGTTCGACCTTGGACTTGAGCAAGTCCTGTAATTCCTGGGGTTGTTGAATTACGTTTTGCTTCATATTCCCCATATAATTCAGATTCATAAGGAACTAATGGTCTCGGACCAACTAAAGACATATTGCCAAATATAACATTAATGATGTTAGGAAGTTCATCTAAAGAGGTTCTTCTCAAAAAATTTCCAACACGTGTAATCCGTACATCATTTTCAATTCTTATAGGACGGCTTGGGTCAAGAGATGGTTCAACTTTTGTATTCTCAGCTAATTTTTTATAATGTTCTTGATGTAAGTCTTCACCAGAAGAAGAGTCCATTGTCCTAAACTTATACATTAGAAAAATTTTGTTATTCTTTCCTGATCTATTTTGTGCAAAAAGAATTGGTTTCCCATCCATTATGAGTATTGTTAGGGCAATAATTGGATATATAACAATAAGCATTGGAGAGGCTGTAAATACAATAACTAAATCTAGTAACCTTTTCATCTTCAGTATTTACTTTAAACTATTCAAATTAATGTTCTAGAAAAAAAATATTTAACAGTAAAGTTAAATTAATGTGTGGAATTGGCGGAATTGTTAATACTAACAATTCCAAAGTAGATCCAGGGATAGTTACAAATATTTCCAGGTCTTTAGAGCATAGAGGACCTGATAATTCTTCAATCAAGTTTATTTCCGACTCCGTGTCATTAGTTCATACACGCTTGTCAATTATTGATATAAATGATAGATCGAACCAACCTTTTGCTTCAGAAGATAAAAAATACACAATCGTATTCAATGGAGAAATATATAACTATAAAGAGATTAGAGAAGAATTACAAAATCAAGATATTATATTCAAAACCGAAGGAGATACGGAGGTTTTGCTGGAAGGGTATATTAAATATGGTTCTTCATTTTTGCATAAGTTACGTGGGCAATTTGCATTTGGTATCTATGATTCAGAGAAAAAGTCCCTTTTCCTTGCACGAGATAGGATTGGGATTAAACCTCTATATTTTGCAAGTTACCAAGATTGGTTTGTCTTTGGATCTGAAATGAAAACAATAGAAGAGTCTAAAGTGATACCATTTAATCCTGATATTGAATCATATATTACATATTTAAGACATCTTGCTGTACCAAAAGATAGAACAGGCAATAGTAATATATCAAAAGTTGAACCAGGTGAGTATGTAGAAGTTTCCTCTTCAGGAAAGGTAGTGAAAAGTAAGTACTGGGATCCATTTAGTTTTGAAGTCAATAAAGATATTTCTGAAGGAGAAGCAATAAATAAAGTTGGAGAATTATTAGAAGAGTCTGTCGAATATAGGAAAGTTAGTGATGTAGAAGTAGGACTTTTCCTATCGGGGGGTATAGATTCTTCTCTTATAGGGAAACTAATGAAAGAGAATGTGGAATCAGGACTTAAAGGCTTCAATATAGACTATGAGGATCATTTTGAAGGATATAAAGGAGAAGTTGAAGAGGCAAGCTTTGCTGCCTCTTCATTAGGTTTTGATTTAATTAAAGAAAGAATTAAATATTCAGATTTTAAGGATTTAATAGATAATTACTCTTTTTATCAAGACGACCTAATGGGTGATGAAGTTGGCATACCTCTTTATTTTCTAGGAAAAATGACTCGTGGAAATAATATCAAGGTTGTTCAGGTAGGTGAGGGTGCCGATGAATTATTTTATGGGTATGATCACTGGCTAAGACACATTAGGGTAAGCAAATATTTTAGATCTGTAGTATCTACCAGGTCTAATCTAATAAACTTTAAAAATCATAGGTTAAATTTAGCATCTAACATGTTATTCAATAGAACTTCATTTGCAGGAGGAGCACTGGGTTTCAATTTAACCGAGTTGGATCAAATGATTGATGGAGGTTTACCAAAAGATTCTGAACTTATACAATATGTTGATAATAAATGGGATGATTATTTTCAATCAAAAGATGCAAAATTATCAAAATGGATGACCTTAATTGATTTGCAGATAAGACTTCCCGAGCTTTTACTTATGAGGATGGATAAGTTGACTATGCAGTCAGCAGTTGAAGCTAGGGTGCCATTTTTGGATCACAACTTAGTAGAATATGTCCTCACAATTCCTGAGGATATAATTTTTGATAGCAAAACAACTAAACCATTATTGAAAAAAGTAGCTCAGAGTCATATCCCAGATCAAATCATTAATAGGAAAAAGCAGGGATTCCGCGCTCCTATCGGTGAATGGTTAAAGAAAGATGAGAAATATTTTTATGAATCGATAAAAGAATTTAATTTACTAGTAAATTTATTTAGTGAAAAGGAAATCAATAGAATACTTGCGGGCAATGATTTTCAAAAGAAATGGTACTTAGTAAATCTTGCTCGTTGGCATTTAATGAGAGTTGCAAATTGATAAAAAATTGGAAAAAAAATACAGTTTATATATCTTTAATGCAGTTGACCATATTAATTGTAAACTTTTTGCTGATAACAATTATTAGTAGACAATATGGTGCAGGTATTTATGGAGAATATGCATCATCTAAGAGTCTTTCAGTTTTGATAGGAACAGCAACTGTATTATCTTTAGCTCTTGTAACCACAAAGGCACGGGCCTCAAATGTATCATTCTCAAAAAATATCTTTTTCAACTCCTACTATCTTGTAATCAGAAACTTAATAGGAGCTATAGTTTTATTAGTTCCTCTAGTTATTGTTCTTGGTCGTGACTACACAATGACTTCGTTATTCTTAATTGGGTTTGTCTTTAATGAGATGGTACATATTGCTTTGGCTTATTACCAAGCACAAGGAAACTTTGTAATAAGTTCAAAACAGATACTAATTAGAACAATATTGTATGGGTTGGGTGCTTGGTTTATTGCAGCTAATGCTTATCCGATTGAGTTTATAATTGTCTACCAAGTTTTAATTCTTTTTGTTTTCTTCCTAGTTGCCCATTACTCAATCCCAAATGAAGACATAGGTCAGAGGATTTCTGATAGCAATAAAGATACAAGAGATAAATTAACCAAATCAGGAAAAAAGATGGTTTTAACTACTTTTTCCAGTGCACTTATATCTGAGTTGGATATTGTTTTACTCGGCTTATTTTACTCCGGATCTTTATTGGGTGTTCTTGCATGGTCTAGGAGAATACTCGAAATTATTTTTCAGTTATTAGCTGCAAGTTTAGATATTTTGTTTCCTGAATTATCTAGAGCAAAAGATAAGAAAAAAGTAGCTGATATTAGACAGAGATTAAGGAAGGTTTTTCTTTTTTCATTCTCCATTCCAGTAGTATTCTTTTTGCTTAAAGACACAGCAAAGAGTATTTTTGTTAGCTTATTGGGTAATGAATTTGGTGATGTATCTGAATACACTGCTCTTATACTTTTCTGCCTGCCGTTGATGGTTTGGTCAAGAATCAATATTATTTTTTCAAGAGCACTTAGTTTTGAAGTTAATTTAACCAAAACTATATCAATAGGGGCAATATTGTCATATATTATATACTATTTAATTCATAGTCTTGGGTACAATTCTGCCCCTCTGTCTATTATTGCTTCACAAATATTTTTTGCACTGTTAACAACTTACAGTTTTAGAAAATCTTATGGTTAAATATATTTTTACTTTTCTTAGACGAATAAAGTTTAATATTAACTATTTATCTAGTATCCCGATAAAAGTTCCAACTAGTGAAGAAACCTATACATATAGGAATCCAAAATATTTTGATAAAATATTATATTACTTAGATCAGGCCGGAATAGTTGAAGCAAATCTTCTCCAAGTCTTCAAACGATATATCGTTTTTGGGAAGGAGATAGATCAAAAAAATTTTTCTGAAGATATATTTACTGGATATATTTTCGAATCAAATAAGAATAAATTTAAATCAGCTTACTTTAATGTTGCAGATGTTAAAGTTCCATATGAGGCAGGGAGACTGCAATGGCTTCAAAAAAATAATTTAATTGCACAAGAAAAAGCTATTTTCCCAGAAGATGCTTTAGTAATTGATACTCTTCCAACGATTCTTTGGAATAGCCCTATGGACGTAGCAATTAGAAATATTAATTTGATTTTTCATAGGAATTTTAATTGTGATATCCATCAACAGATAATAAGCAGTAGCCAAGAAGAAATCGAGGTTTATATAAGTCAGCATTATGTATATATAAAAAATAATCTTGAAAATTTTGGAAATGTTATAGGGAATCATTATTTAGTGGAACTAGCCTCCTTATTGTTAACTATTGCTACTTTTGAGTTTGATAAATGCCAAGATGATTTTGTTTATTTTACTAAAGAACTAGATAAGCAACTAGATAAACAATTTTATCAAGATGGCACAAGTTTTGAAGGTTCGAGCCACTATGCTGCCTTTGTTACGGAAGTATTATTAGTTTGTAAGCTAGCAATAGAAGAAGTAGATGATTGTTCTCCCGTATTGGAAAAGATAGAACGTATAGTTAGAGCAAATAGAATATTTTTATCAACTTTGATTGTTAATGGTGAGCTATCTCAGATAGGAGATAATGATTCAGGACGTATATTTTATTTTGAATATGATGAATATAAATCTTTAAGTATGAACTGGTTAATTAAATTAATTGACTTTATTTTTCCTGATATTTGTAAAGAACTTGACCATTCATACCTTTCATTCAAAGAAAGTAAAGAAAAATCAGTTGATTTAACTGATTTTAAGAACGTTATACACTCGCCTATACATATGTTTAATAATGAATTCGAATTATATGCTTTTCAAGACTTTGGTATTTATGTATGGAGAAATGAAAATGAGTATTTTAGTATTCGGTGTGGACAAATAGGTCAAAACAGTATTGGGGGTCATTCTCATTATGATCAACTAGCTATAGAATGCTTTACTGATGATAAATGGGTAGCACGTGATCCTGGAACTGGTACTTATACGGATGATATTGAAATTAGGAATAGCTTCAGATCTATGAGATACCATTGGGGGCCAAAAGCAATAATTAATTTCTCAAAAGAAGATGAATTTGATTGTTTCAAGTTAAACAATATGAGTAACGGAGTAGTACTAGAAGTAGGTAAATATAGTTTTCTAGGATATGCAGATTTCAATAAGAAAAGGATATATAGAAAAATAAGAATTGAAGAAGGCATAGTTTATATTGAAGATTTTTCAAATGATGTAGAGTTAGAGGAATATACATCCTGGGGAGAGGACAAGGCAGGGATTAAAGTTCAATTCTCAGAAGGGTACAAAAGAGTAACATGAAACTGAAAAACATAAATACTACATTGGTATTATTCTCTTTGGCTATATTCCTTGAAGGCTTAGATGCGTATTCAATTATTTCAATTCCTCTTTCATGGATAGGAATTTCAGTTCTCCTTTTTACATTTATTTTAAACTTTTACTCTGGATGGAGATCAGATATGGGTAGGTCATCCCCTTTGAAGCTTTGGGTCTTCTACGTCATTGCATTGACAATAGTACAGGCATTAATTTCTGATGAAACCTTACCAAAATATGCAAGTACAACTTTAGGTCAGTATGTTTTTCTTCGTTTATTGAAAGTCTTAGCTTTTTTGATTGCTGTTTGGCTTATCCATTTACTTAATGATTATTTGAGTAAAGATGAAATTATTTCCTACATTTGTTATGTCGGCTTACTAATTTCACTCCTTTCTTTATATTCTTACTTTTCTTACATTTTTGATTTACCAGATTTTCCAAGAACAAGGCCAGGTTCGGGAGGTTGGACACAGCCCATTAGAAGGGCGTGTTCGGTTCTAAGAAATTATGGGACATTTCGAGAGCCTAGTTTTTTGGCAGTTTGGATAGCTCCAATTATTCCTTTAATTTTCTATTTAGCTCAAAAAAAGAAATTTTGGTACTTCTTCTCAGCTATTCCAATTATGTGTTTAGTTTTGACACGAAGCTTAACTGGTATTATCGGCTTAATACTGACATTTATTTTTATAACTTTATACAATTTTGTTAAAACTAGAGAGTTGAATTTGAAGCTTCTTTTACCTGTTGCCTTATTGTTGACAGCAAGTTTACTTGGGAATACCTTAACATATAAATTTCCTGCGCTCGATCCATCAATGTGTCCTCCATATCCTTCAGATCAATGTGATTGCTCGATTTATCAAGATGATTTTGATAAAGCAAAGAATTCAGAGAATATAACTTCAAGTGTTTTTTCAAGGTTCTCTTTAATAGCGTCTGGTGGGTTAGATGCATTTGAGAATACTTCATTTCTTAGAAGTTATATAAAAGAGAACGGATTAACAATATTTGGGCAAGGAATGGGTTTGTCTAATATTCCATTATCTTATGCCGCAGACGAGGCCACAAAACAAGTAAAAGATGGACAGGTAATGTTTAGAAATCCAGGGCAAGTTGTCTCTTTCAATAACCTATTTGCAAATTTACTTATGTCTACGGGGATGATTGGGTTTATATGGTTTATGTATATTCTTTCTTCAATTACAAGAGATTTACTTATAAGAAAAGATGAATTATCTCAATATATGATGGCTAATCTTCTATTGATACTTTTCATGTTCTTTTTTCAAGCTGAAGAGTTGAGTGTACTTCTCGGAGTTTCTCTAGGACTTATCACATCAGTTGGAAGCGAAAATGACTAACAAACCTAGAATCCTTTTAGTATCTCATCAATTTACACCTCTCGTAAGCCCCAGGACAACACGATGGGCTATATTGTGCGAAGAGTTAGCTGAAAGAGGATATGATGTGACTGTAGTTACAGGAACAAAGCAAGGGAAACAAAGTAGTAATAAATATAAGGTAATATATTTTGGTTCGAAAAGAGTAGGGAGTTTAATAGAAAAAACACGAAGAGCGTCAAGTACTTCTGAAAAAAATAATCTAGTAAAAAAGTGTTTTTTTTATATCTTAAAAAAGATCTACAGATTATTTTATAGAACTTTAGCATGGCCGGATTATTCTATGTTTTGGTTCTTTTCAGTAAGAAGAAATATAAAGAATATTCCAGAATATGATTTGATAATTTCTGTTAGTCTTCCATTTACTTCGCATTTAGTTGCATATTCAATAAACAAAAAATTAGGAAAAAAATGGATTATGGACATTGGAGATCCCTTCACATTAAAGAAAGATGCTCCAGAAAATAACAAATATCTCTTTTCTTTGCTAAATAAATATTTTGAGAAAAAATTCTATCAATCTGCAAATAAAGTTGTTTTTACACATGAGGAATCCTTGATGTATCATAATAATTATTTTCCTATCTTGGATGGGAAGTCAACAGTTCTTCCACCTGTATTTAGTATTAATGAGAATACTTTAACTGAAAATTTTGATTTCTCTAAACACCCCCTTAAGTTTGCTTATTTTGGAGTATTAACTTTTGGAGTTAGAACTCCACATAATTTTTTAGCATTTTTTGATATTCTTGAATTAAATGGAGTAGAGCTTCACTGGTATATGAATGAAGATAGCAAAAAAATGGTCAAGGATGCAAGTAGTACAAGTATAAATAATATCTTTCATGACATGGTTCCAAGGAAGGAAGCTCTTTCTCTAATGTTATCTGAGTACCATGCACTTCTTAATATAGGAAATACAAACCCTTTCCAGCTTCCTAGCAAGGTTATCGAATACATATCAACAGGGAAGCCCATTATTCATTTCTCAGAGATTAATAATGATTCAACAGAATTGATATTAGGTGTTAGGTCTAACACAATAATAATTTCGGGGAATAGTAAGCCTGATGTAATTAAAAGAGAAATTAATGATAAATTATTTGCAGATAATGATATAACTGCAGTAGAAAAGTATTCTTCAAGATCTGTAGCAGATGAATTGCAAAAACTTATTTAAGTACATCTTTCCAGCTCTCACTGTAAGAGTTGATTGGTAGTGATTGAATTTCTTTTAAATCTGTAATAGCCTTTTTAATGGAATCAATTGCATTGTTAACATTTTTGTATTTATATAAATACTTCTTTTCACTGGTTGCATTCAAAGCGTAATCAAGCTCTGGAGCAACAACTATAAGACCGCTGTCTTGCGCCTCAAAAATTGGAAGACAAAGAGTCTCAACAGAACTTGCATGAAGATAGATGCTATGTTTAATTAATTCATTTCTTACTTCTTCTGATGATAAGGAAGATTTGTATACAACTTTTGACTTCTTCATGTGACTTTTCTTATCAGTTATGAGAGTGAGTTTGTAGTCTTCATTAATATTTACTGCTAAATCACTCATTACTCTTTCTATAAAGTCAATATTTTTATAGGGAAGGTCATTAGAAATAGCAATAATGCCTTTTCCATTTGAAGTACAAATATTTGTTTGGGAGACTGATCCTATACTTTTTATTTTTGATTTGAATTTAGTTGGAAGATATTCTATTACGTGATCATTCTGCACTACGGCCAAAGTAGAAAATTTTATACTCTTGTTAATAAAGTATCTTAAAAGTAAATTTTTCAGAGATACAATTTTCTTTGAATAGGGAAGTATATTTTGTATGAAAACTATATCTTTTGTCTTTGTTCTAAATCCAAAATTTCCAAAATGTACTGTTGTGTCAAATGAGTTTACCCAATCTCTTAAATCTTTTTTACTAAAAAGTAAAAGGAATGGGTGTGTGAATCTTGGTTTTTGTTCAACTTTAATATTATCAAAACCACTTGAGATAAGCCTCTGCTGGAGTTCTTGGTCTGAAACTAGTATTGCAACATTTGAATATTTTTTGATGTCTTTGATTGAGGATTTTAGAACATTTATACCACCAAAGGACTTTATTCCACAAGCATTAATTAATACATTATTCACTTACATACAATTCTAAACAATTTAAATATATTTAAATCAAAAAAAACCATAGGTTACAATTGTTTGATGTCTAAAGAACTGAATGTTTCATTAGTAGTTGGAGCTAGACCGAATTTCATTAAAGTTGCCCCACTTGTAAGCCAACTTGAAAAACATAATTTTAAAGTAAAACTTATCCATACGGGACAGCATTGGGATGAAAAGTTATCAGTTGATATTTTTCAAGATTTAAACCTTAGAGAACCAGACACCCATTTAGAGACACCCAAGGACTCAATGAACATGCAGTTAGGATACATGATCCAAAAATTTGATGAGTACTTTACAAAAAATCAAGAAGATAAACTTATAGGAGTAGTTGGTGACGTTACGTCTACTTTAGCTGCATCAGTTGCTACAAAGAACTCTGGAAGAAGCTTATTCCACATAGAAGCAGGTTTACGATCCGGTAACTTATTGATGCCAGAGGAGAGAAATAGAATTATGGTCGATCATATTTCAGATATATGCTTTGCTCCCTGCGATAATGCTGTAAAGAATTTAGTTAAAGAGAACATTGATGGTCACAAGATTAATTTGGTAGGAAATATTATGATTGATTCTTTGTTGGAGAATCTTGAGAGAATTAAAGCATCGTTTACTGAGATAAAGTCAAACCTAGGAATAAATAAAGAATTTTTTGTAGTTACCTTACATAGAGATGAAAATCTTAAGGAAGAAATATTGGACGAAATCTTTTCAGGCCTCAACTCTTTCTCACAGGAATACAATATAATTCTTCCTGCCCATCCACGGTTGAAGAAGTTTATAGAAAGCAATTCTATAGATACAGGAAATATTATGTTAGTTGACTCATTACGTTATGTAAGTTTCCTCTCTCTTGTTTTAAATTCGAAGGTATGTTTAACTGATTCAGGAGGTATTCAAGAGGAAACATCTATACTTGGAGTCCCATGTCTAACTCTTAGAGAAGAGACAGAGAGGCCAATAACAGTTGACGTAGGAACAAACAAAGTAATAGGAACAAAAAAAGCAAAAATTATAGACTCTATAAAACTAGTATTAGAAGCTGATAATTATAAAAAGGCCAAAATTCCTTTGTGGGATGGAAATACCTCAAAGCGGATAGTTAATGTATTAAAGGAATACTATATTTGATGGAAAAATTTAAATATGATCTCGCTGTAATTGGTCTTGGGTATGTGGGACTTCCATTAGCTGTTGAGTCAGTTTCTTCAGGACTTAAAGTGATTGGTTATGATATTTCCGAAGAAAAAAATAATCAAATAAATAGCTCAATATCACCAATTGAAGATATAACTGATGGGAATCTAAAGTCTGCAATAGAGGCAGGTTTTTTTGCCAGTAATGACGAGACCTTACTAGCTGATGCAGAATATATTATTATTAGTGTACCTACGCCATTGACTGATTATCAACCTGACTTAACATATGTAAAATCAGCTGCATCATCTGTAGGGCGTAACCTAAGAAGTGGACAGGTAGTTATACTTGAGTCAACAACGTATCCAGGAACTACTGAAGAAGTGCTAATTCCTGAAATTGCTAAACATTCAAATAAAAAACCAGGAGAAGAATATTATGTTGGATACTCACCAGAAAGAATTGACCCAGGAAACAAAAAATGGAACTTTAAGAACACACCAAAAATTATTAGTGGGATCAATAAAGAATCATTAAAAAAGATAGAGTCATTTTATAAATTAATTATTAACGAAGTTGTTGTTGTTTCTTCTACTAAGGAAGCCGAAATGGTGAAACTTCTTGAAAATACTTATCGACATGTAAATATTGCACTCATCAATGAGCTAGCAATCCTATGTAATATGCTAGATGTTGATATTTGGGAAGTAGTTGATGCTGCAGGGACGAAGCCTTTTGGATTTGAATCTTTTCATCCAGGTGCAGGAGTAGGGGGGCACTGTATTCCTGTGGACCCTCAGTATCTATCTTTCAAGACAAGACAAATAGGACAACCGGTAAGGTTTGTAGAACTAGCACAAGAGATAAACAATTCAATGCCTTCGTATGTTTGTGATAGGGTATCTCAATTTTTAAATAATTTAGGAAAACCAATTAAAGATTCAAGTATATTAGTTTATGGAGTAGCATACAAGCCAGATATTGGAGACACAAGAGAAACTCCAGCAAGTGAAATAATCGACATTTTAATAGAAAAAGGTGCAGTAGTAGATTATTTCGATTCTTATGTACCAGAATTTTCTACAAGTAATAATAAGATGGTTTCTATAGGAAAAGATGAAAGTTTAAGTCAATACGATATGATTTTGATACATACACTTCATAGTGATAGCGATATAGAACATATAAATGAAAGCGGAACTCCAGTTTTTGACACAACTGGATCAAAAAAACTAATTAATACAACAAAAATTTGAGTAATTCAAACCAATTTTCAAATCTCTCTAGGACTGTAGACACTATCACTTCAATATTGGGAGAAGTTATAAAAGAACAAGCTGGATTGAAATATTTCGAATTAGTTGAGGATGTAAGAAAGAAAACAAAGCTATACCGAACAACAGGTAATAAAAAATATTTACTAGAAGTCCATAAAAAAATAAAAAAACTATCTGGTAAGGATATGTTAATTATTGCAAAGTCCTTTACTGTATATTTTTATCTTGCAAATATAGCAGAACAGCTTTTTAGAGAATCTTATATATTTTCAATCAAAAAAATACCTAAAATTTCAAAAAAATTGTATTTTTCTCCAGTTTTTACAGCACATCCAACTGAATCTTCTAGACAAAGTGTATTGAGGAAAATATATCAAATTGGGGAAGCACTTTCAAGTAAAGAAATAAATACAAATACCCAATTAAAAATTCTTATAACAGAATTATGGAATACTAGAGAAATAAGATCAAGCAAACCTACACCAATAGATGAAGTTAAATCATTTATTTATTATTTAAATTTTCTTTATTCTGAAACACTCCTTGAGGTCACAAAGGCTATTAATGATAACCAATTCAATTTTAAAATAGGTACTTGGATTGGAGGAGATAGAGATGGAAATCCAAATGTTAATTCAGAAGTTACATCTGAGGCAATAAAGATATATTCAAATCAAATAGTAAAAATATATTTGTCAGAATTAGAAATTATATCAGAGAACCTGAGTTTGTCTACTGACTACATTGAGGTGCCGCTTCCTATGAAAAGAAGAATTAAAAAATATGCAAATGTTGTCCCTCATTCTTATAAAAGATTCAGCGAGTTAAATTATGATGAACCTTACAGACTATTTATTTCTCTAATTCATGACCGATTACAATTTTTTAGTGAGAAAAAGAACGGAGGATATAAATCTTATAAAGAGTTCTTTAATGACTTAACTTTGCTTAAAGATTCTTTGGAATATTCATTAAAATCAAAAGAGGCAATTAATACAAGATTAATTTCATTAATTGAATTAGTTAAAAATACAGGACTACATGGTCCTTCAATAGATATACGTGAATCAAGTAAAATAGTTAATAAGATCTATACAAACGAAAATTCCAAATCAGCAGACGATTTCAATAAAACCATATCTTTAATTCCAGAGTGGCAAGAAATTTATGGACCAAACGTTATAGGCTCTATTATTATTTCAATGACAAAATCTTCTTCTGATTTTTTAAACTTATTCAATATTGTTTCAAAAGAATTTAAAGATAAATCTAAATTACCCAAATTAGTTCCATTAATTGAAGAAATAGACGACCTTAATAAATCTGAAACAATATTAAGTGAAATACTTCAAAACAAGACCTATCTTTCTCTACTTCAAGAAAAACAATTTATATCTCAAGAAGTTATGCTAGGATATTCCGATTCAAATAAAGATGGGGGGATCGTAGCAAGTCAATGGTCTGTAAATAAAGCTCAGAAAAAACTATCAGATCTAGGAAAACAAACAGGAGTGGAAATTACATTTTTCCATGGAAGAGGGGGTACAATAAGTCGAGGTGGTGGTCCAACATTTGAATCCATAATGTCTCAGCCCACTGGAACAATTGGAAATTCAATTAGATACACTGAACAAGGAGAAGTGATCTCTGATAAGTATTCTACTCATGCATTAGCAAAAGAAAATTTACTCATTGGGATAAATGCTTTTCTAATTGCTAATTCAAAAATGAGAAAAAATATAGATAAAAAATTCTTTAACTTTATGGAAAATTTTACTCTTATTTCTTCACATAAATACCACAGCTTACTTGATAAAAAAGATATTCGTTATTTTTTTGAACAAGGAACACCTGTCAAACTTCTAGAGATACTTAACATTGGATCTAGACCTATAAAAAGAAATAATACGTCTGAAGATGTTAAAGATTATCGTGCAATATCTTGGGTTTTTGGATGGAGTCAACCTAGATATACAATTACTGGGTGGTATGGAGTTGGTACAGCTCTA
>Ga0114999_10006196_pt1 | contig 13880 bp, 11 predicted proteins | sample ArcticOcean_MG_C_3_FD_89820 | JGI IMG/M metagenome (GOLD analysis project Ga0114999, IMG submission 89820) | Marine microbial communities from western Arctic Ocean - ArcticOcean_MG_CB8_126 | ecosystem: Environmental > Aquatic > Marine > Oceanic | place: Arctic Ocean: Canada Basin | collected...
ATTACTGGTGCAGCCTGGGGAACAATCGCAGGAAGACTCCTGGACTTCACGGGCGCTCATAATACTCTTGCTGCGACTGCGAGTGCCGAGGCTCTGATTGACATCTCGGGCTTGGTGAAGATTAAGTTCCAGGCTTCTACTGGAACGGCTGGAACGGCTCAAGTTTACGGAACGGCAGTGGAGTGACTTTCTGATGGCTAAATTAAGTCAAATACATTCTTTCGAGTCTAAAATTCGTAGGGCAAGAGCAATCTTACGTCAAATACAACTCGCTAGGAAGATGTTCAATAGCTGTATAAAGACTTGGGAAAATGGGATTAAAACTCATTCTGTAACTCATGCTTTTCCAGGTGGAAGCTCTGCGGTTAATTTATACGATGATGTAAAAGATAGAATGACTCAATTCGCTACATTTACCACCGACATAAACACCGCTATTGCTGATTTGGAATTTGAGTTACTGAATAAAATAAAACCTGGAGAGCCTTATTATTTTGAGTCCTTGGCTGTAACGGCTTCTTCAGGTGCAATTGTAGCTACGATGAATATCACAGAAGAGACCTCTGCTGATGTTGCACATATGAAAGGTCCATTCTATGGCCTTCTCGCTAACGATGTTGTAAGAATCTCCAATTCAGAGGACGCTGCGAATGACGGTTATTACGCAATCTCTTCTGTAACACACACCACAACAGGTTCCGCAGTTGTTGAAGCTACTGGGATAGTGGTAGGTGCGATTTCTGGTGGGGTAGATAACACTGCCGACACTAAAATGACCATAACCAGAGTACAGGATTACACAGCATAATGGCAATTGATACTACGGTTTTTGAAAAAGAGTTCACTCTCGCTAGACTCGATAAACTTGCTAAGTCCACAAAGGATTTAATCTCAACTCTTGAAGAGGTTAAAAAGTATTATGAAGATTCAGCAACTGAAGAGTCACCTTTTGAAAGAGTTGATTATGCAGAGGCTCTCTTAGCAAGTGCTTTAGCTATTCGAGTGTTCTTAGCTGAAGAGACTGAAACTGGAGCACTTGGAAGTGTCTATCCTTTTGAGGTTAGAGTTGAATGGCTGGACCCTGATATAGGAGCGACGTTTGACATAGATTCAACGGAAGACGACTTTAGAATGAACAACGCTGAGGATGTGTTGGATATTTTTGACCAGCTTGTTGAGAATACAGTAAGAGTTGTAGGAACGGGAACGGATAATGATGAGGATGACCACAGTGTTACAAGTTACGGTGCTAATCTTGCTGGGATTTTCCACTTAAATGTGAATCCCCTTTCAGGAGGAGTAAGAAGTACTCAAAGCGGTCTTACTGTCGGTGGTCTTAGACTTGTAGCAGTACAAGGAGCATAAGGAGTATAAAAATGTCAACACTAGCACAAGTACGAAGTGAACTAACCACCATCACAGGTCGGACTGACTTCACTGCCACTCCTGCGAACGGAACCTTGATGATTAACAAGGCTCAGCGTTGGATGGAAGAGAGAATCCTGCATCCGCTCACGAAACGACGAAGCCTGGACTCTCTAGCCATTGGCACCAAAGTCATCGCCTATGAGCAGCTTCGGAGTATTCTTGAAATCCACATGCACAAGGACTCTGATGGGACGAAAACTACGCTGAAGCGAAAGACTTTTGATGAAATCTACACCGGGTATTCGGATGCAACTTCTAACGGAAGCCCAGCTTACTATGCAATTGGCGTGGCGAGTCCGAGTCCAGACGACGAGACTGACCAGTCTGCTGGAGAAGGTGGTGACGACATGCTGGCTTCTGGCTGGTTCGCTAAGACCCAAGTGCTCTTGGACGTGCCGGTAGACGCAGCATACACTGCACACACTCTGGCTTACTTCTACTCTAACGAACTCAGCGGAGACAGTGATGAGAGTATCTGGACAGTCAACTACCCTCATCACCTGGTGCTTGCGGCGATTCATCAAGTTGACTTACAGTATCGGAATGAAGACGGTACGGGGGAGAGTTTTGCTTCGGCCAACAACTCTTTGATGGAAATTGAAAAAGACATTATTCAAATGGAAATGGACGATGACATGGTCCATATAGGAGAATAGAGACATGGCAGGACAGGCAAACAGCCCAAGAGGGGTTGCTAAGAGAATCCAGGAAAACAAGAACGCCAGAGAGAAGGCTGTTAAGTTTCGTCAGAACAAAGCGAATCTCTCAAGCGCCCCAGTCGGACTGTACAGTGAGACCGGCCAGCTTGGCTTCATGGCTCCGTGCAAGGGCATTGCGAGTGAGCTTGTGGTTCGGGCTGAGAAAGAATCCACCTTCTCTCTCGTAGCTGACGGCATCAACATCTCAGGAGTGTTGCCAGAGGGCGGAGTTTATGAAGACTCGGGGAGTTTCACTATGGCGCGAGGGGATTTTGTGAAGGCCATGGTGGTTAATAAGGACAATGTTGCCACTGAAGCTTGGCTGAGTTTTACTTTCAAACCACTCGGTAAGGCTGCGAGCTTGGTTCACTTTGACCCAGAGGCCAACGACATGGTAACGAGTGAGCCTGGAGGAGAGGACGGTGCCTGAAGTTGACTTCAAAGATGCGCTGAAGAACGGACTTCGGAACGACGAGTATCAGGACAGAAATATCTCGTTCCTGACTGATGCTTACAACGCTCGTCCGACTCGTAACGGCGCAAGTCCTTTCATTGGCCTGACTCAACCTTTCACATACTCTACCGCTCATCCCTTTCCTCAGCTCTTCGTAGGCAAGCGTCAGAACCTAGTTTGTTACGAAAGTGGGAGTGGCGGGATTGAGGACTTGAGTTACAATTACTCTCAAACTGACCTAGTACTACAACCTCTTGGAGCTTATGCTTCCGAGAGAGCCTTTACTGCGGAACCTGCTGGACCCCTTGGTCCTGTGACCTTGAGTGCCGGTGGTGGTCCTTGGCACTTCGCAGACCACGGCGAGAGTTGGATGCTGACGAACGGACAAGCAGTAGTGATGAGAGTCCCGGCTATCACAAGTGCGGTGACTTACTTTGCAGACGAGACCAAGTTCCCCCTGACCTGCTGCTCACTGAACGGAAGAATGATTCTAGGCGGTCTTGCGGGACTCGTCAGCGGCAACACTGCTTTCAAGAACGCCTATGGTAATCTCGTCACCACTACGGGTTCTATTGCCAGTACTGACTTGGCCGACATAGACGACAGTTATGTCTACTGGAGTTCCCCTGGAAGCGATGACTTCCTCTGGTTCTTCTTCGAGTGGATGATGACTGATATTAGAACAGGTGGTCGTAAACAAGACCTTCTCCAAGAAGCTCTCTCTAAGAATCTCTTTGGCTTCCAGCAAGTCCCTTGGCAAGATGCAGTGTGGGTGACAAAGCCACTCGGGAATGGATTCGTAGCATATGGTGAGCATGGGATTGCGTACTTCAGGCAGGTTGGTAAGACTTTCGAGATGCGAGAGATTGCTACGTTCGGCATTGCTGACCGTGGCTGTGTCGGTGGTAACGACCGTGAGCATGTGTTTGTGACTCCGAAGGGCCAACTCTATCGGCTGAAGGCTGATTTGAGCCTGGAGTTCCTGGACTACGAAGAAATCCTCGATGACATGCTTTCGCAACAGATTACGATTAGTTATAATGAGCAGCGACGAGAGTATTATATTGCTAATGCTTCGGTGTGTTATATTCTGACCGAGACTGGTCTTGGCCAATCAAGTCACCTCGTCACGAGTTGCCAGTCCCATCGTGGTGTCGAAATGGGTTTCTTCGAGACCGCAACTGACACCGAAATGAGACTCCTTAGTGACACCTTTGACCTCGGGACTCGGAAGGTCAAGACCATCCGGCACTTCCACATCACCACAGACAACCCTACGGACTTCAGTGGAATCATTCACTACCGGACTGACTCAGGCGGTGCGTTCTCAAACACAGGCTACGTTCAGGCTTTTGCTGACGGAAGGATTCCTCTTAGAGCCAGCGGGACAGAGTTCCAAGTCGGAGTAAAGTGCGACGTTGCAAGCGGTAAACGAGTTGAAAACATTGTTGTCCAAGTAGATAGCAAGAGAAGGGTATCAGTATGAAGGAAGAACTTTTTACTTACGAAGAGCACTTTGTTAATGGGCTTCGCAGAGATGCTAGGGAGAAGATTAACGCTCCGTTTTTGGATGCGTGCTACAACTTGAAGCCCAGTCCTTATGGGCTAGTGGAGGTACATGTGCCAGTTTTGGCTGACAGTGATTCTTATGTTCACTCGGTCGATACTCGGATTCTGGTGGGGGAGAGTCAGGTTATTGTTATGGATACTGACGGTACTCCAGATATACAGGCTTTTGTCATGGATTTAAGTGACCGGAGCTTGGGAAGTGACCTTCTAACGTCTGGTCAGATTAATGATGCAACTGACGATGGAGCGGTTGGTGTAAGTGGACAGAATCTGACAGTCGGCAATAACTACCAGTTCGTAGAAGTCGATGGGGTTTGGTTTATCACGAACGGCGTTAGCTTCCTGACCAATATTGACCTCTACACTGCGGAATGGAACGGAGCTATCCAAGCAAACTCAGCCCTTCCTAAAGGAGTCTGTCTGTACAACGATAGATTCGTTATGTGTGGGCTTGAGAACTCTAACGCGACTGGAGCTGACAAGGCTTTTGCTGGCAACACAAATAACCCTCTTCAGACTCTCTGGACGAACGTGTGGGAGGCTCAGAGGACGTTTGCAGAGTCTCGTGGCATAAACAGTGACGATGACATTATGAATGGCTCCTACGTGGTCACAGGGACTCCGTCAGGTGGCTCAAGTGATGTTCCGTTTGACCTAGAAATGATGCTAGTAGCTGGTTACAAGAGTGCTCGGCATATGGAAGTCGTAGACGCTGCCAGTGATGGACAAATTCTCTTCACCAAGATTCCTTGGAAAGGTGATGCTCTCGGAGTCTCACAGCTCGGAGACAACTTGATTATCTATGGAGACTACGGTGTTGGCATCATGCGTCCGATTCGCGGAGATTCTACATCTGGACAGATTCCCGTGGAGTACTTTGAGATTGAGCAGATTCTTGACGTAGGGATTATAAATGCAGTCGCTCATGTTGGTGATAGACTCCAGCAGACCTTCATTGACTCCAGAGGTGATGTGTATCGAATCACGGCTGACTTGAAGCTCACTAAGCTCGGGTATCGGGAGTTCATTAAGCCACTGGTTGATGCAGATATCAACATGAGCTTTGACCCAAGAGAAGGTGATGTTTATATCAGTGATGAAGTTAATGGGTTCTTGCTCACTCCTACGGGGATGTGTACTCCGAGGTTTATTCTGAATGGGATTCTTCCTTACTCTGATGGGGTTCTTTATGGAACTTGGACAGTAGATAGTGGTAACACGAGTACCTTCAAGACTCATCCCACCAACATGGACTCCAGTGCGTTCAAGTTCATGCAGTATCTTAGCTTTGACCAGGAAGGGCCATTCACGGCTCCGACTGCTCATATGGATTATAAGATTGGTTATGCTGGCAGTTGGATCACCAATACTCTGCTGGCTCTTAACGTAGACGGTGATGTTTATCCCGGCCAGCAAGGGACCGAGTTTAAGTTAAGCTGGGCAAGTGGGGCGGTTGCGGTGGATTCCAGAATCTCTCGTGTCAGAGCTAGGTTCAAACGCACAGACAAACGACGACGGAGAAACTACTGATGCCGAAGGTGGCTACTGAGAGAGAGTTCTATCCTGTCACTGGTGAGCAAGCTATGAAGCTCTGGCCGAGGATATTTCCCTACATCAATGACGCTTTGGCACCGGCTAACGGCCAACTTGATGCTCGGAAGTCTAGCATCCAAGAGAGTCTCTTGAACGAAAGCCTGACCTTGTGGCTAGGGTTGAAAGACAAAGCGTTTTCAATCATAATTACTACATCAGAAAACACTGACCCTCATTCGGGAGAGAAGAGCCTGTTGATTTACTCGATGGTGATTCATGAGAACATTACTCCAGGGGATATGAGGTTTGGGCTGGAGAAGCTGAAAGACTACGCTAGGTCGAAAGGGCTTCCGAAGGTCACGGCCTTGACTAAGCTCGACATGGTTCGGACGTTGTTTGAAAAAGCGGGAGGTAACACGACCTTCACGCTAGACTTGGAGGTCTGATATGGGAGGAGGCGGTAAGCAACCTGAGGCATATGAAGGCATTCACTCTGAAATGCACGGGTATATCTTAGCTGGGACTGCGGTTCAGGCTACGGAGATGTCAGCAGACATAAACCCACTTGATGCTAGTGTCGGTGGTATTGCAGGGTTTTATGAGTCTGCACGGTCCAGTGCAATTGGACAGTCTCCTTACGCTGCCACGACTCCGTTCTCACCAGACGATGTTAATTCGAGATTCCCAGAACTCCTCGATGAAGTAGATGAGTACGTGAATTCGATTGATGGAAGCGAGCCGAGTGTAAAGTACGGCGATAACTTCGACCTGATGGAAGCTCAAGTAGATGCTATCTGGGACACCGCTGCGACTGATGACCTGGCTGATGAAGTTGAGGAGTTTAAGAAGAAACGACGAACGGACTTTTATGAGGAACTCGGTGAGCAGCAAGCTCAACTTAGTTCCATCAATGCCACTGGGAACACTCAGTTTGGAGTCTCCGCAGGGCTTTTGATGCGGCGGTATAATCGGGAAGTTGGAGACTATCGTGAGAAGCTCAAGCTCGAACATCACTCGTTCAGGCGCAAGACTGCAATCTCTCGGAGCTTGATTCTGGCTGAGAAACAAAGCCAGTACTTTAACATTCGCGCTCAGTCGATTGGGGTTCTCAGTCAAGTCACTGATGTCTGGGCTACGGCAATCAGGCAGAGGAAAGAGGACGAACTAAGACTTGCTATTGAGGATATTTTTTGGGACGGTAAGCTCTATGACTTTCTTGGAAAAGCCCTCGGTTCTATCTCAGGCTCAGCGATAGTTCCAAGTGGTTCTCATGGTGAGAATCAGACTCTTAATACTATCTCTACTGTGGCTGCTGTTGGCTCACAGGCCGTTGGAGTGTTTGGGAACATTCGAGACAATCGGAATGCAGCAGCACAGGCAGGTAAGACAGAGACAATACAACAACTTGATGCTCTTGGCGGAACGGGGTTCTCTGGTCCGAGTTCCGTAGCTCCGCCACTTGCAATAAGCTAAGGAGACTTAAAATGGGCGGTGGTAAACAAGGCGAACCTCCAGAATACACAAACTTCCATAAAGATTTCCACCTCTGGATGCTGACAGAAGAAGACCCTGATGGAGACGAGGTGTTTGGTGGCAACTCTGCACTAGGAGTTGATACTGATGGAACTGACTTAATCTCAGACATAACAGGCGGTGCTTACGGTGCGTTCAATGCAGCCAGAGCAACGGCGATTGGCCAGACTCCTTATGCTGCCTCGAATGTCTTCGACCCAGAAGCCCCAGGGAACCGTTACGATGTGTTGGTGGAGGAGACGGATAAGTATGTGGAGTTCGTTCAGAACTCAGTTCCTGAGACTACGCTTCCTGAGAACGTCAGTGCGATTAAGGCCAAGATAGACCTAGACTACGATGCTACGAAGTTCACCGCTGACGTGACGGACTTTAACGTAGAGCAAGACATTCAGCGAACCCTTGACCTCGAAGAAAAGAACGATATTGTTAGCTACACTGGAGACCATGCAGCTCTCAGTCGTAGCATGATGGCGTTCTTGATGGATGAAGAGCGCGACAGGGCCAGTGACCAGTTCAGTGCTAGGCTTCACTATGAGCATCAGATTGACCGTAGGAATCTTACTATCGAAGCAGCCTTCGAGACCATTGACCAGGATAATGTGTTTCTGGCGGTCCGAAGCCAAGCCATCACGGCGTTGCTTGAGAACGCGAATCTCTACGGAAAGACCACTCGTCAGGGCATTGAAGACGAGCTTAGGCTGGCGGTCGAGGACATCCTCTGGGACTCTAAGCTCGTGGACTTCATGAATAAAGCTCTCGGTTCAATCACAGGCGTGAGCATCCTGCCTCAAGGTGCCGCAGGTGGTAACTCGACCCTGAACACAATCGCAACAGTAGCCGGTATTCTAGGCACAATTATGGCGGTAGCACCATGAACACAAGTATCAGCACTCTTAACGTCCACACAGGAGCGGCTCTTCTGGCTCTTCACTACCGTGCCATTGAGAGTCAGCTTAGCTTCGGACTCTTCACAGACTTGCAAGCTGTGCAGTGGGCAAAGGAGATTGGATTCGAGTTTGCTCCGGTCGTTTCTCCTGAAAGTCTCACTGTGCAGCTTGCAACCGCTTGCAGAACCAAGCTCTTTAATGACGAGATAGAGGGTTTCGAGGGCAGAGTGATTAACCTTGGGTGTGGCTTCGACACTCGTGGCCAGAATCACGACAAGGAACTCTGGCTAGACATTGACTTGGAGGAGGTGATAGGACTGAGGCTGGATAACTCGGACGACTGGAAGAGTCATCATGTGTTTGGAGACATCACGGACGAGGCGTTCATGACAAGCATGGTCAGTGAGATGCCTACGTTGGTGTTGTTGGAGGGGGTGTTGGATTACTTCCCGGAGTCGGAGGTTTACAAGATTCTCAAGAAAGTCCGAGCGTTCTCGCCAGAAGTCAAGGTCGTGTTCGATGCCTGTGGGACTGTCTACAAGGACGTTCCGCATCCGGTTCAATCAGGCACCAGTGAGTCACATACTATTCGCTGGGGTCTTGATGTGCCAGAGCAACTCGAACACCTTGGTTTTGAGGTGACTAAGAAAACTTACGTTCACGAGGTAGCTCTTGAACGCTGGAAGCCAACAGAAGAGGCTTTCAAGCAATATCCAATAATGAAAGACCACGCAAGTCGAGTGATTGTGATGGAAGGAGTTGAGTAATGGGTGCAAGACGAATCAATGAGCCGAGCACTGGCAGGAGCGGTAAGGTGCAACAGTTTGCAGACGTGCTGGCCAGTATAGCCCAGGTGACTGCAAGAGACCCGCAGGTTAGGGCTGGTGCTGATGCAGCTAGGGCTGGCACTCAGGGTGCTCTGGGGGGCTTGCTGGAGGAGAGACTCGGTGGCCTTGGTGACATTGGACCTGATGCTAATCCTTTTGTGGATGTTCCGAGAGGGTTGTTGCCTGAGACTTCGAGGCCGATTTTTGAACGCTTTGAAGCCGGTCGTGAGAGGGTTGCTCAGCGGGGGTTTCGTGAGCAGCAGCTTGCGAACCAAAAGACAGGACTTGATATTCAACTTGAGAGAGCACAAAAAGCTACCACGGCAGAAGAGACTCGGGCACAGCAGCTAGGGGAAGCTAATATAACTGCGGCAGCGAGGTTAAAACTTTCTCAGGACCAGCAAGCATTTACTATAGAACGTGCTGGGGTCACAGACGCTCAAACTAAAATAGACAACGCGAGAGCAGATACTCAAGAAAACTTAGACATAGTAGCAGCTTTTGACGCGAGTACAACTGCTGACTCTCAGAATGCTTACAGGGCGGCTTTAATTGAAGACGTTAAGACTCGTGGGGCAAGAACTGGAGGAGCGGATAATTTACCAGCAGCTCTTGATAGAGTTGATTTTTATGCAAAAGACTGGGGCCTTTCTGACACGGCTCGTGATGAGTTTAAGGACTTAATACGAAGTAACCATTCTGTTGATGGCCGTATTCCAGCTTCTTTTACACTTCCAAATGGCAGAGTTATGGAACTCCAGCCGAGTGTGAATGGTTATGACCCAGCCACAGGGAAAATGACTAAGACGTTCCTTGATGGCAGTAGTGCGGGAGGCGGAGCACCTCCTCCTAAGCCAATACCTAAACCCACCAGAGTCTCAAGAGTTGACCCTGCGGTGCGTAGTGCTGTTAATACTTTTAGGTCCGGGGGTTCTGCTGAGAACTATCTGTCAAATCAATCTGCGAGTATTAAGTCAGACTTAGCTGAGCATGGTATTAATGTGCCAAATGCTGTGGCCGATGTAGCTGCTCCGTTTGTCGCTGGAGTTAGAAAAGTTGCTGCGGCAGTAGAACCCATAGCAGCAATGCACGAAGCGAACATAAAGGCTCAGGATGAAGCTGCGTTTGACGACACTAAATCTACTATCGTAGTTAAAATTCCCGGCAGAGACTATGAAGTTGTAACCGCCTCGAAATCTGACGTAGAGCTGTACAGGTCAAAAGGGTATTTAATAGGAGAAGACACTTCTGTTCTGAGTGAAGAGATTGGAGGGAGTGGTTTCTTTCCTTCTGTTCCCGTTAACCTACACAGACAAAGACAGAATTTCTTAGAGAAAACCCTCAAAGCCAAGGGTCTTAGTCAGGGAGAAGTTTAATGCCACAGACTATTCAGATTAAGGGAACGACTCAGAGCATTGATTTCCCTGATGACTTCACTGATGACCAGATTCAGGATGCCTTTGCTACGAGTGATGACTTGAAGAGCTTCGTGTCTCAGGCCCAGCAAGACTATGCAGCTCCGGTTGGGCCACTTGTGGAACCTGAAGCGCCACAGAAAGCTGAACCTACTGGGTTCTTTGGCGCTGTAGGAAGTGGTATTGTGAACACAGCTTCAGCGGCTCTTAGTTATCCGCTGGAGATTTTGTCAGGAACCCCAGGGACTTTTACAGACGACCCGAGTTTCCGAAGAGCTGCGGAATCGGTCAGAGACTTCGCTGGTGGGCTGACTGAAGACTTGCACCCTAATCGTGACCAGACTGGGTTTCAGCCAACAAAAGGTGGAGGGATAAACTGGGACTGGTGGAGATACAACACTGGTGCAGGATTCGGCTCAATCATCCCGTCTATTCTAGGAACCGTAGCATCTGGTGGACTCGGAGCGCCAGCAGCAGCAAGTTACATAGTTGGTGGTGGTATTGGTGCGATGGCTGAGGCCCAAGGACTCCGAGATGAGGCTATTGCCAGAGGCGTTGGGACTAGAGAGGCCAATGCTCAGAGTTACAAGATGTTCGGAGCATCAATGACTCTTCAATCTGCGGGTGTTGGAGGTATTGCCAGGTTCGGTGGAGGTGGCGGAGCACTCTTAACAGCCAGGAATGCCATTGCGAGGAAGATTGGAGCACAAGAGATTACTGTTAAGCAGCTCTTGAAGAAGCGTGGAGTGTTGCAGAAGGCTGGACGGGTTATAGGTGGTGGTGCGTTTGAGGCACTGACTGAAGCTGCGGAAGAGCCTACGAGTGCGGCGATTCAGGGCATGGAGCTTTTCAGTGACGAAGTCATTACTCGGATGCTTGCTGTTGCGGGACCGAGTTTTATTATCGGTGGTGGTCTTAGTGGGTTTAATGGGAACGGAGGTGCTGGGATAAGTCCAGAAGCTACTGAAGCCGAGAGAGCCGGGGCTAAAGTCACTGCTTCGATGACCAAGGACGAGAGGCGGAGTCTCCAAGAGATTCTGATTCGTACTGGCGAGAAGTCTCCTCAGAGCTTGACGGTTGATGAGGTGGATTTCTTGCTCTCAGATATTGCAGGAGTCCAGCCAGCGTTCACAGAAGAAGAACAAGCGGCGTTGTTTGGTCCGACTGGTGTGGTTGAGGGAGTGAATGCAGACGAAGCCACTACTAATCGTAATCCGCTTCCACTAGAAGAAGGAACTCTCTTAGGGCCACTCGATGCTCCTGCTCAAGATGAACTCGGTGCAGAGCTTCAGGAGCAGCCTGACCCGTTTCTCTTGGATGAACAGAGCCTGACGAACGAAGCTCCGAGTGGTATTCAGAGAGACCTTGAAGAGAGTGAGCTTAGTCCCGAGCTTCGTAAAGAAGACAAGAGGTTTAAGAGAAAGAGCGAAATCACGCCAGAAGAAAAGGAAGCTCTTTTTGGGCCACATAAGGCTCCGAGCGCACGTCCAGACACAGAGCCAGAGGCTCAGAGTACTAAGAAAGAAACCTTCAAGTCTCCGAAGATTAAAAAGCCCAGTCGTGGAAAGCCAGCGAGAAAGGCCGGTGCGAAGACTTTCATGAATCGCTTGCTTGAACGTAACAAAGACATCGCGTTCGATGACGTTCCGTTCGTAGTCGAGACTATTCAGAGACTCGATAAGAAACGTGCGAAGAACAAGAGAGTGTTTAAGGAAGGCGAGCTTACTCCAGAGAATCAACTAGAAATGATGCTCGCAGAACACGGGCTGAAGATTGAGACGGAGTTCGACAAAGGCTTTAGTGATAGTCAGAGGGCGCAGATTAAGGAGGCTTTTAACTACACTGATGATGATGTGAATCTCTGGGAGCTTGAGACAAAGAATAGGCTTAAAGGTTCTGGGACAAACTTGGAGCAGCTGCTTGCGGAGACTTGGGCCGGTGCGGAGTTATTTGAGAACGTTGCAGATGCTCAGGAGAGAGTTTCAGACCTGGCCGTCGAGTTGGCCGCAAAGTCGGGCGTAAAATTAACTAAGGCTCAGGCTAATAAGGCCGCTAAGAAAGCCTTCAAGGGAATTGATAACGATATTTTCGGCTTCACGGTCAAAGTCCCTGGGAGTACTAAGTATCTCCTCGGAGCACTCTCGGCCAGGAACTACACCACAGGCCAACATGAGTTCTCTCACTTTACTGCACTGACTTCGAGTGGTGATTTCAGGAACTTGTTGACTAACCTGACCGGCAAAGACCCAGCTAAGTGGACGGTGGAGGATTCGGAGAAGTTCAGTCGAGGCTACGAAGCGTACCTGCTTGCTGGCCAGTCTCCTGAAGGCTTCGAGTATTCTCACGGGAATCTCTACGAAGCCGTACGAGAAGCAATGGAGCAAGTGTACGTGAATCGTACTGACTTCATGGACAGCTTTCTCTCTCCTGAGCTTCGAGCAGCGTATGACACTATGATAGTTGGGTTCAGTGCGCTCAAGGACTCACGGAATGAGTTGACTGCAAAGCCTGTGATTGTTGAAGAGACTGGGATTGGAGGGAAGTTCGCTAAGAAGACTGAGGAGGAGATTACAGAAGAAGACGTGGCGTTGGCGCAAGCTGACATAGCACTTGCTCAGCCGGGGCTTAGTGATAGTTCTCGTGGTAAGATTCAGGACCAGCTCAAGGAAGCTCTTGGGATTGGAGGGGCGTTCTCGAAAGCTCCTGGAGACTTCCGCCCAAGGCCAATCAGAGACCACGAAGACCGGACGATACAGAACGTGACTGAGGAAGCCTACGGGATAATCCAAAACCCTCAAGACATGATAGCGATTTTGAACAAAGAGTCCATGACTGAATATGAGTACACTGCGGGAGAACTCCTTCAGACTCGACTCAAGAGTCCTGGGATGTTTCCTGAAGAGAAGGCCAGGTATGGAAGGTACAAGGGACTTGAACAGCAGCTTGATGACTTCGTGATTCGAGCTAAGGACATCTGGGGCAGGATGGGCTTGGCTCAACAGAACATGAAGGATTATCGGGAGGTGGTGGAGGCGATGAGTGCCAAGGGAATAGTTGATAAGGACTTGCTGGGGATTTTGCTCCAGACAAATAGCATGAGTGAGGTCAAGGAACTCCTGGACACTACGCTCTGGACAAGAATCAAGGCTCTCACAGCTAGTTTGTTCTATGCGAGTTTGCTCTTTAACCCTGCGACTCTTTCGGTGAATGCCTTCGGAACGTACTTCAACATGCAGCACTTAGGTGCCAGTGCAGCTTTGACCGGAGCGCTTGATAAAGCCTGGAGCGTTGCGAATAAGACTCCAAGGAGTTCTTATGCTAGTGAGTCTTTGATTTTGTTTAGGGAATTTAATGCCGGTGTGTTTCGGAACAAGACCGCTAGGAAGCTCTTTGCGAATACGCTGCTTGGAAGGGATGTTAATATTGACACTCTGACCAGGCACGAGGAGGAACTTGGGACCAAAGGTCCAGGTGCGCTCGTAGACTTCGCTAAGAATCGAGGGATTTTCATGCGGAGTCTGGTTGGCAGAGGTGAC
>Ga0114999_10006197_pt1 | contig 13880 bp, 15 predicted proteins | sample ArcticOcean_MG_C_3_FD_89820 | JGI IMG/M metagenome (GOLD analysis project Ga0114999, IMG submission 89820) | Marine microbial communities from western Arctic Ocean - ArcticOcean_MG_CB8_126 | ecosystem: Environmental > Aquatic > Marine > Oceanic | place: Arctic Ocean: Canada Basin | collected...
ACCGAACACGGGCCCGTCTCGATTCTGGTCAACAATGCCGGCATCCACCAAAGGGTGCCCTTCGGCGACCAGGATTCCCTGGCCGCCTGGCGGCGCATCATGGCGATCAACGCCGACGGCCCCTTCCACATGGTCGACGCCTATCTGGACCAGTTGCGCGAGACCCGCGGTACGATCGTGAACGTCGCCTCGACCAGGGCGCTGACGGGTTGCGAGGCGGCGCCGGCCTATACCGCGTCCAAGGGCGCGGTGGCGGCTTTGACCAAGGCACTGGCCGTGGATCTGGCCAAGGACGGCATCCGCGCCAATGCCGTCGCGCCCAGCGATGTCCGTACCCGGATGATCGCGGGCGAAGGCGGTGATGCCGCGATTCAGGCCGAGCTCTTCGCGCGTACGCCGCTAGGCCGGCCAGCGGAACCCGAGGAGGTCGCGGCCGCGATCCTCTTCCTCGCCTCGCCCCTCGCCTCCTTCGTCACCGGCGTCGTCCTGCCGGTCGATGGCGGCTATCTCTCGACCTGACGAGACCCGCGCTCCTTTCTCCAACGCCTCTTTCCCTAGGGCCGCAACAGCGTGTTAGCCTTGCTGTGGGAAAACAGACAAATGGATCAAGCGTGAACGGCGATAGCAGCCTCGCAGTCTTCTGCGATTTCGAGAATATCGCGCTCGGCGTGCGCGACACGAAATACAAAGAATTCGACCTCAAGCCGGTGCTCGAACGCCTGCTGCTCAAGGGCAGTATCGTGGTGAAGAAGGCCTATTGCGACTGGGACCGCTACAAGACCTTCAAGCGCGTCATGCACGAAGCTGCCTTCGAGATGATCGAGATTCCCCATACGCGGCAGGCGGGCAAGAACTCCGCCGATATCCGCATGGTCGTCGATGCTCTCGACCTCTGCTACACGAAGGAACATATCGACACCTTCGTCATCGTCTCCGGCGATTCCGACTTCTCGCCCCTGGTCAGCAAGCTGCGCGAGAACGCCAAAACGGTGATCGGCGTCGGCGTGAAGAACGCCACCTCGGATCTTCTGGTCGGCAATTGCGACGAGTTCATCTTCTATGACGACCTGGTCCGGGAGATGCAGCCCAAGACCAAGCGGGCTCCGCGCAAGCCGGCCCCCGCCGCCCTGGCCGCCGGGAAGCCCGCGGCAGCAGGGAAGCCCGCTGCGGCGCCCAAGGTGAAAAAAGCCGAGAGTGCGGACGACCGCGACGACAAGATGCAGGAGGGGATCGATCTGGTGCTGGACACGGCGGATGCCCTCTACAGCGAGCGCGACGACCGCTCGACCCTCTGGGGTTCAATGGTCAAGCAGACCCTTAAGCGCCGCCAGCCAGGCTTCAACGAAACCTATTACGGCTTCCGCTCCTTCAACGACCTGCTGGAAGAAGCCGAGGACCGGGGCGAGTTGGAACTGGAACTGGACGAGCGCTCCGGCGGCTACATCATCCGGAAAATCCTGGACATAGAATGAACCCAAAAAAGAGGGCTTTCCTCTTTTTGGCTAGACCACGCTTTCCAGCGCGTAATTGATCGGCATCGTCGCGATCGAGGCGCTGTTGGGCAAGGACAGGGCCATGGCCACGATGACGGCCAGGGTGTCCGGGTCGATCTTCTCGCCCAGGAAGGGCGCGTTGGTCTTGCTCATATCCGTATCGACCGCGCCAGGGCAGAGGCCGCAGACGCGCACCCCGTCCTCCCAGGCCCCGTAGCGCAGGACATGGGTCAGCGCGGTGGCGGCGAATTTCGACATGGCGTAGCCCGGCACCCCACCGGCATAGCGCAGGCCCGAATTGGACAGAATGTTGACGATCCGCCCCTGCCCCGTCTCGCGCAGATGCGGCAGGGCGGCGAGGGACAGAAAATAAGGGCCCTTCACATTGACCGCCCACATCTCGTCGAGCTGGGGCTCGTCAGGCTTGTCGAAGGGAAAGGCGCGCAGCACGCCGGCATTGTTGACCAGGGCGTCGATCTTGCCGAACCGCTCCACCGTTGCCTCGACCCAGGCGGCGGCGGTTGGGCGGTCCTCGGCGTCGTAGCGGCATTGCAGGACGTCATCGCCCAGATCCGCGACGGCCGCCGCCAGCTTGGCGGGATCGCGCGCGCCGAGGCTGAGGTGATAGCCCAATTCGTGGAGATGCTGGGCGACCGCCAGGCCGATGCCCCGGTTCGCACCCGAGATCATGACGACCCGCCCGGCGGGCGGGATGGTCGCCGGCTTCTTGCTCTCCGCCATCGGACGCATTTATTCGGCGGCAGCCTGCGCCTTGTAGCGCGCGCGCTGCACCACATCTGGCCCGAAGGACAGTTCCTCGCCCTCGGCCAGGGTGCGGTTGGTGTCGGTTAGCCAGGCCACCATGAGCGCGCCGTCCGGCGAATAGGAATAGTGGCGCACGCCGGGGCCGAGAGAGACGAAATCGCCGGCCTCGTATTTCTGGCCGTCATGGTCCATCACCATGCCCTCGACGACGTAGAACTCCTCCATCCCGAAATGCTCGTGCGGGGTCGAAACGCCGCCCGGCTGAAAGCGGATGATGAAGCAACCCTTGCCGGTCTCGCGGTCGAAGGTGATCGGGTTCCAATGGAGCTTGGACACATCCTCGCCGTAGCGGTCGAAGGGTGTAAGTTCCAAATCGGTCACCTTTTCGACGACCCTGTGGGTGCCGATCGGCCCCTTGGGCGCCTTTCCCGTGGCGGGTAGGAAATGGCCCGTCTTGATCGTGTCCGGCCCGAAGGACATTTCCTCGCCCACTTCCAGGGCGCGGTTGTTCCCGGACAGCCAGGCGACCAGCAGGACACCCTCCGGTGCGTGGGAGTAGTGACGCACATTCGGGCCGAGGGAGACGAAACTGCCGGCCTCGTAGGCGACCCCGTCGTGATCGACCATCTGGCCTTCGACCACGTAGAATTCCTCGAAGCCGAGATGCTCGTGCGGCTGGGAAACGCCGCCCGGCATGAAACGGATGATGAAACAGCCATTGCCGGTCTTCCGATCGAAGGTGATCGGATTCCAAAACAGCTTGGTCACCTCGTCGCCATACCGATTGAACGGCTCGAGTTTCATATCCGTAACTTTTTCCACGATCCTGTGGGTACCCGGCGCGCCGGTCATGGCCAGACCTCCCTGCTGAAAGATTCGAAAACGGTTGCCCACACCATAGCGCGATTCGCGGGGTCCGCCGCAAGCCTTCGCGCAATCGAGACGGTCAGCCCGCGAAGCGCGGCTCCGGCAGGCCGCGCACGCCGACATCGACAGCAAAGAGCGAGCCCGCGAGCGGCTGGTCCCTCAGCTCCTCCGGCGGTCTGCCGTCGGTCGCGGTCGTGATGTAGAGCATGTCGAGATTCTCGCCGCCGAAGGCGCACATGGTGGGCACGGCAACCGGTAGGTCGATCCGGCCGATGACGCGGCCGTCGGGGGCATGGCGCACGACCCGCCAACCGTCGCAGCGCGCGCTCCAATAACAGCCTTCCTCGTCCACGCAGGCACCGTCCGGCCGGCCCTCTCCGCGCCGATCGTCGCTGGTGCAGAACAGGCGCTTGTTGGCCACCCGCCCGGTCTCGAGATCGAAATCATAGGCGAAGACCGAACGCGCCCGCGTATCGGCGTGATAGAGGATCCGGTCGTCGGGGCTGAAGGCCAGACCGTTCGAAATCAGAAAACCGCCGAACGCCTTGTGGCAGGACAGGTCCGGCTCCAGGCGGTAAAGCGCGCCGACCGGGCGATCCACGGCCTCGGCCATGCTGCCGGCCCAGAAGCGCCCGGCCCGATCGCAACGCCCGTCATTCAGACGCGTGCCCGGGTCGCCGGCTTCCGGATCGACGATGGGGGTGACCGTCCCTGCTTCGAGATCGACGAAACAGAAGCCCGAGGCCATGCCGGCGACCAGCCCGCCGGAGTCGCGCAACGCGATGCTGCCCACAAGTTCCGGCATGGCCCAGCGCCGGTTCTCGCCGGTTGCCGGATCGTGGCGGAATATCGCCGGCGCATAGATATCGATCCAGTAGAGCGCCTTTTCCACCGGACACCAGACCGGGCATTCCCCGACAACGGAAGAATTCTCGACGGCACATTCGATCATAACGCTGGCCCCGCTATTGCTGTGCAACGCAAATCCTCGGCATCAAGGCGCAACACGCGCGTGCATCAAGCAAAACGCCGCCCTCTCCACATCCCTAGGTATATTTTCTCATGCCTTATACCGTTGAATTGATCCGATTTGGGGACAAGAATTAAGATGCGGGTAAGCTGTCGTCCATAACATATCGGTTCGCATTTGGATTCGCGCGGTCTGCGCTCTTCGGCCACCGGAATATCGCAGTGGTGCGGAACGGTTCGCCTGGATCGGCGAGCCCGGGCAGCAGGATCGAGGGCAGAGCGAAGGGTAGGGGCTGCAGCATGAATTGCCGAAGGGGCCAAGGGGTAACGCGCGAGTCGGAACCTCCGGTCGAAGACCGCGGCGGCGATAAGGGCGGCGTGCCGGTGTGAGCCAAGCGATGGACATTCGTGTCCCCATGATCGACGGCGCCGATTCCGACGTTGCCCTCACGCTTGAGGCGCTCGAACGCAACGAATTCATTGTCGTCTATGAACATGTTCGAACCACAGCTGATCTGAAGCGCGCCTTGGATACGGAATCCTGGGACGCCGCGCTCTACGACCACGATTCGCCGGGCCTGCGGTCGCCGGCGGCGCTGGCGCTACTCCAAGCCAAAAATGTCGACATGCCGCTCATCGTCATGTCGGGAACGGTCGGCGCAGAATGCGCAGCGAATATCATGCGGGTGGGCGTCGCCGATGTCATTCGCGCATCAAGGCCTGAGCAGGCTGGCCCCGGCCTTGATGCGCGAATTGCGCGCCGCCGACGACCGGCGCACGGCCCGGAACGCCAAGGAGAAGCAGGAAACCTTGGACGCCCTGGCGGAAAATATTCCCGGCGTCATCTATCAGCGCATCCTGCGGTCGAATGGCACCCTCGAATACCCCGTCCTCAGCAAGGGCACGATCGACATTTCATGAACGGGTTGGAGCGCATGCGAGCCCGCTTTCCGCGCGTGCCGACCGTGGTCCTGTCCGGTAACCTGTCTCAATCTCGGATCAAGGAAGCCCTGAACCGCGCCGCCGCCGGCTATATTCCGAAGATCCTGGGTGGCCGGGCGATGTTGAGCTCCCTGGAACTGGTCCTGGCCGGCGAAACCTTCGTGCCGTCCCTGGCCATCTCCGAGAATGATGGAGGCACCGGCCCGGCCGACGCGAATGCGCCACTCACCAGCCTGACCCCGCGCGAACGCGAGGTTCTGTCCCACCTGATCGAGGGGGAGGCCAACAAGGGAATCGCGCAGGCGCTGGATATCAAGGAAATCACGGTCAAAGTTCACCTGACCAAACTCTTCCGCAAACTAAACGTCAGCAATCGTACACAGGCCGTCCGCGTCGCGCTCGATCGCGGATTGACCGCCTAACCCCGAGTCCCCTTCCCCCGGCAAGCCCGCTAGAATGGCCTAAAGTTAGGGAGGCCCCTGCGATCGGGTGCCAAGGAGGAGTGCGCCATGCTCACCGAAATCGCGGCCCAGCGAAGCGAAGCGGTCGCCGGCACCATCGATAAGGTCCGGCGGATCGAAACGGCCGACGGGGTCAACTACGCCAGCCTCGAGAAGATCAGCGAATTGCTGTTCGATCTGGCGGCGCGCAAGGATCTGTTTCCCGAGGAAGATTTCCCCTTAGGCCCGGAGCGCGCCTCGAACATCCATCTCCTTCAGGAAGACCCGGACGGCCGATTCGCGCTCTATATGTCGGTCGGCATTGGCGGCAAGCTGACCCCGCCCCATAATCACACCACCTGGGCGGTGATCGCCTCGATCCAGGGGCGGGAATTGAACCTGCTTTACGACCGGGTGGATGATCGCTCGCTGCCCGGCAAGGCCGAGATCATCGAAACCGGACGAAAGGTCGTCGAAGGGCGGACCGCGGTCTACCTGCTGCCCGACGATATTCACGCCGTCGCCTTGGAGGGCGGGGAAAAGGCCATGCTGTTTCACATGTACGGGCTCGGTCTCGATCGGTTGGACGAACGGATCGCCTTCAACCAGGCAGAAGGCAGCTATCGAAAATTTCCCGCCAGCGCGATTGTCAAATGACGGACAGGATTTCGCCCGCTGCCCTCAAGGCCCGCATCGACGGCAATGACGAACTCGCCATTCTCGACCTGCGCGAGGAAGGCGAGTTCGCCGCCGATCATCTGCTCTTCGCCACCAATCTTTCCCTAAGTCAGTTGGAACTGGACATCTATCGCCGCCTGCCGCGGAGATCCGTGCCGATCGTGCTCTGTGACGAGGCCGGAAGCGATCGGGCCCCGGCCGCGGCCAAGCGCCTGAGCGCCCTCGGATACACCCGGCTCGAGATTCTCGAAGGCGGGCTCGCCGGCTGGCGCGCCGCCGGATATGTGAGTTTCAGCGGCATGCATGTGCCGAGCAAAGCCTTCGGGGAATTCGTCGAGCATTGGTACGACACGCCACGCCTGACGGCGGACGAACTCGACGCCCGGGTCGCGAAGGGCGAGAATCTCGTCATTCTCGACAGTCGGCCCTGGGACGAATACCACCGCATGAACATCCCCGGCGGGATCAACTGCCCAGGCGCCGAACTGGCTTATCGAATCGACGACCTCGCGCCCGACCCCGAGACGACGGTGGTAGTGAACTGCGCCGGGCGAACGCGCAGCATCATCGGCGCCCAATCCCTCATCAATGCCGGCATCCTGAATCCGGTCTTCGCGCTGGAGAACGGCACGATGGGCTGGCATCTCGCCGGGCATGATCTGGAACGCGGCGCGGAGCGGCGCTTTAGCGATCTGTCCGGCGAGGCCCGCGCCGCCGCCGCCAAGCGGGCGGAGGCGGTCGCCGCGCGTTTCGGGGTTTCCAGCATCGACATGGACGGCCTGGCGAAGTGGCGCGCCGAGGCCGGGATGCGCAGCCTCTACCTGGTCGATGTGCGCGACCCGGCCGAATACGAAGCGGGCCATCTCGCCGGGTCCTTCAACGCGCCGGGCGGCCAGCTCGTCCAGGAAACCAACGCCTATATCGGCGCGCTGGGCAGCCGCATCGCGCTGATCGACGGCGACGGCGTGCGCGCGACGATGACCGCCTCCTGGCTGATTCAGCTCGGCTGGCGCGAGGTGGTCGTCGTCCGAGGCGCGTTGGATGCCGGCCCGCTGGTCTCGGGACCCTATCGCCCGGTTCTCCCCGAAAGCGACGCACCGGGCCCGGACGCCATCGACGCTGCAACCCTCGCCGCCTTGCTGCGCGACGGTGACGCGACCGTCATCGATGTCGGTGCGAGCTCGGACTACCGGAAAGGCCATGTCCTGGGCGCTTGGTTCGCCCTGCGCGCCGAACTCGGCGAGATCCTGGAATCCCTGCCCGTGACCGGCGAACTCATCTTCACCTCCGGGCAGGGCCATCTCGCACGCTACGCCGCGCGTGAGGCCGAAAGGATCAGCGGGCGACCGGTGCGGGTCCTGGCCGGCGGCAACGAAGCCTGGCGCGCGGCCGGACTGGAGATGGAAGACGGCGATTCCCGGATGGCGAGCGAGCCCAGGGATGCCTGGCTCAAACCCTATGACCGCGACGACAGCCAGGACGAATGGATGCGCCAGTATCTGAGCTGGGAAACCGCCTTGGTGGAGGCTGTCGAGCGCGACGGCGCGGCGCGGTTCCGCCGCTTTCCCGGCACGACCTGACCAGCTCGCCGGGCCGGCGACGGCCCCCGATGGGGCCGCGCCAACCCAGGGCCAGGCCGATTAGTTCTCGAACAGCTTGCGCGGGATGCTGTTCAGCACTTCGCAGCCATTTGCCGTGACCCTGACGGAATTGCTCGTCACCAGGCCCATATCGTCGAAGATCAGGCAGCCGGGCACCAGATGGAAGGTCATATTCTCCTGCAACAGGCGCTTCTCGCCCTTGCGGATGGAGATGATCTGGCCCTCGCCCCAGTCGGGCGGATAGTTGATGCCGATCGAATAGCCCAGCCGATGATGGTGGTGCTGGCCGAAACCATGCGCCTTGATAATATCGCGGCCAGCCTTGTCGACCTTTTCGGCCGATACGCCGGGACGGATTTCGGCGATGGCGGCCTCGAGCGCCTCCTTCGTCGCATCGAAAATCTTGCGCACTTTCGCTCTGGGATTCCCGACCGTAGCGGTGCGGAAGACCGCGCCGCAATAGCGGTTCTTGGACGCAGCGATCTCGAAGATGCAGTGATCGTTCTTGGCCATCTTGCGGCCGCGCCAGGTCGCGTGACAGGCGCCCGACCGGCGCCCCGAAACGATGAAGTTCGGCAGGCCGGTGAATTCCGCCCCCTCCTCACACCAGACCTTGTGCAAGGCGCCGGCGATCTGGTCCTCGCTCACGCCCGGCTTGGTCGCCTTGATGCCGGCCAGACAGGCCTTGTCGGCGATGGCGACCGCCTGCTTGATCATGCCGACCTCGGGCTCGGACTTCACCATCCGCGCCTCCTCGATCACTTTCGAACAGTCGACGAACTTGCCCTTGGGCAGGGCGTCCTTGACCTGGTCGTATTCGTTGGCGGTGAAGAACCAGCAGGACTTCTCGAGTCCGATGCCCTTGCGCTCCATCTTCAACTTCTTGACCGTGTCGATCGTCCGTTGCACCGGATCCTCGTGATCCTGGACCGGCACGATCTTGGTCAACCAGGAGAATTCCGGCGCGTTGGTCACGATTTCGAGCTTGCGCCCGACCAGCACCGGCTGCTCGCCCCGGGCCACGACCAGACAGTGATAGCCGTAGTAGCCGGGGGTTTCGTAACCGGTCAGATAGGTGATGTTCTCCGGGCTGCGGACGAGCAGAACATCGGCCCCGGCGGCCTTCATGAGATTCATGACATGGTCGTAGCGGCGGCGATATTCGTCGAGCTTGAACGGCAGGCGGCTGTGTTGCGTCATGCTGAGCCGGACCCCCGACTCGGTCTCTATTCGCTTCACGCTACTTTTCGCGGCCATGACCCTCTCCCCCTCTGTTATCCTCGAAACGCGAAACAGTCTAGCGCATCCGGCGGTCGCATGAGGAGTCCGGAAAAGCCCGACTCCTGGCGCCTCGCGGTCCGCGACCAGCAGCCCAATGTGGCGCCCATCCGGTCGACGAAAGCGACGAAATAGCTGTTGGACACTTCCTGGAACGCGCGAAGGCCGAGCGCGTGCACATCGCGCGACCAGGCGGGCAGCGCAATCAGCAGGCCGATCATGACGGGTGCGACGATTCGCTTCATGTCCGAAAGATAGGCGCACGCAGGCGCCGGGCCAAGATCGGTGCCCAGATCGTCACCCCGATCGTCACCGGGCGCATTTCGCTCGATTGCGCCCCTCTATTGGTTTCATAATCGAACAATTCGGGCTTTGCGCCGGACGCCGAGACGTTCGCCGGCCACACGCGATGCCCGTATCACGGTGGCGGCGAGCCAGATCAAGGGCACCGAGCGTTTCGCCATCAAGCCCTATCCCATCGAGATGGAGGAGCGCTTCGAACTGCCCGACGGCAGCGCCATGCTGCTGCGGCCGATACGGCCCGAGGACGAGCCGAGGCTCCAGGAGGGATTCGCGCGTCTATCGGCGGAATCGATCCGGATGCGCTTCTTCGCGCCGCTCAAGACTTTGACCCATGAGATGGCGGCGCGCCTGACCCAGATCGACTATGACCGGGAAATTGCCCTGGTCCTGACGACGGACCAGCTGCCCGGGGAAGCCGAGATCTTTGCCGTGGCACGCCTGTCCTGCGACCCCGACAACAAACAGGCCGAATTCGCCTTGACCGTGGGCGACGATTTTGCCGGACTAAGGTGCCGGCACCCGCCTCATGACGAAACTGGTCGCCTATGCCAGGGGCCGCGGGGTGGGCTCGATGATCGGCATCATCCTGAGCGAAAACAAGGCGATGCTGAGCATCCGCCGGAACCTGGGCTTCGCCATCGTGGAGGAGCCGGAGGAACACGACGTAAAGGTCGCACGCCTCGAACTGTAGGGTCTCGAACCGTCGGAGTAACGGCCGGCGGCTGACCCCGCCCAAGGCACTTGGCCTGCGGTCTCGGCGCGGCGTAGGCTCGCTGACGTTTTTCGCCGAGGAAGAAACGAGGGGACCTCAGCAATGGCCGCCGCCGTATCCGCAGCACAAGTACACAAGGACGCCATCATCCTGGACGGTCAGGGTGTGACAGTTCTCTTGCCGGTCGCCCAGATCGCCCAGCCGCCGATCGACGGCATATCCTATCTCGACCGCGCCATCGCCGCCGGAGTCACGGCCCAGAACGTGACCCTGGGCATCGGCGGCATCGGCATGGGGACGGACGATTTCCGCGCCCTGCTCCACACCATGCACGGCCACTACTGCTATTTCGAGATCGAGCCGAAACTGATGCTGATCGAAACGGCAGCCGATATCCGCCGGGCCAAGCAGGAAGGCCGGCTGGGCGTGATCTTCGGCCTGCAGGGGCTGGCGCCCAAGATCGAGGACGATCCCAGCCTGATCCGTATCCTGCACCGCCTCGGCCTGCGCATCGGGCAGTTGACCTATAACGAGCGCTGCTCCCTCGGCTGCGGCTGCCTGGAGGAACCGGATAGCGGCCTGTCACAGCTGGGCCGCATCGTCATCCGCGAGATGAACCATATCGGCATGGCCGTCGATCTGGCCCATGCCGGCCAGCGCACGGCCCTGGAGGCCATCGAATTCTCCTCGACCCCGGCCATCGTCTCCCACGGCAATGCGCGCGCACTGACGCCGAGCCGGCGCAATTACACCGACGAAGTTCTGCGCGCCCTGGCCACCCATGGCGGCGCCATCGGTATCACCGCCTATGGCCCGATGTGCGAGAAGGAGCCGGGCAGGCGACCGACCCTGGACGACATGGTCGACCATATCGCCTATGTCGCGGACCTGGTGGGCATCGACCATGTCGGCATCGGCTCGGACTTCTTCGAGGCCGAATCGCCGGTGCGCTTCCACGCCTTCTTCCGCGTGCGTTATCCCGAGGTGTTCGAGCACTACACCCTGGAGAACGTCTATTTCGAAGAGTTCAACCGGGTCGATCACCTGCCCATGCTGACCGAAGCCCTGTTGAAGCGGGGCTTTTCGGCGGAGGATGTGACCAAGGTCCTGGGCGGCAACTTCCTGCGCGCCTTCGAGGCGGCCTGGAAAGGTTAGGCCGCCCCTTGCGGCGGGCGCGGCCCGCCGTTTCAATCGGGCCGGGAAGCAGATTCATGAGGGGGATGGGGCGATGAAGGACAAGGTTGTGATCGTGACCGGCGGGGCCTCGGGCATCGGGCTCGCCACGGTCGAGCGGCTGGCCGGCGAGGGCGCCCGCCTGGTGATCGCCGACAAGACCGATCCCGCCTCCATCGCCGAGAAGATCCGCGCGGCGGGCGGGACGGCCGAGGCGATCGCCGCCGATGTCTCGCAGGAGGCCGCCTGCGCCGCCATGGTCGAGGTAGCGAAAGCCGCCTATGGCCGGCTCGACGTGCTGATCAACTGCGCCGGGGTGAACAAACGCAACAAGGCCGAGGATGCCGGCCTGGAAGAGTTCGAGTTCATCATCGGCGTGAATCTGCGCGGCACCTTCCTGGCCTGCCGCGCCGCCATCCCCGCCATCCGGGAGTCGGGCGGCGGTGCCATCGTCACTGTCGCCTCGGAACTCGCCCTGATGGGCATTCCCAACATCTCGATCTACACCGCCTCCAAGGGCGGCATCATCAGCATGACGCGGGCCCTGGCCGCCGACCACGTGGGCGACGGCATCCGCGTCAATTGCGTCTGTCCCGGCCCGGTCGACACGCCCCTGCTGCGCCAGGGCATCGTGAATGCCGACAACCCGGCGGCGCGCGAGAAGGCCTCCGTCGAATCGACCATGATGAAGCGCCATGGTAGGCCCGAGGAGATCGCCAATGTCATCCGCTTCCTCGCCTCGGACGAGGCCAGCTTCATGACCGGCTCCATCGTCGTGGCCGATGGCGGCGCGACGGCGCAATAGCGACACGCAGAAGAATCGGAAGAAAAGGAGCCAGCCATGGCCCATGGCCGCAAGATCATCCGCAACGGGCGCCTGCTCGACGCGCCGAACCGCCGTGCCGAACCCGCCGATATCCTGATCGAAGGCGACGAGATCAGGGAGATCGGCGCGCCCGGCATGGCCGCGCCGGATGACGCCGAGACGATCGATGCGACCGACCGCCTGATGATGCCCGGGTTGGTCAACGCCCATACCCATTCCCACGGCAACCTGGCTAAGGGCATCGGCGACCACTGGAACCTGGAACTGCTGATCAATGCCGGCCCCTGGTTCAACTATGAGCGCACGCGCGAGGATCTCTACACCAGCGCCAAGCTCGGCGCGGTCGAGATGGTGCTGCGCGGCTGCACCGCCTGCTACGACTTGGTGAACGAATTCCCCGGCCCCTCGGTCGAGGGCCAGGCCGCCGTCGGCCAGGCCTATAGCGATGTGGGCATCCGCGCCGTGGTCACGCCGATGCTGGCCAATGTGCCGTTCTGGACCGCGATTCCCGGCCTGAAGGACGCCCTGCCCGAATCCCTGCAGAAAGAGGTCGAGGCGCTGAAGGCGGCGCCGATGGAAAAGCTGGCCGAGGTCAGCCGCCGCCTGCTCGAGGAATGGCCCCACGACCGGGGACGCATCAATGTCGCCATCGCGCCGACCATCCCACTGCTCTGCACCGACGAGTTCCTGGCCGTCTGCCGGGACATCGCCGAGGAGCACGGCGCGATGATCCACACCCATATGGCCGAATCGCGCGTCTGGTCGGTCGGCGGCTATCGGACCTATGGCGAGACCTTGACCAAGCATTTCCAGAAGCTCGGCATCCTGGGTCCCCGCTTCACCTCGGCCCATGCCGTCTGGATCACCGAGGAAGACATGAAACGCATGGGCGATGCGGGCGCCCATGTCGCCCATAACCCGGCCAGCAACATGCGCCTGGGCTCGGGCATCGCGGACACGGTCCTCATGCGCCGGCACGGCGTCAATGTCGGTATCGGCACCGATGCCTGCAATTGCGGCGACCACCTGAACATGTTCGAGAACATGCGCCTAGCCTGCCACAGCAGCCGCGTGCAGCAGCACACGAACATGGAATGGCTGACCGCGCCCGAGGTCATCGAAATGGCGACCGAATGCAGCGCCCGGGCGCTGGGTTTCGGCGACCGGATCGGGCGCATCGCCCCCGGCTATCAGGCCGATATCGTCTTCCTCGACCTGGCCGATGTCAGCTTCATTCCCTTCAACGATCCCTGCAATCAGATCGTCCACTGCGAGGACGGCGCGGCCGTCGAAAGGGTCATCGTCGCCGGAAACACAGTCGTCCAGGGCGGCAAGATCACGACCGTCGACATGCCTGCCCTGCGCCGCGAGGTCGAAGCGATCATGGAACGACTCAATGCCGTGCAGACCGAGCGCAAGGACCTGATCGAGCGCCTGGAACTGCCCGTCTCGACCTATTGCAACGGCCTGATGCCGGACCATGCCCAGCACGCCGCCGCAAACCCCTGACGACGGCCGGATCTTCGGCTTCACCCCTCCAGTCTGGGGGATCGTCCTAACGCTGTTGCACCTAGTCGCGATCTCGACCGGCGACGTGATCTCGAAATACTTCTCCTATCAGCTACCCGTGCTGATGGTCATCTGGTCGCGCTATCTGGTGCATGTTCTGGCCGTCCTCGCGGCGATCCGGCCGAGCCGCTGGCCGACGGCCTTCGAAAGCGACCGACCCTGGCTTCAGTTCTGGCGCGCCGTGGCCATGCTGCTCAACACGGTGGCCTTCATCCTGGCGATCCATTTCCTGCCCTTCGCCGATGTCATCGCCATCGCCTTCAT
>Ga0114999_10006199_pt1 | contig 13875 bp, 13 predicted proteins | sample ArcticOcean_MG_C_3_FD_89820 | JGI IMG/M metagenome (GOLD analysis project Ga0114999, IMG submission 89820) | Marine microbial communities from western Arctic Ocean - ArcticOcean_MG_CB8_126 | ecosystem: Environmental > Aquatic > Marine > Oceanic | place: Arctic Ocean: Canada Basin | collected...
GCCTGACCACCCTATGGCACCTGCGACTTTATTCTGTCATGGCATATCGCCGAAGGACGGGCATGGCATATCGCCGAAGGGCAGGCGGGAGAGGCGGATTTATCCGGCCTCTCGGTCGGGATTGTCGGTCATTACAGCGATCATGAGCCGGGCTCGCCGTGGTCCGGCGCCATCTAGGTTGATACGCGCGCCGAGGACGAGCAGTTCGCGGCGCGGGAAGAAATCTTTCGTGGCGGCGTCGGTGGCAACATGGCTTTCACCGGTAATTTTAAGGAAATCCTGGGTGTGAAGCGGGCGCAAATTGCCCTCGATCACAGCACAGGTGCCGAGAGCATCAAGATCGGCAAGATTGGCAAGATAGCTTTTGCTGAGGTTGTGAAAACGGTGGTTTTGGACGGCAGCGTATCGTGCGGCATTTCGGGGCATGATCATCTCGGGCAGGAATCCGTCTCCAACTCATTCTCCGATGAAGGCCCGCTGAAATGGGATTACAAAGAGCGCTGCGGCTTCGCCACCGATTTCGCCTATTTCACATGATCCCGTAGGTTCTGAAACAGATCCATATCATTGATGATGCGCGGTACTTTGTTCTGCCCGCCGAGCTTGCCACGGCTTTTCATCCAGGCGGCGAAGGTGCCGGGCGGTACGGCGCGAATTTCCGGCGCATGCAGGCCAAAGCCGTCGGAGCGATGCGCTTTGTAATCGTCGTTGGTATCGATCAGCTTCTTGTCGATGGTTTGGCTGAATGTCTTGAGTTGGGATTCGCTCAACGCATCTCCCATAAATTCGACAATATAGAGGTGGCCGCCGAGCTCGCCCTCTTTCCCCGGCATCACGGAGCCGACCGAAAAATCACTGACCATGGCGTCGATGGTTTCCGCCGCCAGCGCCACCGCAGTTTCAATTTGCTCGCCGATCAGATGTTCGCCGAAGGTGGAGAGCATATAGGAGGTGCGCCCGGTAACCAGCAGGCGCGCCGGATCGCGCTCGATCAGCTTCACCGTATCGCCGAGCACATAAGACCAAATGCCGGCGCAGGTGCTGAGCGCTAATGCGTAATTAACGCCAATCTCGGCATTGCCGATCCAGTGCCGCGTGGGTAAGGGCTGATCAAGCTCCTCGAGCGGAATGAATTCAAAGAACAGGCCGGTGTCGAGCAGCATTCTGAGACCTTCGCCGGGGCCTTTGTCTTGCAGCGCCATAAAGCCTTCGCTCGCCGGATAAACTTCACGAAGCTCGGTGCGGGTGCCCTTGCAGAGTTCCTCAAATTGGCGCCGGTAGGGGGCGAAGTTGACGCCGCCATGGACCAGCATCTCAAGATTAGGATAGGCCGCGAAGCTGCGTTTGTTGCCATCCGGGCCGCCGCCATGGCCAAGCTCGGCCATCTTGTCGAGAAAGATCAGCACCCAGCTCGGGGTGCCGCCAAAGCCCCTGATGTCGGTGCCGATGGAGGCCTCGGCGACGCGCGCCACTTTTTCTTCCCATGCGGAGAGCACGGCCAGGTCCGGCGGCGGAAAGAAGCGCGAGCGTGCCCAGGACGGCACCGTCTTGGCGGCGATGCCGCTCAGCTCGCCGCTGAAAACCCCAGACGCCTCCGGCTCCAGCACCGTGCTGCCGCCGAGCATGAAGGTCTTGCCGCCGAAGATGCGGCTCTCGGGCCGATTGGCGAGATGGTGAGTTAACAGGTCGAGCGCGGCGCGCCGATTGGAGCGCACCATCTCCCAGGTACAGGGAATAAATTTATCGATGCCACTCGTGGTGCCGGAGGTGACGGCAAAAAACGGAATGCGCCCCGGCCACGAGCAATCATCGACGGCTGGGTAATTCTCGCCCCAATATCCGCTCCGCATGTCTTCGTAGTTGCGCAAGGGAACGCGCGCCTGAAAGTCGGCAACACTCTGAATTTTGTCAAAGCTATGGTCGCGGCCAAAGCGCGTGTCTTTGGCTTTTTGCACCAATTGCAGCAATTGCCGCTCTTGGGCTTCGGCGGGGTTCTGGGCGCGCAGTTTCGCCAGGCGGCGTTTGGCGTAGAGGCGAAGAAGAGGGGTGGCATCAAGCATGGATGGCGTCGATCTTTATTATTAGCGTTATTCTAGCGGAAACAACCGCCCGGCTGAAAGCCTCGTTACCAATTGTGCCTTGGCCTTGACGCTGTGGTCGTAGCCCGGCCATTGACTGACATGGAGCAGCAGGTCCTGAAAACCGTCGCCGTTGAAATCGCCATGGCCGAGAATTTCCACCCGGCTGGTGCCGCGCGTCCATTCAAACAGCGCGGCGCTGTCACTCTCGCGCGCCACCGATACCAGGCTGGAGCTGCACAACTCCTGATATTGCCGCCACGATAAACCATCTGTTTCCGCTTGTTTGATCTCGCGGCGCTCGGCGGGATTACACCCGATGGCGATTCCGGGCGGCAACATATCGACCGCTGATTCGTCGAGCGTAAAATCATTGACGAAACTTTTCTATGCCGGCAGTGCAGCTTTCAACGCTTTTAATGCTTGGCATGTTCCGGCGAAACCGGCGAGCAGATTGAAATCGCTTTGCGAGGCGGTTTTATAGAGCGTATGGTCCGTTTGCAAATAATCGGCGCAGGACAAGATCACTTTGGCCGCAATCGGTTCGGGCGCCTTGCCGGCGCCGATAAAGCGCCACTTTTGCGCCACGGTGATTCCGGTGCCGCGCCATAGGGGCTGCTGTAGGCGATGTTCGAGTTGATCCAGGGAGTTCAGGTCGAGAGATTGCTACCAGAGCACCGGCAATGTTTCGCTCTTTACGTTGTTCGCCGCGCCTCCGACCAGCAGGCCAGAGAGCAACAAAAACAGGAAGCGGCGGTGCAAGCGCGCCCTATTCTTCAGCCGTTTCGCCGTAGCGCGTTTGCAGTATGCCGCGGCATAAATTGGCATTGAACTCGGCATTGACGCGCACCCGGCGCAAATCCTGCAGATAGTCACCGAAACCGTCGGGTGTCAGCATCTCGCCGCTATCGGTGGTGAAGGCGAGATCGCCCTCACCAGCCGGGCCGCCAAACTCGCCGCGAATTTCCTGATAGCGCGCGCGCAAATTCAGCGCTTCGTCATCTTCCAACGGCAGAGTCGCCAATTCGCCCATATGCATGGCGCATAATTGCTGCGGCGTCATATCCGCCCCTTTCAGATGGCGTAGCAGCAATTCCTGGCGCCGCTTAAAAGCCTTGCGGCGAAAGGTGGCGCGCAGCTTGTCGAGCTCGGCTGCCGTTTGGCCGGGGAAGGTATCGCCGAACGAGAGACCGGCACCAACGCCGTGATTGATCTCCTTGGCATTGCAATGGTCACGCAGGCTGATAATTGCCGTCGATACCCAGGACAGGCTCTCCACAGCTTCACGCATGTCATGCGCCATGAGGAAGGCGAAATTGGGCGCGCACCAGTAGGTCGGCAGACGGAAGCCGATTTGCACCTCGCCAGTCGCATCGATCTGGATTGTATCGACAAAACCCATGGCGGCGACCGATTCATCAAGTTCCGGATCGCTCACCGTGGCGAGGCGCGCCCACACATCTGATTCGCGCTGGTCGTTTGCTTCGCGTTGGTCGCTGCTTTGTTGGGCGGGGGCGTTCATCGCCGCTCAACCCGCGCTGATCTTGGTTTTTTGCGCCTCGATATCGATGCCGTAAAGCTTGGCCGCGTTGAGGCCGAGGATTTTGCGTTTAACGTCGAGCGTGAGGTCAACGCCGGTCTCGGCCTTGAGGTCTTCCGGCATCTCAAACGCCATGAATTTCTCGATCAGCCATTTGGGCTGCCAGATGCCGTAATCGCTGGCGAACAGCAGCTTGTCTTCACCCACCCAAAACAACAGCTCGGCCATCATCTCGGCGAAATAGCGCGGGCGCGAATGGACGAAGGCCGCGGCCACCGCCAAGCCGCCATAGACATTGGTCTCTTGGGTTGCGATCCAGCAAAAATCATCGAGACGCGGCAGGCCGACATGATCGACGATGAAGTTGAGCTCGGGGAAATCCGTCGCCGCGTCATCAACATCGGCAACGTCGAAGGCGTCCCGGTTGAGCGGCAGGATGGTCGGACCTTTATGGACGTGGACGTTTTTAATACCAAGCCCTTGGGCGTGCTCGAGATAACGCCGCGCCCATGGATCCGTGAGCTTGTAGCCTTTTGAATCGCCGTGCCACTCCGCCGTATAGAGCTTCACCCCGGTGACTTTGTAAGCCTCGACCAGTTCCGTCAGGGCATCCAAGCCGGGCTCGCCGTCGCGCGGATCAAAGGCGCCGTTGAGGAGCACCTGGTTCGGGTATTTATCGCGCAGGACAGCGTTTTGCTCGGTGGTGTTGAAGCCGTTTACGTAAAATTCCTTGAGATAGGTCGGCTGACAAATCGCCATATCGGCGTAGCCGTTCACAAAGACATCTTCATAGAGGGTATCGGCACCGTAATATTGGAATTTTTCAGTCGACCAGTGATATTCCTCCGGGCTCAATCCTTTTTGATAATTGTGAAAGCAATTGATGAATTGCGCGCCATGCACATTGCGCTGATTTTCCGGTCGCGCATCCCAAAGATGAATATGCGCATCGATCACAAAAATCTCTTCGCCGTCGCTTGTCTTGAACATCTGTATTCCCCGCCCGATTAAGCTTTATTATGTTGGGGTCTAGACTAATGGCTGAAATCGCTCCTGCCTATCAACTTTTACAATAATTCTATTTGTCAGCCTCCTGGCCGGCGCGGCGTGACTCAGCAGCCTTAGCAAAATTCATGACGGCAAGGCCAATCGCGATAACGGCAATGGCGCCCCACAGCCAATTGTTCGGCGCCTGGCCAAAGATAATATAGGCCCACAGCACACCCGCCGCGACGACTACATAATTAAGCTGGGCGAAGAACAGCGGCCCGGCGCGGCGCAGAATTTCGAAAAAGCAGAGATAGGTGATGACGTGGCCCGCTGCGCCCCAAAGGGTCGGCCACACGCCGGCCATACCGACATGCGTCAGGGCCACCGGCCCGTCGATCAATAGCATCAGGATGAGCAACAGCGGTGCCGCCAGCGTCATCAGCCCGGCGGTGAGGGTAAGCGAATTCACATCCGCCGGGATCAGCTTGGCGGCGAACACATTATTGACCGCCGATGTGGCCGGGATCAGCAGCGCCACCAGCACCCACACCGCCATGCCCTCTTCGGGCAGGCTATGCTCGGGCAGGATGATGAGCAGCACACCGGTGAAACCGAGCGTCACGCCCAACAGACTGAGCCAGCGGAAGGATTCGCTGCGCACGGATACGGCAAGGAGATAGGTTGCTGCCGCGATCAGCGCCACCATCAGGGTCAGTACCGAAGGCGGCAATTTGTCGGCGAGGAAGGTGAGGACCAATAACGGCGCCAACAGGCCAAATGTGCTGACCACGCCATAGACCGGCAAGTGCCGTCGGCCAAGCTTCGGTGGGCAGCGCAGCAGCAGCGAGAGCGGTAGCAATACAGCGGAGGCAATCAGCATTTGCCAAAATGAATAGGCGATAAACGGCATGCCGGCATCCGCCGCCAGCTTGTTGGCGGAAATAACGCTGCCGTACGAGGTGCCGCCAACCAAAAGCAATGCCGTTGGGACAACAAGTCTGTGTAACATTTTCATGGGCCGCAGCTTGACCCAGATTGCCCTCGCACGCCAATGCTGATATCGCAAACCCTATAATTTTTTTTGCCCCGGCTGTGGAGCTGTTTTGTTGAATTTTGTAGTGCGATGACGAATGAATTAAGCGGCTTTTCGGTGCTGATCGCCGATGATGACGCCATCGCCCAACGCTTGATAGAGAGCGTACTGAACAGTATCGGCATTGAGAAAATCGCCTTGGCCGAAGATGGCGCTGTGGCCCTGGCCTGCCATGATGCCATGCCGGGCGGAGTGGATTTCGTGCTCCTTAATATCGATATGCCGGGCATAGATGGGCTCGAATTTCTGCGCCATTTAAGCCACCGTGAGATTTACCCGGCGATCATCCTGATTGGCGGCGCGGCCAATGGCGGCGCGGATAAGGCGGTGCTATTTGGCGCTCGTGAGGTCGCTCTGGCACATGGCATGCGGGTGATCGGTGAAATCAGCAAACCTATCGATCCGGCAGCGTTGAAGCCGCTTCTGGCCAATATTTTTGCCGCCTACACGCCTCGGGGCGAGCGCCGTAGCGCCGGGCGTGGGCAGCTTGCCGAGGCCGATTTGCGTGCGGGTCTCGTGGCAGGCGCGATCCAGGCCTTCTATCAGCCACAGATAAAGCTGGCTGATGGCGCGGTGCGCGGTGTCGAAGCCCTGGCGCGCTGGCAGCAGGAGGGCGGCGGGTTGGTCTACCCGGATCAATTCATTGCGCTCGCCGAACAAACCGGGCTGATCAACCCTCTGACTGACGCCATTTTGGATGCAGCACTAAAACAAGGCAAAAGCTGGCACGATGCGGGCTTTGCCGTTCAGCTCTCGGTCAATCTGTCGATCCCTAGCCTGGAGCGCTTTGATCTGCCAGCCAGATTGGTGGAAATGGCCGCGAGCTATGGTCTGGCGCCGAACAGCATCACGCTGGAAATTACCGAAAGCTGGTTGATCCGGGATATGGCGGCTGTGCTCGAAACCCTGACGCGTTTCCGCCTCAAGGGCTTTGGCCTGTCGATTGATGATTATGGCAGCGGCTTTTCCTCCATGCGACGGCTGAAGACGATCCCCTTCACCGAGCTCAAGCTTGACCGCGCCTTCGGCAACGGTGCCCACCGCGATGTACGGGTGCGGGCGATGCTCGAATCAAGCGTTGGTCTGGCCCAGAAGCTTGACCTGCTGCTGGTTGCAGAAGGCGTTGAAGAAGAAGAGGATTGGAACCTGCTGCGCGATCTCGGCGTCGATCTGGCGCAAGGCGATTATGTTTCCAAGCCTATGCCGGGCAGTGAAATTATGCCGTGGGCGGCAGCGCTTAGCGCCGAATAGTGTCGGACACAGTGAGAAGGGTTTTGTCGGGCGTGCCAAAAAGCGGCGGCTGGCAGTGATCCTCTCTGCCGATAACGCTACCTTCCCCCGCCATCCCGAGCCGCGCACCCCAAGGCGCGTCACCCCGCACCTGTGAAATTTCCCGCCTATTTCCACAATTGCAACCTGTTCAAAGTGTGCTGGATATTGACGGCATCATGTTTCACAATAGATGATTAATACTAAGAACAAGATTGTATCGGCGGATAACCGCCATTTAAAAAAACAAATTGGGAGGCATATTAAGATGAAACTCAGAATGAAAATTCTTGCCGCGACGTCAGCTTTGGCGTTTGCCGCGGCAATGGGCATGGGGCTGGCGCCTGGCGCCAAGGCCGATGGCCACGAAATTAAAGTCGGCGTTATTCTTGGCTTTACCGGCCCGATCGAATCTTTGACCCCGGGCATGGCTGCTTCAGCCGAGCTGGCGATGAAGGAAGTATCTGATTCTGGCAAGCTGCTGGGCGGCAAGATGCTGGTTGCAGTGCGCGCTGATTCGACCTGCGTTGATGCGGCGGCGGCACAGGCCGCTGCCGAGCGTCTCATTTCAGCTGAGTCTGTCGTCGCCATCATGGGCGCCGATTGTTCCGGCGTGACCACCGCCATCGCCAACAACACGGCGATACCGAATGGCGTGGTGATGGTATCGCCGTCGGCCACCTCTCCGGCGCTGTCGTCGATTGAGGACAATGGCTATTTCTTCCGCACCGCACCGTCCGATGCCCGTCAGGGTCAGGTGCTGGCTGATGTGCTGAAATCGCGCGGCATCACCAATGTCGCCGTGACCTATACCAACAATGATTATGGCAAAGGATTGGCCGAAAGTTTCGTCAGCGCCTTTAAGGCGACGGGCGGCACGGTTGAGATCAAAGCCGCGCATGAAGACGGTAAGGGCGATTATTCCGCTGAAGTGGGCGCGCTCGCAGCCTCCGGGTCGGCCCATCTGGTGGTCCTCGGCTATCTCGATCAGGGCGGCAAGGGCATCATCCAAACCTCGCTCGACACCGGCGCGTTTGACGCCTTCATCCTCGCTGACGGCATGATCGGTCAATCGCTGATTGACGCTATTGGCGAAGGCCTGAACGGCGCCATCGGCACCCTACCGGGTTCCGAGTCACAAGGTGCCAAATTGTTCCTCGATGTTGCCGCAGCCGGCGGCGTTGATGGTGATGGCCCGTTCCGTGCGGAATCCTATGACGCCGCTGCTTTGATCGCCTTGGCGATTCAGGCTGGTGGTTCAGCGGACCGTAGCTCCATCCAGGCTAATATGCTGGCCGTGGCCAATGCACCGGGCGAGCAGATCCTCCCCGGCGAGCTTGGCAAGGCGCTGCAAATCCTGGCCGATGGCGGTGAGGTCGATTATCAGGGCGCGACGAATGTCGAGCTGATCGGCCCCGGCGAGGCGGCAGGTTCCTACAAGGAACTTGAAGTCATGGACGGCGCTTTCAAAACTATCAAAGTCCACTAAGTAACGTGATTCGCAATGGTCCGGCCTCGTGCCGGGCCATTGCCTCGCGCCCGGCCGTTGCCCTCTATTGGGCAATTATCGGGGTTAGCGCGCAGACGATGTGTGCTAACGGGAGCGGGCTATGATCCGCGTTGAAAGCTTACATAAACGTTTTGGCGGCCTCCGGGCTGTGGATGGCGCCAGCCTGGAAATCGCGGCGGGCTCCATCACCGGCCTGATCGGCCCTAATGGCGCCGGCAAGACGACGCTGTTCAATGTTATTGCGGGCGCCTTCAGGCCGACCTCGGGCCGTGTTTATCTCGACGGTAATGATATTACCGGCCTCAAGCCGCATGAGCTCTTTCATAAGGGTGTGTTGCGCACGTTTCAGATTGCGCATGAATTCACCACCCTCACAGTCATTGAAAATTTGATGATGGTGCCGGGCGAACAACGCGGCGAGGGCCTGCTCGACGCCTGGTTTCGCCCCGGGCTGGTGCGCGCGCAGGAAGCCACTATTCGTGCTAAAGCCGAAGAGGTGCTCGAATTTCTCGGCCTCACGCATCTTGCCCAGGAGCCGGCCGGCAATCTTTCCGGCGGCCAGAAAAAATTGCTCGAGCTCGGTCGCACCATGATGGTCGATGCCAAAATCGTTTTTCTTGATGAAGTTGGCGCTGGTGTTAACCGCACCCTGCTGCGCACCATTGGTGATGCCATTCAGCGCCTCAACAAAGAGCGCGGCTATACCTTCTGCATGATCGAGCATGATATGGATTTCATCTCGCGTCTGTGCGATCCGGTGATCGTTATGGCCGAGGGCACGGTGCTGATGGAGGGCAGTGCTGAGGCGGTGAAATCGGACAGCCGCGTGATCGAGGCTTATCTCGGCACCGGCCTCAAGAACCGCCCGAAGGCAGCCTCATGAGATATCCGGCATGAGTTTTCTAATCGGCGAAAACATGACCGGCGGATATGGCGCTGCCGATATTCTGCATGGCTGCACCGTTTCAGTAGAGCTCGGTGAAATCGTCGTCATCGTCGGCCCCAATGGCGCCGGCAAATCGACCGCCATGAAGGCGCTGTTCGGCATGTTGGATTTGCGCGGCGGCTCGGTGCGCCTTGACGGCGAAGATATCACCGCCCTCAGCCCGCAGGCGCGGGTGCGCCAAGGCATGGGCTTCGTGCCGCAAACTAATAATATTTTCACCAGCATGACGGTGCGTGAAAATCTCGAGATGGGTGCTTATCTGCGCACCGATGATTATTCCGATACCATGGCGCAGATATTTGATCTGTTCCCGATCCTTAAAGAGAAGGCGCGCCAGTCTGCCGGTGAGCTGTCGGGCGGTCAGCGCCAGCAGGTTGCGGTGGCGCGTGCGCTGATGATGCAGCCGCGCGTGTTGATGCTCGATGAGCCGACCGCCGGCGTCTCGCCGATTGTTATGGATGAGCTGTTTGACCGCATTATCGAGGTGCGCGACAGTGGCATCGCCGTTCTGATGGTCGAACAGAATGCCTCCCAGGCATTGGCCATTGCCGACCGCGGCTATGTGCTTGTAACCGGCGAAAACCGTTTTACCGATAGTGGCCAAGCGCTTCTGGACGATCCGGAAGTGCGACGCTCCTTCCTCGGCGGATGAGCGGGCGGGCGGCATGACAGATTTCCTCGACGCCGTCGTATTGATCACCAACTACGTCCTGGTGCCGGGCCTCGCCTATGGCTCGCAATTGGCGCTCGGCGCGCTCGGCGTGACAATTATTTACGGCATTTTGCGCTTTGCCAATTTCGCCCATGGCGACTTGATGGCCTTTGGCACCATGGTGGTTATTCTTATGACATGGTGGTTCCAATCCATGGGCGTCAGTATTGCACCGCTGCCGGTGGCGCTGCTCGCATTGCCGTTCGGCATGGCCGCCGCCATCGTCATGAGCCTTGGCACGGACCGCCTGGTTTATCGCTTCTACCGCCGCCGCCGGGCGCCTGCCGTGATTTATATCCTGACCTCGATCGGCGTCATGTTCGTGATGAACGGCATTGTCCGCTTTATTATCGGCCCGGATGATCGGCGCTTTACCGATGGCGCGCGCTTCATCATCAAAGCGCGCGAGTTTAAGGAAGCGACCGGCCTGCATGAGGGCCTGGCGATCAAGGTCACCCAGGCTATTACCGTCTTGGTCACCGTGGTTGTGGTGGTGGCGCTGTTTCGTTTTTTGCAAAAATCACGCACCGGCAAGGCGATGCGCGCCTATTCCGACAATGAGGATTTGGCCCTCTTGTCCGGTGTCAGCCCGGAGCGCGTGGTGTTTTTCGCCTGGGTGATCGCAGCGTCACTGGCGGCCATCGCCGGCACGCTCTACGGCCTCGACAAGAGCTTCAAGCCGTTCACCTATTTCAATATTCTGCTGCCGATTTTCGCCTCCGTCATCGTCGGCGGCATCGGCCATCCGCTCGGCGCCGTGGTCGGCGGTTTCGTCATCGCCTTTTCCGAAGTGACCGTCACTTACGCCTACAAGAAATTCCTGCGTTATCTGTTGCCCGATAGCTGGGCGCCGGACAGTTTGGTGCAGTTTCTCTCAACCGATTATAAATTCGCTGTCTCCTTCGTCATTCTGGTGGTTGTGCTGCTGGTCAGACCGACCGGCATATTCCGTGGGAAATCGTCATGAGTCCCAGCTTGCGCAATCCGCTTTTGTTTCTTGCCATGGCGACGATGTTGGCCGCTGTCGGCTTTGGCCAATCCTGGCAGGTTGCCCTTACCATCCTTAATCTCTGCTTGATCTCCGCTGTGATGGCGCTCGGCCTCAACATGCAATGGGGCTATGCCGGGCTGTTTAATGTCGGCGTCATGGGCTTTGCCGCCGTCGGTGGATTGGCGACGGTGCTGGTCTCCAAAGCGCCGGTGGGCGAAGCCTGGGCTGTCGGCGGCTGGCGGTTGGCGGCTTCGGCGGCACTGTTATTAGCCACGGCGGCGGTCGTGGTCATAGTGCGCCGCTGGCTTGGGCCGGGGCCGATCCGCTCGCTCGCCACGGCAGCTCTTGTCATTGCCGGCTATTTCATCATCCGCATTTTCTACGACCCGGCGACCGAGGCGATCGAAGCGGTCAACAGCGCCAAGACCGGATATCTCGGCGGCCTCGGCCTGCCGGTGATTATATCCTGGCCCATCGGCGGCGTGCTGGCTGCCGGGGTCGCCTGGTTTATCGGCAAGGTGGCGCTCGGCTTACGCTCGGATTATTTTGCTATCGCCACGCTTGGTATTTCCGAGATCGTTATCGCCATTCTCAAGAATGAGGATTGGCTGGCGCGCGGCGTAAAAAATGTCACCGGCATTGTGCGCCCGGTGCCGCGTGAAATAAATTTACAGGGCGATATCTGGTTTAATAATTTCGCCACTTGGCTCGGCATGGATGTGATCGAAGCCTCATCGATATTCGTCAAGCTATGCTACGCCGCGCTGTTCCTGGCCGTGCTGCTGTTCGTCGTCGCGCTTTCCGAGCGCGCGCTGAATTCGCCCTGGGGGCGCATGATGCGCGCCATCCGCGATAACGAAGACGCCGCAGAGGCCATGGGCAAGGACGTCGCCCGCCGACATTTGCAAATCTTCATTATCGGCTCGGCGGTGATCGGCATAGCCGGCGCCATGCTGGTCACCCTCGACGGCCAGTTTACGCCGGGCACCTATCAGCCGCTGCGCTTCACCTTCATCATCTGGATCATGGTGATCATCGGCGGCTCGGGCAATAATTGGGGCTCGGTGCTGGGCGGCTTCCTGGTCTGGTTCGTCTGGATCGAAGCCGAGCCCGCCGGCCTCTGGCTAATGGACATGATCACCTCCGGCCTAGACGACACCAGCCCGCTCCGCACCCACCTCATCAACGCCGCGCCACACATGCGCCTGATCATCATGGGCGTAATATTGCTCCTGGTAATGCGCTTCTCCCCACGCGGCCTGATCCCGGAAGTGATGCGACGATAAGGGGGCGTATGCCTTCAGCGCGTCTTCCGTTTAGACCTCATCCAATCCCACAAATATTCACTGCACTGCCCGGTATGTTATCAAAAAAACAGACTGAGGGGCGAATGCGTTGCCATGAACACGACTATTATGCGCGTGCTCGGGGAACGGCCCGGAGTTAAGAACAGCGGGATGCCCGCGCTAAAATTATCTGTAGTTTGAGCGCCTGAGGGGGAGATGCAGTGATGGCGGACTTATTGAAATCGATTCTGCCGGAAGACGGCGATGCGGCGCTGTTGGTCGGGCGGTTGTGGCACCGGGAGGATGCAGTGGCTGGTGTCAGCCCGGTGCGGGTGGCGCCTGATGGGGTTTATGATTTAAGCGCCATCGCGCCGACCTGTTCGGAATTAATGAATTTGCCGGATGTGGCCGAGCGTTTGCAGGATTACGGCAAGCAGCGACGGCTCGGCGACACGGCGGCATTGATCGAGGCTTCGCTGGCCGGTGAAGAGGTGTGGTTTCTTTCGCCGGTTGATTTGCAGGCAATCAAGGCGTGCGGCGTGACCTTTGTGAAGAGCATGCTGGAGCGGGTGATTGAGGAGCGCGCCGGCGGTGACGCTGATCAGGTCGCCGCCATCCGGGGCAAAATTGCCGCTACCATGGGCAGCGATATTAGCGCCGTGGTGCCGGGCTCCGAGACGGCCATGCAGCTCAAGGCAGTGTTACAGGAAAACGGCCTGTGGTCGCAATATTTGGAAGTTGGCATTGGTGTGGACGCGGAAGTGTTCACCAAGGCGCCGGTGCTGTCTTCGGTCGGCCTCGGCGCGGAGGTCGGCCTGCACCCGAAATCGAGCTGGAACAATTCCGAGCCCGAAGCGGTGCTGATCATCAATGGTCGCGGCGAGGTGCCAGGTGCGACGCTCGGCAATGATATCAATCTGCGTGATTTCGAAGGACGCAGCGCCCTGCTGCTCGGCAAGGCCAAAGACAACAACGCCTCCGCCGCAATCGGCCCGTTCATTCGCCTGTTTGATGAGGCCTTCACCATCGATCATGTGCGCGCGGCGGATATCAATATGACGGTCACCGGCGAGGATGGCTTTGAGCTCGACGATGTTAACTCCATGAGCCAGATCAGCCGCGATGTGCTTGATCTCGCCGGCCAGACGATCAATGAAAATCACCAATATCCCGATGGCCTGGCGCTGTATCTCGGCACCATGTTTGCGCCGACCAAGGATCGCGGTACGCCGGGCTCCGGCTTTACCCATGCGCTCGGCGACCGGGTGGAGGTCTCATCGCCGCGCCTCGGCTGGCTGGTCAATCAGGTCACCCACTCAGACAAAGCACCGCCGTGGAATTTCGGCATCAACGACCTGATGCGCAATCTGATTGCGCGCGGCCTGCTCGGCCAAAGCGAACCGCGCTAGGTTTTGTTGCGTCACGTCGCGCGGATCATTGCTTCACATCATAGGAGATCA
>Ga0114999_10006204_pt1 | contig 13862 bp, 11 predicted proteins | sample ArcticOcean_MG_C_3_FD_89820 | JGI IMG/M metagenome (GOLD analysis project Ga0114999, IMG submission 89820) | Marine microbial communities from western Arctic Ocean - ArcticOcean_MG_CB8_126 | ecosystem: Environmental > Aquatic > Marine > Oceanic | place: Arctic Ocean: Canada Basin | collected...
AGTAATCCGGAGAAGGTCGATCAGCTCCCATCCATAACGAATAGCCCAAACGAGCAGCCCCGGAACAAACGGTAGTGTGACTGTTATGCCCATCTATGCCCCAGGCATTGAGCATGCGGTAGACAAAGTGGTCATCACCGGGTCGACCTACGTGGTACATCACCTCATTGCGGCGTTCTTCCTGAAACGCCTTTCGGATGCGCGACCCCACATCATCCAAAACTTCTTCCCAGCTTACTGGTATAAATCTTCCACCGCCTCTTGGCCCCACGCGTTTCAAGGGATACAGAATACGTTCAGTATCATTAATTTGATTAATCGTTGCAGGTCCCTTGGCACAGGTTCGTCCACGACTCCCTGGATGGACGGGATTACCTTCAAATTTTTCAACCTCATCCGTTTCCTTATTAATAAAGGCCAATAATCCACAGGCTGATTCACAATTAAAACAAATCGTAGGTACACAACGGTAATGCTTTTCAACTTTCTTTTCAGGCCATGCCTTACTATCGAGCTCTACCCAGTCATTCCATTTATCAGGTGTTGGGCCTACAGCAAGTTCCCAAGGAGATTCACGGTTATACGATTCTTTTTGTTCACTCATGTCTTTAAAATTTAGTTTCCTTTTTAATAATTTCGACCATTGGAACTTCTTTGAGGTTTTAACTAATTGGTAGTGCCTGTCCTGCTTTTACAAAAAGGTCCTCTTCATTCCACAATCCAACCAGCGCAATAATACCAGCGACGATCAGTAGGATGGGGCTCGCAGCAAAACCAAAAACAAAGGAGGACAAAACAATAATTAGTGGAAGAACAACTCCCAGAATGATACTGATTCTCCAATGGCGTTTAGCAAAAGGACCATGAGTTATAAGCTTTGCGGCTCGGTGATATTCGACCTCTCTATTTTTAGGCGCTAGCTGTTTTTCGCCCAACATCATCAGCAAATGCGCTACTAGCCCTCCAAAAAATCCAAGCAGGACAAAAGAACGCGAGCCTTCACTTAGACCCCAATTCTCAGCTGCAAACAGCACCATTACTTGATCGATTATCAACACGCCGGCACACCCAGCTAGGAATGCGTGTAATGTAAGTGATAACGCTAAGAGGCGTTTCATCCAAAGAGGTCGGCCATGGCATTGGTGAAACAACCATGCCGTATAACAGGCCACAAAGATAGCTGCCCCAGTTGTCACCAGCAATAGCGCATAAGCGACACCTGATGGGATCATTTCACTGACCGATTTATCTCCAAAATAAGACAGGGCCCAAATGCCTCCCCATAACGACATCACGACTCCAAAAAGCAAAATCGCCACCGTTCCCCAGCAAAGCCAACTTTTCCAATTGGGGCGTAACAAAATATAAATAAACCGTAGCGGCTTTTTCAGGTCAGCCAAAAGCAATACCATGGTAGCCATCAAAAATAAGAGCGACATTCCAATACACAGCCCAACAGCCAGTGAAGTCTCTCCGCGAATCATACTTAAAAATAACGGCAAGGCTGCTAAGAAAGAACCTCCAGCCAACGACTTTGTCGTAAAATAAGCACCGACTTTCCAATCCCACAAAGGCTTTCTTGGCACGTCGTAAACGGTGCGCGCTTTGTTTTCCATTTCATCTTGCTCCGCATGAAACGCTTCTGCGGTTTTCTTCAAACCATCCGGGTTATTTGACCAGATAAATCCTGACGTCGCATTGGATTGGGTTGGAGTAATCGTATTAGGATTAGCTTCCTTGTAGAGCACGTTAGGTCCGGTACCCGCTTCCACTTTGCGCCCATTTAAATCCTCTTCTCGGCGCATGCGAGAAACCAGACTGAGTGGGTCATCAAAATCGCCCGGAATAATAGCCTCAGTCGGACAAACCACCGCACAAGCAGGCGCTAAACCTATTTCGGCCCGATGATTACAAAAATGGCACTTCTCGGCCGTTCCTTCATCCTCATTAATGTAAAGCGCATCATAAGGACACGCTTGCATGCAGGACTTACAACCGATGCAAGAATCATAATTAATATCTACGACCCCGTTCGCCAACTTTTCCAAAGCATTGGTGGGACAAATATCCACACAGGGCGGTTCTGAACATTGGTTACAGCGCAACACTGCAAAGGACCGCCGTACTTCTGGAAATTCCCCTTCCTCTGTATACTTTACCCAAGTCCGAAAATCGCCTAGCGGAACGTCATTTTCCGATTTGCAAGCGACGGTGCAGGCGTGACATCCGATACAGCGCGAATGATCAATGATAAAACCAAGTTGCATAGGGCCTTTATTGACAGAGTTGGTAGATGGACACGGGTTATTTAAATAACCCGACTCAGGATCGAGAAATTTAAACTGTGCCAACTGTATTTGGTCTGCCAATCCTAAAATGTCCACTAACGGACTTTTATCGCCGGGCCGCTCAAATGTATGATCTGGACTCAGGGCGATACTACCTAAGCGAAGTAAAATAGCGCTGATGAGAAGCTAATTGGGGTCATTTTTCGTGGTCGATAGGGTCTGCCATCCATGCCGCTTTGTGTGACGGCGTAGTTACCTGGCTCGTTTCTGCGCAAACAGCCAGGTCATAAAATCCTGCTCCGAATCACAACGATCGCTGCTGAGCTGGGTGCTACCATTGTCAGCCCCTGTTATAAACTTACCGGATACGCCATGTCCATCTCCCGCAAAGGTCGTGAGCTTCATGTTCCCGCCTAATGCTTTTAACTCATCGAACAACTTCAATTGAGGATCAATCGGGCAAACCGTATCCTGGTCTCCATGAAAGGCCCATATCGGGATATCCTTAATCAGGGATGCCTCGATAAAATCTTCATCCGCTTTCCGCCCCGTACCAGCCGAAGGAGCCACAGCGGCGAAATAATTAGGATCGATTTGGATGAGGATATTCGTTCCATGTCCTCCCATGGAATGCCCCAGTATATAAATTCGATTCATATCCACAGACGGTAGCTCTGCGATGATCTCCTTGATTTTCTTAAGATGGGCCGCATCCCACAAATGGGTTGCCTGGGGTGCGAAAACATAACACGGAAAATCCGAACGCCTTGGCTCATCGGCTAGTTGCCTGTTCCAATCTTTCAATTGTTTCTGGTTATCCATCCCCGTGCCGCCGCCACCATGTAACGAAACAATTACCGGGTAGTGTTGGCTTGAATCGAACCCTTTCGGCTTCATCAGCCGGTATGGCATTTCTTCATCCGCATGGGGTTCATAGAGATTCCTCCAGTCAATCGGATCTTGAGCAAGCAGTCCCAGGTTAGTGATTAGGATTACGAATGGAAGAATGGATCTTTGGAGTATCATCCTATCCAAAATAGATTCACCGGTTGATTCCGCAATTAAAAGTATTCCTTAAACGACAGGCTGATCTTAAAAAATTACTTAAAACAGATTCAATGGGTGCTTCCAAGCTTGCCGAAAGTACTCAAAATTTAGGAAATTCTTGGCCGTTATGGTAATTCCGTTGAATTCAAAAAGAATTATCCCAGTCCTCCTTGGGACCGCGCTTCTCCTTACTCTTATCAACATAGTGGTTCTTTATTTCGGATTCCACTCGGAGAGGCGCATGGTCGAAATGCTAGCAAATATCTTCGACTTTGATTACGAGGGTACCGTTCCTGCCTTTTTTTCCGCAGTTGTCCTTCTCTTCAATGCTATCGTCCTTGCGATTAATTACCGGAAATCTCGATTCAATAGTGACGGTAATTCCTTTTACTGGGGCAGCCTATCCCTGACCTTCGGATTTCTCGCAATAGATGAAGCTTCAAGGATCCACGAAAATTTCAGCGATGTATTTGAGCTGTTTATGGATTCCGGAGGCCTGCTTTATTTTCTTTGGGTTATTCCCTATGGCATCGCCACCTTTCTTCTAGGGCTATTTTATCTACGTTTCCTTTGGAGGCTCCCTTCGGCCACCCGAAGACGCTTCATCGTTGCCGGCATAATTTTTCTTACGGACGCCATTGCTTTTGACATGCTCGGCGGTTTGGAAGCGGAAACCTATGGCTTTAACAACGTAGTTTATTGTGCCCTTTATACCATTGAAGAGTTCCTTGAGATGCTCGGCTCAATTCTTTTCCTCTCCGCACTTCTCCGCCACCTCGGGCCCATCTCACTGACGCTTGGAGAGCCTAGCCCGCCGCCTCCTGAAGATTAAAATATTGCTGTCGGGTTTACAGGTGACCCGGTTGCTCCCGGAATCGCCAGGGGAGCCATAGTTAGCAAAAATGCCCAGCGTTGGCGTTTCTTGCATTCAATGGACAAGGGTCCGAAATCGGCAGCGTCCAGGATGGGCATTCCCATCGCTATAATGGAGAGATCATGTGCCGGACCCCTAATTCCTTCAATACCCGATGGTTCGACATCGAGGGCCAGGTCGGAACCTACCATGGCAGCCTCTCGGTGGTGCAGCCACTTCATGCAAGATGCATGTATCCCCGGATGAGGACCGCGTTTGGGCCCATTTTCCTCTCGGTCCAGCCAATGCCCAGTCCTGATAAGAACGATATCGCCTTTTTGAACCCGTAATCCCATCCGGCGCTCCCATTCTTCCAGATCGTCAGGGTAAATTGCCGTGTCTCCCTTCAAATAACGCACTCCCTTCAAGGTTGGGATATCAAAGAGAACGGCCCGGGTGAATATGCCTTCTTTTTGATTGAGGATTGAATTCTTGTGGGCCCCATTCTCTGTGATCTCTTTGTAGCTAAATCCATTATACATCTTTCCCTGGTGCAATTGATGGCAAAGGGCATCGATGTGGGTATGGGCGATACCGTGAGGTGAAATGGAGATTGAATCGCTGCTTCCGCCGTCAGTTGCCTTAGCCGCACGGATGGTGTGGGTATAAGGGCGCCCATTGTCCGCTGACTTCTCCTTATCCGCATTGCGCGAGAGAGAAATAGCGACTCCGTCTGTCACTAGTTGAGCCGCTTTCATTCGGACCTCCGGTGTTATGAAATTAAGCGTCCCTTTCTGGTCGTCTTTTCCCCACCTACCCCAATTGGAAATCTCGACCAGCATGTCCTCGAAATCCTGCCTGCTCATCACTACTTCCTCAGCCTTCAACGAAAGCAACGTCGAGCTGAATACGATAAAAGTACTCACAAAATAAAAGGCCTTAATTAAAGAGGTCGGACGATTGGCATGTATTGATTTCATTTTAAGATCGGTATTAAAATCGTTAGGTTTTATAAAATCCTAAGCTTCTCGACATCAGAGTCCATCAGCTAATGATAGTTGAAGCCAAAATGGGTGGACCGCCGAAAGTTTAATACAGCAACGTGATAATGAAATGAATAATACATGGACTCTCTCTCGGCAAAAATTTCTGAAAGCAGGTTGTAGTGCAGCCTTGTTACTTGCGACTGGCGTCAGCTCGGCGTGCAAGAAAACCAATAGAACGGCACTGCGAGTTGGGTTAGTAAGCGATACCCATTACGCTGATCGTTCTCCGGCCGGTATTCGTTATTATCGGGAGTCGATGACAAAGTTTCAGGAATGTGTAACTCGCATGAACGAGGAACAAGTTGATCTGATGGTTCATGTCGGCGACTTTAAGGATGAAGATCCCGAACCCACGGAAGCGCGAACCTTGAGCTTTGTGCGAGATTTGGAATCGGCCTATGCACAATTTAAGGGACCTCGTTATCATGTCCTGGGAAACCATGATATCGATAGCATAAGTAAGAAACAGTTTCTGGACCAGGTAGAGAATACGGGTATCGATTCTTCGGCTTCCTATTACTCCTTTGATAAACAAGGTTACCATTTTATCGTCCTCGATGCCACCTTTAGGCAGGACGGTGTAAGTTATGATAAAGGAAACTTTGTTTGGACGGATACCTTTATACCCCAAGATCAACTCGATTGGTTGAAAAAAGATCTGAATGCGACGGAGAAACCTACCATCGTTTTTGTTCATCAACTCCTGGATTCAGAACAAACGGTTGAGCACATTGTGAAGAACGCGGCGGCCGTCAGACTTATCCTGGAAGAATCCAAGAAGGTATTGGCTGTCTTTCAAGGCCATCAACATGACGGTGGTTACCATGAGATTAACGGGATTCATTACTACACACTAAAAGCGGTGGTAGATAACAGTGGTCCAGAAAACAACAGCTACGCCATCCTGGAAATTCAAGCCAATGGGGATTTGATGGTAAAAGGCTACCGCAGGGAATCGGATACGGAGATGCCTGGTTAAGCTTTGTCCAATTCCGCCTCTCGCCTCTGAGCAATAACTCACCATAAATTGGAACTGGGGTACTGGTCATAAACCTATATCCAGTCTTCAAACTTTTGTGACACATTACCTATCAAAAGAAATGTTGGATCTGCCTTCGAACATGATGGTTGTTCTTTTCGGTAGATTTAGTAAACATGTCCCTCAAGTAAAATTCATTGGTTATCCAAGTTTCTAATTGAGTGTATTCAAGGTGCCCAAAAGTGTGTGACAGCAATCTCGGTATCGAATTGAAAAATGAAATTACAAAAACTGCTATTTAACTATTCACTTAGACTCTGTATTCTTACGTGTTTGATTTCCGTGGGCGATTCCTTCGGGGCGCACCACGAATCTAGTGAAGTCAAGAAGGCACCAGTTCCTCTTACCAATCCGTTTCCTCAAAAAATTAGAAAGGGCGAGATCGTCGTCGCCGCAATCGAGCGCTTTCGTCTTCCGCAGCTGAAGGACGGCACTACGGGGGGTTCCACAACCAATGCCTATGCGCGTGTGCAATATCTTAATCCCATAGGCGATGGTTCGGGACGAGTAGCCATTTGCGAGCTGCGTGGAGTTCTCTATGTGGCAGATCAGGACGGTGAGTCCTTGCAGTCGTATCTCGATCACCGTGCCTACGACATTTCGTTTGATAACTCGATGATGCCTAACGAAACAGGCTTTGCCGGTTTTGCGTTTCACCCGGAATTTTCACAACGCGGGAAAGCTGGGTACGGAAAATTGTATACGGCCTTCAGTGCAACTTCTGGATCTGGCGAATCAACCTATTTGAAAGACGATGCTTCGAGCCACGAAAGTGTAATTGAGGAATGGACGACAACGGATCACGCAGCAGTACCTTTTAAAGGCACGCGCCGTGAGGTCTTTCGCATTGGTCAATTTGCACCCAACCATAATATCGGTACCATCGGGTTCAACCCTGCTGCTAAGCCAGGCAGCTCCGATTATGGGAATTTATATTTCTGTCTCGGTGATGGTGGAGCGGCGTTTGACCCAAAAGATTATGGTCAGTCGTTGGTCAGTCCGCAGGGTGCCATTCTTAGGATTAACCCAATCGCACTTTCGAGCGGTGGTTCGTATTCGATCCCGGATGATAATCCCTTTGTTTCGAGTCCGAACCTTGCGCCGGAAATTTGGGCATACGGCTTACGCCACCCTCAACATTTTTCCTGGGACAAATCTGGACGTATGTTTATTATGGATATTGGACAGAATCAGGTTGAGGAAGTTAATATCGGTGTTGCTGGTGCGAATTACGGTTGGCGTCTGCGAGAGGGTACTTTTTCTACAGGTTTAGGCGTTGCTGGAATAGGGATCGGTCCGGTCTATGATTTGCCAGCCGATGATCCTAATATCTTTACCGATCCAGTTGCCCAATACGATCACGATGAGGGTAAAGCAAACGCGAGTGGTTTTGTTTATGAAGGGACGCTGCTTAAGGAATTGATTGGTAAATTTGTTTTTGCTGATATTGTAAGAGGGCGTGTGTTTTACATCGAAACTACGAACCTCATACCCGGAAAGCCAGCGGAGATTAAGGAATTGAGATTAATCGTTAATAGTAAAGAGCAGGACTTGATTGATGTTGTTGGCTATCCAAATACTTACGCGACAGGTCCGCGTGCCGACCTTCGTCTCGGGGTGGATGAGTCAGGCGAGTTGTATCTGCTCACAAAAGGCGATGGTTGGGTTCGGAAACTAGTGCCGGAAAATCGCGCGAATTAAACCTAATCATTTTGGCAACATCCTATCTTCCGGATTTACTTACTCAGTCTTTTCGGGGCGATTTTCGAAAGAGGAGTCCCGCGTTTGGGAGCTCGCTTGGCTATTTTTTTGGCCGGCCTTGCTTTTGTAAGCTTTTTAGTTTGTGAGGTCTTTGGTTTTCTTTCGGGAGGCCACTTTGCTCTTTTCTTTTCAACCGTCTTTTTGCGAGGTGTTCTTGATTTTGCTTTATTCGGAGATTTTCTTTTTGAGCGCATTTCGAGCTGATTTATCTGTTTCGATAGGACAAGGTACCATTCAATTGTCAAAACTGAGCATACATTTTCAATTATTAAGCTGGGTTTTCTCAGAGCATGCCTTGTGGGTTGATTAGACTAGACATTTAGTAAGTTTTACCAAAGAAAGGTAGATCATTTTTTGCTCTAAGCTAAATTTCACAATCAATAATTATGAAAAAAGTAATCAATACCCTGTTTAGCGTGACTCTTCTTGCGCTCGTAATTTCAACCGCTTCTGCCAATCATCATAAGAGTGATCCTGTAGTGCCTAAATCAGTAATCCATGTGGTTACTGTATCCTGGAAGGAAGGTGCGACGGAGAAGCAAATTCAGGCGGCACTCGACGCTGTAGTAACGCTCGCGCATGAGTATGATGGAATTACCCGTGTATGGATCCGGTCCATCAAAACTCAGGGTGATAAAACTCACGCGTTCGTCATGGAATTTAAAAATGAAAAAGCTTTAAAAGACTATGCCGACAGTGATGCGCAATTGAAATGGTATGAAACTTACCAGGCAGCTAACCCGAGCAGCTCCACTTTTGATATCACTAACTAAGTTCCTTAGTTTTCGAATATTTACTGTTAAGCCTCGGAGTCATCGTGCTCCGGGGCTTTTTATTTATAGCTCTTGTCCGCATCTAACTTGTGACCATAGATGCTTTCCCAGTTCGCAATTTATTTTAAGGTTTGGTGTGCTTCTCCTTCGCGATATTTCCCTATTATGAAAAACATACTATTGGTATTCACTCTTCTTGGTTTATTGAGCAGCGTTGGTAACGGTCAGCAAATGGACTGGGAGGCCTACGATCCTCCGTCGACCTTGGTCGTTCCAGAGAATCCTGTTACGCGAGCGAAGTTCCCTTTCATTGACGTGCATAGCCATCAAAACCGCATGGGTGAACAAGAGCTTAATCGTATCGCAAAACAAATGGACGCAATGAACATGGGAATCATGGTCAACCTCAGTGGGCGAGGTGGTGAAAGGCTTAAGTCCATGACCAGTAGTATTCAGCAGTATCATCCTACACGTTTCGCCGTTTTCACGAATCACGACTTCAACAATGTCGATCAACCGGGCTGGGGGACAAGGTCGGTTAAACAACTGGTCATAGATGTTCAAAACGGCGCAAAGGGACTCAAAGTCTTTAAGGGCCTGGGGCTGTCCAATAAGGACTCCAAGGGTAACCGAGTAGCCGTCGATGATCCGAGGTTGGATGTTGTTTGGGCAAAATGTGGCGATCTTGGAATTCCAGTCCTTATTCACTCTGCCGATCCGAAACCATTTTGGGAAGCACACAACAAGCAAAACGAACGTTGGTTGGAACTAAAAACACATCCGCGTAGAAAGCGCGGTTCAAACAACCCCGCTCCTTGGGAGCAAATTATCTCTGAGCAACATCGCATGTTAAAAAAACATCCGAACACCCAGTTCATTGCGGCTCACCTGGGTTGGTTGGGAAATGATCTGGGTAGGCTTGGCGAGGTTCTGGACGAGATTCCAAACATGAACGTGGGTATCGCTGCTGTCATCGCCGAGCTTGGTCGACAACCTCGTATGGCGAATCGGTTTTTCGAAAAATATCAGGACCGAATTCTTTTTGGAAAAGATTCCTACAATGTAGATGAATTCCCTACTTACTTTCGTGTTTTAGAATCAGATGACGAATACTTTCCCTACTACAAACGCTACCATGCTTTCTGGCGCATGTATGGGCTAAATCTTCCCGATGAAGTTCTAAAAAAAGTCTACTATAAAAATGCGCTGAGGATAATCCCCGGTTTGGATTCTTCTCTTTTCTCGGAATGAGGAAGTAGTAGGAATTATCTGGGTGCGGGCGTTGTTTTTCGATTAGGTGTTGGTTGTGAATTTCCAACATCTCTTTCCTTAGATTGCAATCTCGCCATTTTCGCTTGCTCCAGTTGTTGCATCAACGCGAACATTCACCTCAATTATATGCTATTATTGGTTATCTATCTTCTTCTCGCGTTGGGGGTGTCATTTCTCTGCTCCATCTTAGAGGCAGGTCTTCTTTCGATGTCTCCGTCGTTCGTGAAGAATGAAGAAGAGAAGGGCAAAAAACTCGGCACTATCCTTAGGGATTTAAAGGCCGACATTGACCGACCTCTTGCAGGCATTCTTTCTCTTAACACTATTGCGCATACAGTAGGGGCCCAAGCCGCTACTTTGTTTGGGAAAGCTTATTTTGGAATAATTTCGGCTGTATTGACGTTACTCATTCTATTTTTATCGGAGATTATACCGAAAACGCTGGGAGCGGTGTATTGGAAGCAACTAGCTGGATTCACGGCCTACTCATGCCTTGTCATCATAAGGTTGCTTTACCCCTTGGTATGGATTTCAGAAAAGCTAACGAAGATCTTGCAACCGAAAGGTGGAAGGGAAGGAACCATAAGTCGTGACGAAGTTGTCGCGTTCGCACAATTAGGTCTGGATGAAGGTGTAATCGCTGAAAACGAAAGTAAAATAATCCGGAATCTGATACGTTTTAGAAATATTCGAATCAAAGATATAATGACGCCGAGACCTGTTTTAGGAAGTCTCTCAGAATCTATTACTTGTGGACAGGCAATCAAAGAAGAATCCATAATTAGGTTCTCACGGATTCCAATCTACACTCAGGATGTTGATCATATCTCCGGATATGTTTTAAAGCAGAAAATATTGGAACAGGTCGCTCTGGATAAGCACGACGTCGTTTTGTCTGAAATAAAGAGGCCTATCCGCTTGGTTGCGGAAGAAGGTTCTCTTTCACGTCTGTTTAGTGATCTATTTTCCCATAAAGAACAAATGGCGATTGTGGTTGATGATTATGGTGATGTTGCAGGATTGGTGACCAATGAGGATCTCATAGAAACCCTTTTGGGAATGGAAATCATGGATGAATCGGATCACACCGAAGATATGCGGGAATTGGCGGGCGAACGATGGAAGGAAAGAGCTAAAAACATGGGGATAGAAATTCCAAAACCGCGTGACAAGGGACAGTCGGAGCAGGAGTAATATTTGTGTCCGAGGAAAGAAAATTACTGCTCCGCATTTGCTGCGTGGACCAGCGCGCGAATATAGCCGTGCGAAAATGACCGACCCAATTTTCCAAACTCAATGTCGCCTGTGATTTTTGGTGTATGATCGGATACGAGAGATCCTGTGTATTTAACTTCTTTAAATGCTTTTATTGCCTCCAGCATATCGACATCCCCTTCGTCGATAAAGGTCTCCACGTAATTGGGAACTTGTCCTCTCACTGCGCGAAAATGCACATGATTAATTTTGCCTCTTCCGCCGATTCTCCGTATGGCATCGATCACGTCGACTCCCATCTCAGTTACAGTTCCCTGGCAGAAAGTGAAACCGTTTGCTGGGCTATCTACTGCATCTAGAAATGCAATAATTTCATCCGTATTGGTTAACACGCGTGCGATACCTCGCATTTCTTTAACTGGCGGATCTTTGGGGTGGAGGGACATTTTAACTCCCGCTTCTTCCGCCGCTTTCATGACCGGTCCGCAAAAATAAATCAGTCGATCCCACATCTGCTCGCGGGAGATGATTCCCAGCTCCGGAAAGGATGGCTTGTTTTTGGCAATACTGTAATCAAATGCCTTGTAGGTTGCCCCGCCTCGTCCTTCCACCTCGTAATAACCAACGTCGTCTCCCCACTTAAAGTCTGGAGACCAGCGCCACTCCATCATTTGGATACCCTGCTCTCCAGCAGCGCGGATACTCCTACAGATATTCTCTATTTGTTTGTCTCGATCAGGTTTTTCAAGCATCGGACTTATTATCCAACTGAGCGGAATCATCATTGAGTACAGTTCCATTCCAAACTCACGACAGCGTTTCTGGATCGGTTCTATATCGGCAGGCGTCCAGTAACCTTTCCCTTCTGTATCCACCCAATCGGTACCTTGAAGTACTACCCACTTGGCCCCTAACTGAGCGAGCCAGGACAAGGTCGATTTATCAACGTTTCCGACATTTTCAGAAATTATTGGAGACCAATATTTTTTTTCGAGTTGGACATTCCAGAACTCCGCTTTCTCAATTACTTCTGGGTTGTGGGAGCACACAAACATTCCCGCGTACACCGTATTGCCCACGTTCAACTCGACGCTTCCTTGATCGATCCATGGACTACCATCCTTCGAGACTCTAAAAAAGAACTCGTTTCCTTGGCGTTCAATTTGGATACGTTCTGGAGATTTTATTTCTGATGGTTCTCCGGACATATTTCCGCTGGTTGCTTTACGGTATTGCAGAGCAGTTAATCCGTCACCGTGAACGGATCCATTCATGGAGATCGACTCCGATTTTTTTGAGTCTCGAACCATTAAGCCACTTTTTCGGTGGGCCTCTACTCCCTTTCCTAAAAACTTTAGGTTTGCCGACAAAACGAAGTCACCTTCGACCGCTTGGTATGCGAAATGAAATTCGTCATGTTCGTTCCAGATATTGTAGCCAGATCCGGAAATTTTAAACCGCTGACTGGATTCCTTGTACTCAATTTTTCCAGCTAATTTTGGATCGCCGATATCTTCGCTCCGGAATCCACTGTTTGGTTTCTGTGCTAATAGCGGGTGTGAAACAGCTAAAGCCACTGAAATTATTACTAATAAAAAATTATGACGCTTATTACGGGGAGCTTTCATGAAATTATAAACGCATCTGGGCTGGTTGGAATCAAGATCATTGGTGCTGAGGTCCGATCAAGCCACACTTCCTTGGAAAATCAATGACTTCACAGCCATTGCCACAATGTAGCCATGGTCGTGAGACAATGGGGTTTCCTATCGGATTCTACTACTCACAGTAGCCAGAGTGAAAGCGCAGGTACCAGCATTAGAATTACCACCACAACAAGCATAGCTGCGACAAAGAGTGCGGCATAACGCGATAAAGATAGCACTGGTTTCTGGTTACCCTGGAAACTACGAACACGGTTAATCTCAATGGAGGCGTGATAAAGCCTTTAGGCTACTTGAATCATTGATCAGCTACACACTGACACCATGTTTGGCTAAAAATTCTTCGATAAGAATAGGTTGACCCGTTGTAATGGATTCTTGAGCAGCGCAGGCTACAATTACGGCCCATAGACCCTGTTCGGCTGTAGCACAGTCAACGTCTTTACCTTCGAGCTGATCCACGAAGGCTTGGTGCTCATAGAAAGTCGCACCGTGGTGACCGCTTTCCTCGATGAGGTTTGGATAAGTAACCTCTGAGATTTTTGAGGGACCTTCTTCTCCCAGTTCTATTTCGATGCTACCCTTGGATGGCTGTTGTCGATGATAGTAGAATTTTTCACGGGCAATCAGGCGGCCTTTGTCGCCGACAACAATCATCTCTTCTTCAAATTCAGGGCAGAACATATTCAGTGTGAAATTAGCCCTGATTCCATTTACGTATTCAATAATAGCGTAGGCGTGATCGTCGATATCGGATGCTCTACCGTCTTTTTCAAAATCTTTGAACGTCACCGCCTGTCCTCCACTAGCGAAAACGCGTTTGGGTTCCGATTGAGCCATCAGATTTATAAGGTCAAAGTAATGACAACTCTTCTCTACCAAGGTGCCGCCCGAGTACTCGCTA
>Ga0114999_10006206_pt1 | contig 13860 bp, 5 predicted proteins | sample ArcticOcean_MG_C_3_FD_89820 | JGI IMG/M metagenome (GOLD analysis project Ga0114999, IMG submission 89820) | Marine microbial communities from western Arctic Ocean - ArcticOcean_MG_CB8_126 | ecosystem: Environmental > Aquatic > Marine > Oceanic | place: Arctic Ocean: Canada Basin | collected...
AATCCCTTCAGCCAATTATCAGACCAGTGGTGTGTGACCACCCTGGGCTTGAGCCTTATGGTTTTATCCTCGACGGGATAGAAATCCCTCCTGGAGCAACCGTTGTACACTACGTGGCCCTTTTTTGAGCCTCCCTGGAGCAAGAAGTACTCCTGGAGCCAGTCGCTGATAAATACTACTTCGTCGGCTAGTTCCATCGTCTTGAGGAGGAGGGAATCCATGAAGTCAGTGTCTTTTCTCTTGTCACACTCGTTAACACGATGGAGGATCTTCACACCCGGATTTTGTTTCTTGTACGCAAGAGCATGGTTAACTGAGTATCCGACGTCTCCGGGTCTAGGGTCGATTAGAAAAATGACATCCACACCGGGGTTGAGTTGGAAGACGACCTCGTGTCCCTCACGCTGCAGAAGAGCACATATCTCCTTTAGAAACTGATTGCCTCCACCATATGGCTCCTGACGTGGGTATCTATTAAAAAATATCTTCACTTGTGTCCACCCAAATAGCCCCGGGTTCGGAGTAGTTCTGCCTCGAGTTTCTGGAACTTGGCATCATCAGTCTGGAATGTCTCTGGGGACATGTCTATCGTGTAGTGATAGGCCACAATAGGCTCGAAGTGCCAATTACCCTGGGCATTGTGTAGAACAGGCAGATAAATTGCCTGATCCCCTATTCTTCTAAAGTACTCACCATCCTGGCCTCGAAAGTTCTCGTCTGGGACAGACTCAATAAGACTCTTTCGAAATGTCTTGAGGTGCGAGCTCACCCATGGGTGACTATAGGGATTAGCATCTTTTGGGAGCTCCCCCGAAATATTGTGGTGGTTATAACCCCACCGGTGGGCTGTCCAGAGTGCTCCATACTCTAGCGACCGGTACCGATGGTCGAGAATTGTGAGAATGTCTGTGTCACAGAGCCAATCGTCTCCGTCGAGTCGACACACGATATCATCGGTTTCGCACTCATCCAGCGCTTCCAGAATATTTCTCACCTCCCACTTCTTCTCTGTGTTGACTGTAAGAGATATCCTGTCGTCGTCTAGGCCAAGCTGAGCCTTTATATTCTCAATGAGCTCCGGTGTCCCGTCCGTTGACATGTCATCACGGACAAGGATCTTCCAGTTGGGATAGGTCTGAAACCAGACAGACAGCAAACTCCTCTGAATTGTCTCTGCGGCATTGAATGCCGGCATTATGAAGACAAACCTATTCGCTTTCTGCACTGGGGCCCTGCTCGTCCGGTGTATTAATCTCGAAGATTTGGGTCTTCTCATGGACCAGAACAATAGGCTCGCCCGGCATTAGCTTAAGAGCCGACCAACCGAGGCCTGCGCACACGAACTCATCAACTGCGGGCTTCACACCCTGCTTCTCGGACTGATCACTCGGGGGAGGTGTTGCAATCTCTACACCCTCTAGCTCGTCCCTCGTGCTGTAGAAAAGATCTCTATTCGACCAGCGCCCCTCGTAGTCATCGATGACGATAAGCGTGCTCTCATGGGAAAGCTCATTGACAAGCGGAAGCTCCTGTGAGACTGTGAAGTAATTATGATCACCGTCTACGAGGATCACATCGAACTTTCTGCCGGCCTCCACCATACGGGGAAGTGCAGTGAGGCTGTTCTCCTCCACCAGGTCCACACCCATCTGGGGTCCGAGGCTCATGTAGCGAACTGTCTCCCGAACGCTTCCCTGCACCAGAACATCGATACCCGTATAAGAGAACGCCTGATGGGTGTGTGAGAGTCTCTGGAGTAGAGCGAACAGTGTTATTCCGGAGGATACACCTATCTCGAGGATCCTGGGCGTCTGGTAAGCTCCTGTTGCCTTGTGTATGAAGGGGATATATCCGTGATAGGCCATCTACTCCTCCTCTGTCAACATTAGTTTCGGCTGTGCTCGGTCAAGCGTTATGTGAGGTGTGGGAGACGAGAAGTCGACCCGCTGGTGGAAAACCCACCCTCCCATCTTCTCCCGAAGTTCGGCGGCGAGGGAGGTGATGTCCTCATCAGTGACCTGTTCCCAAGTCTTGTCGAAGAACATATTGTTGTCGGGCACATCCTCCTGCTCGATATTGTACAGACTCTGCCAGTGTTGGGACCAGTAGTCCCTATAAATTCGAATCTTTCGCTCCAGGTTAAACCAGGAGTAGTGGTGTACACCGGGGAGAAGGTCAACACACCTGGAAAACCAATCAGTGTACTGCTCCTGTGCCTGAGTGTTTCCTTGGGTAGCTGCTGACCTACAGTTGTGAGCCTCTTCAGTGTAAAAGCTAGCGTGGGCGATAACCTCGTGGGTCTCGACGTGCACGTAGTCACAGCCGTCTGTTCCTGGTGCTGCGTAGAGGTTATTCTCCTCGTCCTGTCGTCGCAGCTCGAGCGGAATTCCATGCGTAATGTGGGGCATGTTCCGGCTCAAGCGCCACTTCCATGGATTCACATCCATACGAACCTTCTCGGGGCCACCCCAGTACTCAACCACAGGGAGAGATATTAGGTCGACCTGACCTGGGAAGGACTTTACCAGCTTGAGAATCTTCTCGTAGTCGTCCTCGTGGACAATCTCATCGGCATCCTGCTGCCAGCAGAAGTCTCCGGAGCAGAGCTTTCGGGCCTCCGCCTTCTGGGCACCGTCGAACACTGCGAATCGCTTGTGATCCCAATCTCTCTCGACCTGATGCACCTTGAGCCTCTCCTCGTCATGAGACCAAGCTTGGAGTGCCTCCCATGATCCGTCATCCGAGCCTCCATCGACTACTACCACCTCATCACAGAATCCGAGCATAGAGGCAATGGACTGGCGCCATGGATAACCACTTCGATCGCAGCTGAGGGTGGTCATGTAGCCGCTAATGGTTGGACGCCAGTCCATATCCTGTTGTATTTCCTTCCAGAATCGATCACGTGCTGCATAGAGGTAGGCCTCAGTATCAAAGGGATCATCGGTGTTGAACCAGATCTCGTCCTTGTGTTGCACGTTATCATTGAGGTGTAACTCACAGCCGAGCATCTGGGCTTCAATAACCATTCTCGGACACGTGTCCCACCCACGTGGGAGGTAGACGAAGCCCTCAGCCTGGGCTAGCTTTTCCAGTACGTCACCGTACGGAAGCTTCCAGACAATCTCAAAGTCCTTATTGTTGGTTTTACACCACTGTTCCGCATCCTCGAAACCCTTCACCCAGGATGTGCTGCCCAGGACAATCCAACCCTTTCGCTCCTGATCCTTGTACTTCTCATGAAGCATCTTGACTGTGAGGAAGAAAGTATCATCAAAGACAGAGCTGAGGACAACATTATTCTTCTCTTCTAGAAAGGGAAATGTTTTATGATAGTGGTACATCTGAGCTTCAGACATCCACCAGAGCGAACGGGCACCAAACATAAATGCAGATATCATTTTACCATGCATCGATTCATTATCATCACAAGGCTTGCCTTCGATATTCTCATGCTTCTGAGGTGATCTCCACTTGCAATACTTGTAGTCATACTCAAGCATGGAATAAGAGATATTTGCCACAATTGTCGGAATCAACTCATGTTTCATGTGTGAGTAATTACCGAAAATCCAATGACAATTTTGACCCTCTTCAAGCAGCTCAAGAGACACATCCCTAGCTCTAAGTTTGTGAATATTAAATGGACACTTCTCAATGAGTGCCTCTGAGGTCAGCTCAGCTCCTCCTACATAGTCCTCAACGAACATGTCTGAGACGAAAACTATTTCTGTTCCATCTGGTAAGCTGGCTTCTTGTTTCTGGTCAAATGGGCTCTGATTTCCGAACATAGTATACTGTATCCTGATTCTGTTACTGTCTTAAGAGAATCTATCTTCTTAGTTATAAGAAATAAACTGTCTCTCAGAACTGTATAAGAAGAAATATTCTTTACTACAGAATTATACACTGTCAGGAACAGGTGTAACCTTTCTATGTCTTAAGAGTATTCTATCTAATCTATTATATTAATAGAGCGAGAGGTTCAGTATGAGAGATTAGCCACAGTAAATGTAACCATAGATACCTGATGCTTCGCCCTCAGAATCAAATGTAACATCTTGCATTGCTTTTGCAACTGTATATGAATGCATCAGATCATCATCTTGCTTCATGAGATGACCCGGGGTTGAGCTAGTGCAGAGAAGATCTCCTGTCTCAATAGTACCGCCTTCATTACAAACTTTGAATCCCTGTATATCTGTAGCATAATTTACTGATTCATCAGGGCTTTCATGCTGACGACTGTCGCCTAAGGATATTACCTTCCAAACCTTCGCATATTCAGAGTGTATATCCCAATTGTCATTCTCGTCTCGGGCAGCTTGATCATATAAATTACCCAGAGAATCGCGCCATTTTTTCGAAAACTCTTTGCTATAAGGATCCTCCGCAGCTTCCCAGTCCTCTATAGAGTCGTATATCGGCCCATTAGTATGGGGCACTTGATATTTTCCAATATGCTCAGACTCTGAGTCGAAAATGACCTCAGGTTGTGGCTGAATACCAAAGACACGATTAAAACCATTACCACCAATGTCTTCTGATTTATGATCGCAGAGGCGATACCAAGCAATTCCTGCTACATTTTTTTGCTTAGGAGCTGATGATTTTTTCAGTTTGCCGTCGGTTAAAACTAGACAGTCACCCTTCTCAATTGAAGGAGCTTCGACGCCGTCTACTTTATACTGATGTCCATCTGAGAAGAACGCGTCCTCAGTAATGTTTCCATCTAATTGTAAACATGTGGTGTCAGTTGTCGCACGAAATACGGCTGCTTTATCATTCACCGTACTACCGGCAGGTGTTGCATATATTTGTACTCTAGTCGCGTGGGTGGAGTTATTAACCCAGGACTCATCTGCCACACACTCAACCGCACCAACTCCATAATAAGTGGAGCTTTCGGCACCTTGAAATATCATTCGACCAAGCTGGTTACCGCTGACGAGGGTACTGTCTTGTCTTCTAAGTACGAAATCAGCAGCCGATCCGTAATTGACATAGGGTCTTGTTTCAAGATAAAGACCGTTTGCACCAATTACAATGTTGGCATCTCCGCCAGAGCCCGCGAATATACTTCTATTGGACGACATGTCCAGAAACCTTAAAGTCCTGGCACCTCCGGGAGCACTGATTGTAATACCCTCAGCGGCATCATCGCTAGCATTCATCTCTAACTCAACATGTCCGTATCCTCTATTAGCGGCCGCATCACCGATCATAGCGCCGCCCTGGACATGGAGGGCATTGAATGTCTTATCTGCCCATATCCCAGTCACATCAGTACCATTAGATGTTATACTAGCGGCCCATGACTGTCCAGTTTGAATAGCCCAACCTTCTGAGTTAGCCCCTATGTTGTTGAGCGCGTAACCTTCGGGATTTGTACCTCCGAGGATAGAAACCCAGCATTTAGCGCCAATATTAGTAGACTGAACCCATAGAGATGCAGCATCGGCGGTAGCATCGAAAGAAAGCGTAACATTTGAAGGTGACCAGGCACCGATGTCGTCGTGGGATGATAATAATTCTACAGTAACATCACAGTCAGATGTATTTGCATTTCCGGAGCTATCGCCGCTGAGTCTAACATAAGCAATATATGTCTCTGTGGCCGCCCGAGCAGTATCTCCCAAATAAGTCTGATGTATTAGGAACGTTGTTTGATTGGTACCGTAAGTTATGCTATTGAATGCATTTGCTATAGACGCAACTTTAATCCATTGGTCGTCGCTGCCGCTGTCATATCCCGGCTCACCCACTAGAACAGAATTTGACTTGTTAAGTCCTTTAACTATCTCAACATATCCCCCGTCCGAGATGTTGATTGCGTCATCTCCATCAGTAAATTCCAGACCGATTGTTTTAACTTTTCCAGAGACAGAAAGATCTGTGCCATCAAAAGTAAGACTAGACTCAGCATTCATAGCGTCAGCACTAGTTGCTGTTATGATTCTGTTGTTTGCACCGTTGGTCAAGAAGTCAGAGACATCGACAGCTAATGCATTTCCCGAAAGATCTAGTCCAGAACCTGCTGTTCGCGCCGGTATTACAGCACCATCAACATATGCCTTAATTGACTGCTGTGTCGCTAGCGATGTGGCGCTGTTCGAATCCATTGCATCTTCGTCTAAGACACCTGCCACTGTAGTACTAGATCCGATTTGTAAAGTACCGTCAAACTGTAAGTTGCCGCTCTCGTCCAGATCTAATATTGTAGCATCAGCACCGTTCTTAATCAAAAATTCTGCTGTGCCATTGTTGTCTGTGTCTAGATTAACAATAACATGGTGAGGAGAATCCAACTCTAGTGTCTGTCCAGCTGCAGCTTTGAAGTGCCCGTCTCCAACAGTTATGTTGGTGCCTACTGTAAGGGCAGTAAATTGTGGGCTAGCATCAGTAGTCACGTCCTGATTGATATTTGAGTCTGCCTCGATGTTCAATGAACCTGCAACTGTTAGTGTCTTATTAGCGTTGACATCAATCTTTAACTCACTGCCATCTGGCGCTTTAAGGTCCCAGTTACCCCGATCGTCATCTGCAACTCTAATGTATCCGGTGATAGAACCGTTTTCTTCAATGTCTAGTCCGGCTCCAGCACCAGAAGCGGCGCCGCCGCCGTCATTGATAACAATGTTTTTATCTTTGACCAGTAAGTTAGTTGTATTAACTGTTGTTGTTGTACCTTCAATTGTCAGATCACCGGTTATTCTAGCATTACCAGTGACATCTAAACTATGACCAGGTGTTGCTGTTCCAATCCCTACCAAACATCATGAGTAATACGCATGCGCTCGGTAAGTCCGTCATCACCTGCGTCGTTTGTGGCAAATGTTAGGTTAGCATCATGGTTGGCCGGGTTTGTGCTAGCAGATGTGTCCCGCTCTACACGTATGGCAGCACCAATGGAGTCCTCATCTGCCTCAGAAGATACATCGAAGGCAATACCCGCGAACGAATTCACTGTGGTTGAGAGATTCTTGAGGAACAGAGTAAAATCCTGTAGCTGATTGTCTGCCCCGGCGACGGTAGTCTCAGTGTGTTCTATGTGCACTCTAGAGGCCGGCCTGTTATTAGCCCAGATAGACGAGTCAAACCCCAGACCAATCCGATCGAAGTATCCATCAACATAGAACATATGAGTATCTTCACCCGACTCTATCCTGAAGTCGAATTCCCGCTCGCTCCCCTCGTTAAAAATCACATCGGAGGTGCTGTTCGTACAGTCGATTCTCATTGCATCAATATTACTGCCATTTTGGTTTGTCTTGAATATGAGGCTCTTTTGTGAAGTCAGGTTTTGTACTGTCCAATCTCCACTATTATCCTGCTTAAAGTCGAGGGGAGTTGTGCCATCATCTTTGAAAGTGATATTAGCGCCGGCTGCGTCCAGTATGATATCAGCAGCAGAATCGATTGTAAGATCCCCGGATGTGTTTTTAATATGATTACCGACAACTGTTAGATCGCCTTGAATTGAAGCATTCTGATCTGCATCAACTGTTATAACAAGTTCATTGTCAACGTTATAGATACGGTTGTTGCCAAGTATTAGGTTGTTGCCAATCGTAACGTTATCTGAGGTATCTAGCGTGATCGCTGTGCCACCGTCTGATGCTTTTATGGTGTTACTACCAATAGTAACGCTTCCGTCCATCTGAACGTTACCAGATTCATCGACCTCAAACTTAGAAGTTTCAGAGTTATTCCAGACGACGAACTTATTGGTACCGTCATTATCTTGATCAAGCTGAACAATGACATTGGCATCAGATCTAATTCTTAAGTTTGCATCTGTGGGTCCGTAAATGTCGCCACCGTCAACATGTAGATCACCTGCAACAGTTACATTTGTGGGAAAACTTAAGGATATGCTTCCTTCTCCTAAAGTTACATCAATCTCATTTGATGTGCCGGTGATTGCTGCATTTTCCCATCGGGACTGATTGTTATCCCATACTAGTACATGTCCAGCAGCTTTAGTTACATCTGCTGTATTGACATTTCCAATCTCGCTAAGTGTATCCGGTGTCGAGGCATCAACATAAGCCTTGATGCTTTGCTGTGTAGCTAAAGCAATTGCACTGTTGGTTGACATGTTGTCTTCGTCTAGAATCCCGTTACATAATGAGCCAGTGCCTATCTTAAGATTTTCGGAAACAAACAGGTCTGATGCTGCGTATGCATCGCCCATAATTTTTGCTTCACCAGAACCAGAAAGATGAATAGCAATTGCTCCGCCCTCGTCCTTAATGTCTTTACCACCTACCTGTATATCACCCGTGAGTGTAAGATTGGGCATGTCAACAGAACCAGAAACTGATATGTCCCCAGAGACATAAAGATCGTTGCCAACCGTTAAGTCACCGAAGACCTGGTCGACTAATCCATCGACATCTAAGCTGCCGGAGATGTGGGCAGAGCCCGTAACCATTAATGTGCTGGTATAAATTCCCATTATTCACTCTCCTCTATTGGTTCAAGCATCATCTTAAATTTCTTTCCTGTTGTGTTGTTAATAACACAAAGATAGTCAGCTTCCTCAACAATAGTCCAATCACCTTTGTCATTTTTGAGATTCAAGTCACCGGTGTAAATATTTCGGAACCGAGATGATTCAGACCCTAAATCGTAAGTGTTGTTAGTCGCTGGAAGAATGTGCCCGGTAAACTGATGAGCGGCATCTGCATTACTATTTACGTAATTAATAACTGTTGTATTCGGAGAGCTAATATAGCGTGACGTTCCGCCAAACTCCAAGTTTTTGGTAGCAGCCATCCTTAACGACGCGTTATTTCCCTGAAGCCTCATAACTTCTGTTGGAGTACCGCCGTCGTTAACACCAAAAATGATGTTCCCATCAGAGACTTCACCCAGTATCGATACTAAGCTACTATTGGCAGCCTTAGTAATATCATATCCAGGGAGTATTGAGAATACGTCTACACCCGAATTATTCTTTCCAATTAGAGGTGCTTGATAGCCTACCGCTTCGAAGGAAGCAGATAGAGCATATTGTACAGTACCAGGTGCTGCTCCCCAAGAATTAAATCTTGCGCCTGCGACCAGTGATCCGGACGCAACAACATCGCCACCAAACGCGGCGACCTTAGTGTCTGATGAAGAGCCTCTATCAATGGTACCGGAGACATAAAAGTAGATGTCACTTGCAACTTGTTCCGCATATTGATTAGCAGAACTTAGTGAGAACGATCCCGTGCTTCTAATTTTAAGAGTATCAGGTGACTGAGTTGCTAGCATCTCGAATGCTGTGCTAATAGCACCTATCGAGGAAAGATCTGTTAGAGTTTTTACGCCCCCTGTAGCTGTATCTCTAAATGTAAGATCATTACTTACGCGTTGGATATAATTGTTGGCATCACCAAATCTGATGTAGCTATTTGTCTGTAGGTCTAGATTAGTAAGTGCTAGCGCGTTAGGCGTTAATGTTCCACTAACAAAAACATCTCCCGAGTAATAAGTCTCTTCGGATTCAACATTCAATAAGTGCGATGCAAGTATTAGGTCATTTTGCTTACCCGAAACAGTAGAGTTTGAGAGTGAAACGTTAGCGCTTCCGAACCGTACTTGTTTTCCGGGTGCCACCTTGAGTGCAGAAACATCTCCGTCAAGCCTCATAACCTCTGTCATGGTCCCGCCGTCGTTCACCATGAAGATCATGTCTTTGTCGGAAACAGAAGAAGAGAGATATAAATCAGAAGATCTGCTTCTAATAGAACCTATCTCAGTACCGCTATCTTTAAGAACCCAGTTACCTAAATCAGAGTCTAACCAGATATCTGACTCTGAATCTAGAATAACAAAACCACCCTTAGCTGTTAGACCAACTCCATCGCCCTCAATCTTTTCACCATCATTTCCAAACGTAAGGCCGATACTAGTAGGAATATTAATGTTTGCTGCGGCTGTCAGGTTAATGTCGGCGCCGGCAATCGTCAAATTAGTTCCATCGCCCTCGATCTTCTCACCATCGTTACCGAATGTAAGACCAATGTTAGCTGGGATATTAATGTCACCCCCTGCACCAACACCAAAGTGAATATCAGTTCCGTCTCCGTAGATATGCTCTTCAGCTGTACCAAGTTGTATTTGCTTACTACCTGAAATGGCAAGGGCTGAGGTGCTGCCATCGAGCCTGAATATCTCTGTCATGGCGCCGGCGTCATTCACCATAAAGATCATGTCTTTATTTTGCTGTGAAGAAGAAAGATATAGATTGCCTGCTCTGCTTCTAATAGACCCAAGCTCATACGACCCATCTTGAAATACCCAGTTGCCCGAATCAGAGTTCAACCAGATATCTGACTCTGAATCTAGAATAACAAAACCACCCTTAGCGGTCAATCCAAATCCATCGCCTTCAATCTTCTCACCATCGTTACCAAACGTGAGACCTATTTCTGATGGGATGTTGATATCACCACCCACCTCAATAACAAAATCAAGCTCAGATGCAGAAACTATTAACTTGGTTCCGTCGCCTTCAATCTTCTCACCATCGTTACCGAATGTAAGACCAATGTTAGCTGGAACGTTGATGTCTCCTCCGGCTCCGACTGTGATCGTTAGATCTGTCCCATCAGACTCAATCTTTTCTCCGCCGCCCATGAGGATTCCGACATTAGCAGGAATCACCACATCTTCTGTCGCAGTGAGATTAATATTGTTTCCGGATATTGTTAAGTCTGTGCCATCACCTGATATTTTCTCCCCATCGTTTCCAAATGTTACACCAATGCCAGAAGGTATGTTGACATTAGCTTCTGCAGTTAGATTAATGTCACCTCCCTGAATTGTCAGATTTGTTCCGTCACCCGAAATATTCTCGCCGTCGTTACCGAAAGTCAAACCAATATTGGCCGGAATGTTTATATCCCCACCCGCTCCGACACCAAAGTGAATATCAGTTCCGTCTCCGTAGATATGCTCTTCAGCAGCTCCAAGCTGCAATTGTTTGCTGGCAGCGATCTTCAATGCTGAAACATCACCATCTAGTCTAAAGACCTCAGTTGGTGTGCCTCCATCATTCACCATAAAGATCATGTCTTTGTCTGAAACAGAAGCTGACAGATACATGTCGCCTGCAACGCCCTGTATCTTTCCGTATTCCGACAACGATCCTGATGCGAAGATAACTTCTCCGGAGTCCGGACGGAGCTTCAAGTAACCCATGGTTTCAAAGTCTACGCCAGAGTGATCACCATTCCATGTTTTGTTGAGATTCAGCCGCGCGTTGAGCACACCATTTCTCAAGAAGTCGATATCAGAACCAGCAGCATCGAGAATAATGTCTCCCCCAGAATCGAGCGTAATTTTTCCAGCTGCGTCGATCTCTAGATTATTACTTCCGTCTACTTCGATTTTGTTGGTGTCAGCACCGAATGTAAGACCAATTTGAGAAGGAATATTAATGTCTGCCTCTGCAGTTAGATTAATGTCTCCTCCCTGAATTGTCAGATTCGTTCCATTGCCTTCGATCTTCTCACCATCAGCACCAAACGTGAGACCAATGTTAGCTGGGATGTTAATATCACCTCCGGACGCTAAGCCGAAGTTAATGTCATCGCCATCGCCGTAGATGTGCTCAGCACCGTCGTCATATAGATCAACCCGCCTTACTCGAACTGTACCAGGGTTACCAGAAAAGACCTCAGATGCATTGGTGGCATCAGGAATAAAAGTAAAGACACCACCCGAATCATCGTAACCCATGAAACCGGTCTTGCCGGCGGATCCATTATGCCAGTGGAATTCAATACCACGATCCTTGTTATCATCAGATCCGGACGCTAGCTCTCCACCAATAACAATGACAGGATCATCAACACTAATTGTTGTGCTGTTAACTGTTGTTGTTGTGCCGTTGACTGTGAGGTCACCTTGAACTGTAAGGTTGTCGTTAACCGTAGTCTCTGACGTCGCATGACCAATGCTGATTGCTGTTCCTGATGTGGCGCCTACAATAACTCTTGCTACACCGGCTCCAGCGTTGGAAGCATCAATCGTAAGATTCTTTGTGCTGCCGTGATTCGCCGCCATTGTCAAGTTAACTGAGTCAGCCGCATCTAGAGATAGAGTTGAAGTCCCGTCTATAGTAATAGCCCCGGACGCGTCAATGTCTAGAGCAACAGCATCGAAGTCTACATTACCAGATCCGTCATAAGCCAGCGCTTCAGTATCATCTCCAATAGATGCCCCGGCGTCACCACTGATTACGATCGTAGACGTGCTGTCCACAGTAACTGCACCAGAAGCATCAATATCCAGTGAGGTTGAGTTCATGTCGACAGGAGCAGCTGTTGTTGCACCTATCTGAATAATAGCTGCGCTATCAATCGCCACAGCACCCACAGCGTCAATATCAATTGTGCCTGCAGTTGCATTAAGTTTCAATGCCGATGCACCGGCACCCGCTGATGTAAGACGAAGTTCCTGTGTACTGCCACCAGCCACCGCGATGTCTAAGTCTTTTCCTGAAGCTGTAACGGTAATATTTGAGTCGTCAACAGCGTCTATAGATAATGTACTACCACCAAGAATATCGATTGCGCCCGACGCGTCAATGTCCAATGTAACAGCATCGAAGTCTACATTACCAGATCCGTCGTAAGAAAGGCCTTCAGTATCATCGCTAAGAGTCGCGCCTCCATCGCCACTAATTACGATAGTAGATGTGCTATCCATGGTGATTGCGCCCGACGCGTCAATGTCCAATGTTGTTGAGTCAATATCAATAGGTGTGTCTGTTTCAGTACCAATGTAGACTCCGGCAGATCCGTCTAAGTTTAGGCGACCTGCGTCTGCATCGATGTCGATCACTCCTTGCGCATCGAGAACTATGTTTCCATCTGCAATTACATTAAAGTGCGCAGATGCAGCATCATCATCTATTGTTGTGAATGTTGTGACACCGTGTTGTTCTATTTTAATTTCTAGCTTGTCGCCTGTGTCTTGATCATCATGCAATGTAAGCTTTGTATTATCAACATCAAAGTCGAAGATCGTGTCAGTGGCATCGCTCATTACAACGTTACCGCCGTCGGCACTTAGATGAATATTTCTACCAGCGTCTAGTGTAATACCACCAGCATCAGCTTGAACAAGCACAGCCGCGACGCTGGCGCCAGCATCTTCAGCACCTTGAGTATTTTTAACAGTGATTCTTTCTGAAGTTCCGGCGTTTGTAGTGATATTGATCGCGCCAGTGTTGTTAAACGTCGAGTCTAGACTTAAAGGTCCAGCAGTATCAACTGAAATTCCCGTTGTTCCGGCATCAATGTTTATTCCACCGGCAGCATTCGATGCGTTAATAGTGATAGCATTTATATCAGCTTCGCCGGCACCGATATTAACTGATCCGGCTGTGTTGACAATATCAATATCTTCACTGGCTGCACCAGCAGCTAATATATCAATACCACCAGCAGCAGCATTTATTGTAATAGCATCAGGTTCGTTTTCTGTTGATAAGAGATTAATCCCCGTATTAGAAACTAAGTCTAAGTTTTCCCCTGATGCTCCTCCAGCAACTGTAATATCAATACCACCCGCTGTGGCACTTATTTGCAAAGCATCAGCAGCTGTTCCAGCAGATGACAAGATTAAACTAGCATCAACACCGGCGTCCATTGCTATGGTGAAATCACCATCAGCAGTAGCAGTATGACTGATATTTGAAGCGCCTCCTGCTGAGTCAACAGAAAGAGTTCCCTCTGTATCTAGCGTTACGTTACCCGCTGCATTGATATCAAGTGTCGATGACTCCATAACAACTGGGACATCTGCCTCAACTCCGATATTGATTCCGGTTGAACCATCTAGACTTAGTGCACCTGC
>Ga0114999_10006207_pt1 | contig 13859 bp, 8 predicted proteins | sample ArcticOcean_MG_C_3_FD_89820 | JGI IMG/M metagenome (GOLD analysis project Ga0114999, IMG submission 89820) | Marine microbial communities from western Arctic Ocean - ArcticOcean_MG_CB8_126 | ecosystem: Environmental > Aquatic > Marine > Oceanic | place: Arctic Ocean: Canada Basin | collected...
GGAGACATCCTCACTGGGTGGCGCGTTCGGGAATTTCCTCGATCAACCGGCTGACGATGTCATCCGTGGTGATGCCTTCGGCTTCGGCGCGGAAGCTGCAAAGGATACGGTGCCGCATCACCGGCAGCGCCACACGCCGCACATCGTCGGTGGACACGTTCATGCGCCCATCCAGAGCGACCTGGCATTTGGCGCAGAGGATCAGGGCCTGACTGGCGCGCGGCCCGGCACCCCAGCTTACCTGCTCCTTGACAAATTCCAGCGCGTCCGATTCCGTTGGCCGGGTGGCGCGCACCAGGTCAACAGCGTAGCCGGTTACATGCTTCGAGACCGGGATGTCGCGAATCAGTCGCTGGAACCTGATCAGAGCGCGCCCGTCACAGATCGAGTCGATGTCGACTGACTCGTTGGTGGTTGTATGCTCGACAATCCCCTCTTCCTCGTCGCGGTCAGGATAGCCGATCAGGATGTTCATCAGGAATCGGTCCTTCTGCGCCTCCGGTAGCGGGTAGGTGCCCTCCTGGTCGATTGGGTTCTGGGTCGCCAGCACGAAGAACGGTGCATCGAGTTTATACGTCTTACCGCCGGCGCTGACCTCATGTTCCTGCATCGCCTGCAGCAGTGCCGCCTGGGTCTTTGGCGGTGTGCGGTTGATTTCGTCAGCCAGCACGATGTTTGTAAAAACCGGGCCGGCCACAAAAACCGTCACGCGCTTGCCCGTCGTGTGATCCTCTTCGATGACATTTGTCCCGGTAATATCCGAGGGCATCAGATCCGGCGTGAACTGGATACGCTTGAAGTCGAGTGACAGCATCCGTGACAGGGTGCTGATGATCAGCGTCTTGGCCAGACCCGGTACGCCTTCGAGCAGCGCGTGGCCGCCGGCGAACACGGTGATCAGCAACTCATTGAGCACCGCTTTCTGGCCGACAATCACCTTGGCGAACTCGGTTCGCAACTGTCCGCTGACCGCCTGCAGTTGCTCAATCTGGGTTTCGATATCGAGCGCCTCTTCTTCATCAGTCTCGAAGCGTACGTCGACCTGGCCGACAACGAAGCGCTCGCCGTCGCTGATCGTCGCCGTGGTGATACGTTCCCCGTCATAGAATGTATGATTGGTGCTGCCGAGGTCGCGGATGAGCAACTGGTCACCGTCGAGCTCGACCTCGGCGTGCTTGGTCGACACCATGTCATCCGAAATGACAATGTCGGCCGTTTCTTCGCGGCCGATGACCAGCTTCTTGTCGGCTTCAATTGGTACGGTCTGGGTGGGTGATCCGTCGAGTAGAACTATAAGTCGTGCGCTCATATCCGCTTCAGCTTCAGGTTTGACGTTTTCGTTGGTCGCTTCGCCATTGGGCGGGCGTTCGGTCAGCGCAGGTTTCAGTGGTTATTCGGATTGATTTTCTGATACCTGAAACCTGACACCCGGCTCTCAGTCAATTACTCAAGGCATAGGTGATGAGGTTGATGACGATGCGTGTGGCATCATCGTTGCTCACGCCCTTGGCGTAGGCATTGGATTCCCGGTTAACGCCGCTCATAAGATCATACGGGGTGTAAATAATTGCCAATCGGTTGTCGATGAAGGCACCATAGAATTCCGGAAACTCGAGGTCCGGTTGATCCCGTAAAGCTGCCGGTGTATATGTTATCGCGTTGATTGGATTCCAGCCACCGGTAAAGACCGGATGTGTTGGCGGCAATTTAATCAGCGGATTCTTCGGCAATGCTTTGTCCAGCTCACGACGGAAGGCGGCATCGAACGGTTTCAATCCCGCCGCGGCACTGGCGACCAGCGTACCGCCGCGCCGCAGGTACCTGGTGAGATTCTCGATCTCCGCCTTGTTGAGCAGGAAATTATAATGCCCGGTCATGAACACCAATGGATACTCGGCGATTCTCGGATCATCGAGTGACACGACCTGCGGCTGATAATCGACGTCTATATCCGTGTTATCTGAAAGCGCCTGCAAGACACTGTTTTGAATCGCCGGGTTGATGCTCCAGCTGCCGTGATACCGTGCCAGCGCGAAACGGACAGCATCCCCCTCGCCGGTGCTGCCGTCGTACAACGGAAAATCCTGGGCCAGAAAACGCCCGTATTCGGTGCTGGCAAGGACATAGGCGACGATATTGACGCCGAGTCGCACGGCCGATTCGCCCATGACGTGTTTACCGCCCACATGATATGATGAGTTGCTCCAGGCCGCGCCCATGCCGTCGGGGGCCAGGATCGCCGCGCTGCGTGTGCCGATGTCCATGGCATAAACGACGGGCGGCCGCATGAATCGCACGCCGTTGACCATGGTCATGACCTTGCGCAACCGAAACCGCGCATTGAAGACCGGATGGTCCAGCGACAGCCGCATCATTGCTTTATTCGGGAAGACCTTGCGCATCTCTCGAACAACCGCACGGGAAAACTCGTCGCGGCCACGGGCGGCGTTGAACAGGATTGTGCCGCCGCCGTCCAGGAGGTCCGCAGATTACTGACCTCTGCGGGCTGCAGCACGAAATCATAGTCGCCGGCCATAAACAGCAACGGGATGTCGGTCGGGTCAAAGCCCGGGCTGGACAGCGGTTTGGTGGCATATTGATAATTGTTGCCGTCCTTCAGCTTGGCATTGACAGAGGCCATGATATTGGACCCGTCGTTCGCGTAGCTGCGCCATTGATCGAATATCTCGACCCGGCCGTCCGGGTGTACATATTCCAGTGAGGTACCGTATTCGATCTTGTACATGACCGTTAGGTTTGTCGGCGGCGGCGGTGAACGCTCCTGCGTTTTGCGCATGGCAGGTCCCCAGCCGGGAATGAATCCCGTGTCTTCGCCGCTCGACTGGGTCTTCGGTGGCGCCTTCATCGCCGGCGGCGGCTTACTGTTTGCCGGCGGGAAGTTGACGCGCCGGCTCTGTCCCGTTACCGATGGCACGAATGCCATGGCGACCGCTACAGAGAGTATCAGGGGTATCTTCATCTCATTTTCGAACCTGGTTCAGGACAATGCAACAGTTGTCACGTGCCACTTTTGGGAGGTTTTTCACTTCGTGCCGTCTTCACTCCGGCCCTCGATAAAGTTAAACAGGGCATCGTATTGCTGGTCGCTGACCCGCCGGATAGAAAGACCGTCGAGCTCCATCAGACCCGTAAAGTGGTGGATCTTGGCAGTGAAACGGCCATCCTGGGTCATTGGTGTTTTGTGCAGGTACCCATACTTGTGCCACAGCCCGAAATTACCGAGGAAATCGAACCTGTTCTCGCTGTTGGAAGGCGTGTGCACGGTACCGGCACTGTCAAGTATATTCGTCACAATATGCGGCGGTGATGACGGATGCACGTGATCCAGAGTTGCCTTGTACCACATCTCCACCCAGTACCAGGCATCACTGCTGAGGTTCGGCAGATTCAAGCTGTAGTCCAGAGAACCCCGGTGAGCAGGGAGGCTGTCTATCAGCAGGACGTGAGATCCGTCGAGCCCAAGGCCCCGGGCCACACCGTATTGCTTGGTTTCCCCGACAATGTCCGGCGGTTCGAAACTGGTGAATCCGTCGGTAAAATCTGCCGCGCCGCGCCGCACGCGCTCCTGTGTTTCACGGACCACGTTTGCAAAGACGCCGCAATTCTCGGCTTCGTAGAACTTGGGGTAAAGCTCTTTGATCTTTCGCAGCCAGGCTCTGGACCGTTGATAATCACGCAACCGATAATAACAGTCTGCTACCCCGAACATGGCGTTGTCGTGAAAATCGGCCCACTGCGTAAGCCGCAGAAGCACTTCGTAACTGCGCAGCGAGGCTTCGTAACGGCCGGCAATCCGATCCGTCTCGGCGCGCAGGAACCGATACAACCCGCCCAGCTTCTGCTGGGGATAGTGCAGCTCGATTTTGTCCAGTAGTGAACGGGTCTCACGGATGTCGCCGCTGCGCAGTTTCTGCTCGGCGATCCGCAGCAGTGCACCGCGGGTGATTGCTTTCGCCTGCGACGTCACCTCGAACTCGCCGCCGCCTACTTCACCGGCGATGCGGTAGCGTGCTTCGGCCTCCGGAAGGTCACCGGCCTCGGCAGCCAGGTCGCCCCAGCGAATTGCCGCCAATCGCAGCGACGGGTGCTCGAGACCGCGATAGTCCTCGAGAATCTTTTCATAGCATTCGTCAGCCTTCTTTCCCTCTTTGAGTTGTCGGTGATAAACCCATGCCGCTGCCAGCTGCAGTGAAACTTGCGCGTTCCGCAGTAGCTCGAACTCCGGCATGGCCCGCTCGATCAGAGCCAGGGCGTCGGCCTCGCGGCCGAGTTGGGCCAGCGCCTCGATATGCACCGTGTACAAGAGCGAACGATATTGGAGGTCCGGGTCGTGCTGTTGCAACAGGAAGTCGGTCAGCTTCTCTAGCAGCGTCCAGCGGTTCGGCTGATCGCACATCTGCAGAAACTCGAACAGCTGATTGATCCGTTCGGTGTTGTACTGCCCCAGATCGGTTGTCTCCAGGATGTCGATTGCCTTGGCGGCCGAGAATGGGCTGGTATTGCCGGGCGCCGGCCAGACATGTATCGTCTGGCGAAACGGCGGCAGGGTGTCACCGTATTTCAAGGTGACCGTGTAGTCGCCGTCATCAAAATAGATGTGCGTCGGGCTCCGTCCTTTGGCCGTCTCCGTGCCGTCACCGAAATCCCAGACCAGTTGGTCCGCCGCCGCACCTGTGGGCAGATTCACGCCGTGGGCAGTGAACTGCATGATACTCAGCGTCATGCCGCTCGGCGTCACCAGGGTTTCGTCCAGGCCGGCGACAAAGCCGGCGCCCGTGACTCCCGGAGCAGTTTCGATTGCCACGGTGCGGCCATAGTCGGCGCCGACGTAATGGTGCCGCGCAGGATATGTCCAGGCTGGTGTGTCGGGCTGGGTCCATAGCAGGTAGCAGCGGCCGGAAGCACCGGGATTGTCGCTGGTTACCTGGTGGATCTCAAAGGGGTGTCGCCCGGCTGCCAGGTTCAGCTTAGATCCCGTCGACTGCATGGATACCTCACCGGTCACGGGGACATTGGAACCGGTACGCTCACAGACTTTGAAGCCGTCAATGAAGAGGAATGACGCGTCTTCACTGTTGACGAAAAAGCGGTACACGCCCGTTTTCTTGATCTCCAGAACGCCGCGATAAGAAACGGTGAGCCCAGACGGGGCAGAGGGCCGAGCCGGGTTGACGTTCTGAATAATCTCAGCGACTGGGAGGCAGCCGATGACCTTGCTCTTTTCCAGCCCGTTGCGGACTGCCGGCCAGCTTTCGAAGTTGTCGCCGGCCCACTCACGGACCTCGACGGTCATCCCTTCGTGGACTGGCGGCATGTGCTTCGCCGTCGCGCTCGGGTGAGCGGCGTACGCCCAGTACCAGGCCTCGTTGCCCCGACGCGGAAACTGAATGAGCGTGTGGCCATTCGACACGTGTGAAAGGACGGCGACCGGCAGAATCTCGCCCGCGGCGGTCTGCACCGTCACCTCGGCGGCGTCGTCCCGGGCCCAGCCACCGGTCGGCAAACGCGCCATAATTGTGCGGGCCGTGGCCTTGGTCCGGTCACCGGCGACGTGCAAGGGATAGCGGATTTTGTAGCCCGCCAGCCACGCGGGCGTCGCGGCGGGCAGGTTGGTAACCGTCGCCGACAGTAAGTCCGTGGCCAGTGCCATGCCGGCAATGGTAACCAGTATTAACCTGTAAGGTCCGGTCATTTTGGGCTATTGGTGGGGTGCAATGACTTCCGGTGATGTCGAAACAGTACACGTTCAGATTCGTCAGTGCCACCGCGACGCTGGCGTTGCGGGGGGCGGTCATCCCATGGCGTACAGATCATCAAGGCAGCGACAAACGCACAGTCGGTGTCTTGGCCCTGAGTTCGGCTCGAAACCAACTGCTGTCTGGGGTTACGTTTACGGACTTGATCGTCTTGAATTTGCCTTGCTCGCCCGGCACCTGGACCGACACTGTATACGTCGGCGCTTCTTTGATCGTTCCATCGGTCTCGATTCTCCAGGCGTTGACCATCAGCGCCATCAGCGATCCGGGCAATGGCGTCAGGTTGTTCTTGAGTATGGGTGCCGGTGAATTGCGGATATTCGGATCGATCGCTCCCGGGGCTGTGGGTTGGGCCGGATTTGCAGTTTTGACCTCGATCCTGGCACCCGTCGGCACGTCGCCTTCGAGTCCTGCCACGAGGTAGTACGTGCACTGAATCATCGGCCGCGACAGCACGCCGTCGTTAATTAACTTATCATAGCCTGGTTGGCCTTTGTGCACGACCTCATACTTTGATTCGCGCACGACCTGCGCCGGTTCAATAGAACTGTTGATCAACTCCAGTGCCCCGTGCTTGCACACCAGCACCCGGCCGTCCTCCGGCATGTTCCGCACTGTCCAATTGCTTATCTGCATGTATCCCAGGTAAGTGATGGCCTCCTTGCAATTTTCGGTGATCAGTCCATCGATTGCACCTTTTGCCCGATCCGTGAGTTGAACGCCGGTGCCGCAGTTTCGAATCGTCACGTCCTGGATCATGACATTCCCCCCGTCCCAGTACACGCCGACCCCGGCCCCGTCCACGAGGTTGTTCACCACAGCGCCATCGTTCATCTGGAGGCTGAACACGCCCATTTGATATTTGCCGATCATTTCGTTGCCACGAATCTCGGGCAGACTGCAGCCGTTCATTTGAACCGCACCGCCAAAGAATGTGTGCACGGACTGGCGCTCGAATCGGTTGTTCAGGATCAGCGGGGTGTCACAGCCGTTCATGTTGATGTTGCTGTTGCCGATGAACAGGCTTTCTGTGATATTGAGGCGTTCGTTGAATTGCGCACCGGTATTGTCGAGCCCATGCGCGATGATCGTAATATTGATGACCTGGGCACGCTTGATATCCAATCCCGAGCCGCGCCATCCGGTTACAGTGGCGGAGATGTATTGGATCTTCCGGTCATCGCGTACTGCTGAAATCACCACGTTCGATTTGCCGTCCGCAGTGTCCGTACGTCCGACAGCAGTGAGTGAACCGCCCTTCCTCAGGTTGAGCTTGCGTACCTTTGCGTCTCCACCGACCAGGCGCAGCTCGATTCGATCGTCACGGCGTGCGGTACCGTCGAGGCGGATTGCTCCGTACGACTCTACAACGCCGCCAAAAGAGGCACGGATGCTGCCGGCCTTGGTCTTGAACGACAGCCTGCCCTTCTTGTCGATATGCAGCTCACCGCAGGTAACTCTGTCCACGTCATCACGATCAAAAATCACGTTGTCATCGCGCCCGATGACAACGATAGAGTCCGGCCCCGGCACCGCGCCCGATCGCCAGGTGGCCGGATCACTCCAAAAACCACCGCCACGACCGTTCGAGTATTCCTCGACAGCGACCCCGGTCAAGCAGGTGATGAACCAGGCTGCGGTGACGATTAGATAGTTGAAGTGCGGCATTACGGATTTATTGATTTTCGAACTCTCCGCTCCATCTCTGAATTGGTCCGATCAGGAGCAGCGGTCAGGTGGAGCAATGAAGCGTTTATGTCCTGGCACCTCACCGCGGTTCATAGGAGACGTCCAGGCGCCAGTTGCCGGGGGACCAGGTGGGTGCATAGAAATTTACTGCGCCTTCCGACTCGAGGGTGAGAATCCAGCCGTTGTTGGGCAACGCCTGTGAGTACCATAGCTCTACGTCCTCGGTAACATTGACACTGAATTCGCCCATCCCCTTCAACTGTACGACCGCAGTTGCACGCCGCGCCCGGTCGGCACCGATTGCCGCCGCACCCGGCTTGGTCCATGGCACTTTTTCCGGCAGCGTCCGCCGGTACAGGTGGGAGACGCCATCGCCCCAGTCGCCGATGATCCGCCGCACCTGCAGCCGGTGCTTGTTCTGGTAGTTGAGGATGCAATTCATGCCCAAGGTGGCGCTTGTAATGCGCATTCCCTTGGGAATACGTTCGATAGGAAACGCGATCAGGAACGCGCTCTTTCTCGTATCCGAATTACCAAACACCAGCGCGCCCGTCCCGTACCCGGATACCCCCGGGTAACCAGCCCAGCTCAACCGCGGTGCATCCGAGGCGATCATCGCGATGCGTTCGCAGTCGCTGTCATCGAGTTCGAATGTCCGGCCGGAGACGATCGGGGAGACCAGAACGGCCAGCACGACCCATCTACCCACCGAGCCATTTATCCATTTACCCATCGCTTACTTCCCCTTCTCCACTGCCACATAGAATTTATCGAATTTCTCAGAGTAGGACAAGGCGGAAACATCGTCGCTTGATACGACAGCCCGTCGAAACTCCGGCAGGAAATGTCCCCGGTCATCAATGCTGATGAACTGTATCTGGCCTTTTGCGCCAAAGGCAACCATCTTGCGGTTCCCGAGTACGACGGGCCGGCTGGTCGGTCCCGTAATTGTTGTGGCCTGAAAGTTCGAGGTGATGTAGCCTTCGGCATGTTTAAGCTGCAGGACATAGCCGGTACCAAGGAGGCTCATATAGATGACCGAAAGCGTGGGATGGGCGGCGATCCGCCGATAGGGCCGTGCCGGCGGCCAGACACCGACGTAAGAGAACCGTTGCCGCGCTTCAACCTGGTCCCAGGAAATCGGACCGGCTGCACCCGCAAAGATAATCACCTCGTCGCTGACCGGCAAGAAACCACCGGCATTGTCATGCGGAATATAGAGCGAAAATGCAACTTCGCTCTGTGCCATAAAACCAGACTCGGCCGTGCCGTCCGCCGGAAGAACCAGGCCGTTTTTTCCGATACGGAAGTAGCCTATCCCATTGACCGGTTTACCCTTCTCCATGCGGGTCAGATTGGGGAAGTACAAACGGCTCGCCCGATCATCGAAAGCGATGTAGCCGACCTTGCGGCCCGCGGCGTAGTCACTGCCCTTGCCGCAAGCCTGAACGAGCTCGGCTTTGCCGTGGGCGACCCGGAAAATAAGCAAGTGCTCGAAGGTCTCGGCCTGGTCCTGCGGAGCGTTGACATCCTGCCAAACATACAACAGGGGAAGCGTCGGGTGAAAGGTCACGCCCAGTGCATAGGTGGTGTGGGCGGCCAGCGGGCCGCGCCTGGGCAGCTCCAGGGCCATCGGCTCGGTGGCGGCCGGTGCGCCGGTCTCGTCGAGCGAATAGATCGATACCTGCGACGCATGCTCTCCCCTGTGCGTCACTGCGACCAGGCGGATCGTCTCGCTCAGCGCCATTTCAGACGCACCCGGCGCCACGAGCTCGGCAATAAACGGAAACGACTTTTCGTGTATATACTGAAGCGCCACAATTTTCTGTGCTTTTATCGGTGCGGCCAGGCACAAGGCGACAATGGCGGTGCCCAATAATTTACCCAGATAGTTCATGAATCTTGCCGCGGTCGCCAGGTTTCCAGTATTCAGGTTTCGGGGAAAATAGTCGGATTGGTGGTTTCTGTCACTCGTCACTTGTCACTGCACCATTCAGTGCCGTTTTTCGGTAGTCAGCAGCTCGTAGTATTCCTTGACCGCCTCTTCGTAGCCGGGCAGCGGTGGTCGCGCCGGCTCGTCCAGCACCCGCCCGCGAACGACCTGCCAGCGCGGCAGGCTCGGTTCATACCCCGACTCCGGTCGGCGTAAGACCCGGAGCGTGATCCGCAACTCATCGATCAACTGCATCTGCCGCTTGAGCGTTTCCGGGTCCGGGCTTTCCTTGAGTGCGTCGAGGTTGGCAGTGAGCTCCGCCAGAAGCCCGTCGAGATGTCGGGTCGGCAGGTAGACATTACGCAGCTCCTTGCGCAAAGTTTTCAGCCGCTCGATGGTCTGTTCCTGGTTGCTGTTGAGATCCTGCATCAGCTTGGCAATCTCGGCATCGATTTTGCCGTCGAGACGTTCGACAATCTTGTGTTTGGCCTGCGGCTTTCCCATGCGCTTCATCGCCTCGTCATCAAACCCGCCGGCATCATTCAGGCTGAAGGACGTGTCATCGGAGTCGACTATCTTGCCACCGATGCCGGTCGAGACGTCCTTCTGCGGGTCGGCACCGAGCGTCTCCCGGAGTTTCCCCGGCTGCACCGGCGCCCGTTCCTGGCCTTCCATCGATTCGTCGCGGCCGCGACGATTGACCGACTCGTTGCCAACGACCATGCCGTGTGCCCGGGCCCCCTTGCGCCCGCTGCGCGAGGCACCGCCGTAATTCTGCGTCGGCGGTTTCATGTTGCCGGTGGGGGCGGTAGCGGACACCGAATTGACGTCGCCGCCTTGCTTGCCGACGTCCCCGTCCTCGACGCCCTGTCCCTGCATGCTCAGGTTGTAGGTTTCGAATTTCTTGCGTACATCGTCGTCCTCTTCAAGAAGATCTCCCACCAGGTCCTGGAACTCACCGTCGAGCAGGTTCAACTCCATCCTGTTGCCGATCAGGTTGGAAGATTTGGGAAAACTCATCTGCCCGGACGGTTCGCTTGCCAATGTGAGGACGTCGAAATTCGGTTTTGGCGGATTCGCAATGACCACGGAATCTCTCATTGCATCGGCACCCACGTAGTCGGGGAAGGTCCCGTCATCCATATCCAGTTCATGTTTTTTTCTGTTTGCCTCTGCCATCTCGTGCATCCGAACAATCTCCTCCATGCTGATGTCTTCAGCACCCTTGTCGAGGAGTGACTGGAGGCTGCCGGCCAGCAGGTCATCGAGAGCGGCCTGGGTTTCTGCCATGCTCTGCAGGGCGGCGAGCTCGTCGAGAGCCTTTTTCGCCGCCTCCTTTTGCGCATTGCGTAATCGTATATAAATTTCTTTCAGCGTCGAGGCTACCTGGTTCTGTGTCGCTGCGGTCGCCGCCCAGTTCCCGGCACCGGCATCGCGGCTCGCCTGCTGCATGGACGCCCGCAGCGTCTCCGCCTGCAGATCAGTAGCCGTCGCAGCAAAGGCATCGGCAATGATCACCTCGCTCGCGCGTGTGTGCTGTGCGAGCCCCGTGAATGCGATGCTGGTCAGATCGATCAGCTCCAGCACTTTTGCCTGGCGCCGCGCGCCCGATGTCTGCCGCATCTTCATCTCTGCTGCGTCACCAGCGTCCGCAGCAGCAATCGTGGCTTGACGCTCCGAGTCCACCGCGAGCCTGGTCTCGCGGTCTGCGAGCATTTTCAGAAACTGGACCATGTGCGCCAGTTCCCAGCCCTGGCGAAAGCGGCGATACTGGTCGAGGATCTCGTCGAGGCTCTCGATGATACGTTCCTGAGTCAGCCGCGCATCGCCCAGCACTGACTGCATGGCCTGCGGTGTCTCGCGCTCCGCCACCGTTTCGAGAATACGAATGGCCCGCACAAACTCGGTGTCGGCGAGCATGCTCACGGAGAGCCGCAAGGTGCCTGCCGCCTCCGGCATGTTGCGGACAAGACGGCCGGCAGCCAGGCGCAATTCGTCCTCTGCTCCGGCCTGTTCAGTCATCGAGGCTGCCAGCGCATCCAGGGTCGCGGCGTCGCTCCAGCTGACACCTGAGTTCTGCTTGAATTTGTTCATCCACTCCGTGGCGTCACCGACCCCGTCCTGTTGCCGGCGAATCAGTGCAGCGATGCCGGCTTCGGTACGCAGGATCTGCTCGTACAGCAACTGCAGTGCGACGCCTTCGCCGCCAACCATGACGTTGTAGATGGTGCCGTCGGTCCACTGTCCGGCCTTGACGGGATCGTGGTCGACGGCTCGCAGGGTGATCTGGAAATGATCACCCTCGGCGGCACCGAGCCGCAGCATCGAAAGTGTGACATCCTCGTGCAGCGACCGCGTCTGTTGCGGCTCCCAGGTCTGCAACGGCTTCCATTCGTCTTCGCCAGCGAGCGCATCCGCTGACAGCGTTGCGCGGCGCCTGAACAACCCAACCGTCTTGAGACCGTAATCGTCGGTCGCCAGCACGCTGAGTGGCAGGGCCACGTCCACCTCCGCCTCCGTCTGGCGTTCGAGTCCGGTCAACTCCAGCTTCGGCGCTTTGTCCGGTAGCGCTCGCCACACGAGCGTCGCGCCCGTCGTGGGCGGATGTCCTTTTCTCTCGGTATCGACGTGGCAGGTCATGGTCGAGTCAAAGGTGATCTCACCAGTGAACACCGTCGAGGATTTGCGGGTCAGCGTGAGGCGTTTTTCCGGGTCGTTGCCGGCAGTGACGTAAAGGGAAGCAGCCGGTGTTTTCTGATCAAATGTGAAGGTCAGATCGGCGCGTGTACCGCGCAGGGCGCTGAGGCTGCCGCTTTTACTGTCGACCGCCTTATCCGGCAGTCCCGTGTAGTCCGGTAAATGGTAAACGGCCTGGAGCCCCTTGAGCTTGCCCGGCTGCGGGACGGTTGCACGAAAAAAACGGCTGGTGTAGTCGCCGCCCTGCACCGCATAGTCGAAGCTGCGGTGGATGCTGGGAAAAGTAAATTCCGCAGTCGCCTGGTCGGCTTCGAGCGGCAGCTTCTCGGCGATGCGTTTACCGGCAACGTTGCGCAGGATGGTGAGATGCTCGGGTTGCTTGCCGTGAATGCCGATAGTGATGGTAAGTTGCTCCGCCGCCTCGATGTCACCGGGCTTGACGACGAGTACCGTCTCGTAGCGTGGATCGATGACGGCGAACGGCATCAGGATGCGCTTTGCTGCGGTCGCAAAGCCGCCCGGGCGTATCGACCAGAAGACGATTCCGATCAGGAGAATAGCCACCGCTGCAGAGATACGGATGATCGCCGGGCGCATGGCGTGGGCGTGGGCGAGTTTGATCGCCTGCAGCTCTTCCCAATTGTCCCGCACCACGAGCTTGCCGAATGAGTTGTCCGTGCAGTCGGTGTCCCGGCCGATCTGCAGCGCATTGATCAGCCGGTTCTGGATCCCGTCCGGACTGCTCTGTTCAATAGCCAGGGCGATCTCGTCCTCGCTCAGATGCAGGCGGCGCCAGCGCCGAGCCACCCCCATGCCGAGCATAGCGATGCAGACGAGCAAACCGCAGGCGGCGATCAACCGGCCGGCAACCGGCAGAATCAGCAGATTGTCGAGCAATACGACGAGCAGAAAATAGCCGAGCACGGCAGCCAGAGCCAGGCTGAGGCTCTCGACCACTATCAGCTGTTTCCACAACTTGCGATTACGCTGCACCAGCTCGGCGATCTGATCGAGCGAATGATCTGTATGACTTCGATTGTCCGTGTCGTTTTTCATAAAGCCGTTGGTTAACGTACCGCTTGCCCGAACAGGCTGCAATAGGGGCGCGGCGGCGCGCCTGCAGAGGTGTTTTGCAGGCTGGCCCTTTGGCAAATTGGCGTGCTGCCGATCCACGTCTTACGCCGATTGCTACAGACGGAAATTCGTTTGTCCGGTGTCCGCCATGACGGGCACGGCAGCGCTGATGGTTGGCCGGGGCTGCCTCAGTGCTGGATGTCGGACTCGCACGGATCGTACGGCGGATGCGGGACGTTCGGCACGCGCATGCCGCCGGTCAGATACATCTCCGGCGCCGCCGCGCAGTCGAAACGCAGGACCGGGCAGTTTGGGTCGGGTGGTGTGTCCGGCAGCCCGGTGACCGTGACGACGCCGTTGGTTTGCGTGTAAGTGCACTCGGTGTCATGGCCGAGCAGGGTGACGCGTTCGACCTCCGTATTCAACCCGGCAATGACGAGCTCGCGACCGGGCCAGTACCGCACGAGCTGGTAAAACGCCCGACCTTTGCGCGTGAACAGACCGTTATAACTCCAGTCGCCCATGTGATCGCCGCGTTCCATCAAAGCGTAGGTGAACGGCTCGGTGTCGTAAATGCACTCGCCATGATCGCGCAACCAGTTGCCGACCGCCTCCACGACGGCAATGGACTGCTCCGGGACAGACCCGTCGCCACGCGGCCCGATATTGAGGATCAGGTTGCCCTGGCC
>Ga0114999_10006209_pt1 | contig 13857 bp, 12 predicted proteins | sample ArcticOcean_MG_C_3_FD_89820 | JGI IMG/M metagenome (GOLD analysis project Ga0114999, IMG submission 89820) | Marine microbial communities from western Arctic Ocean - ArcticOcean_MG_CB8_126 | ecosystem: Environmental > Aquatic > Marine > Oceanic | place: Arctic Ocean: Canada Basin | collected...
CCCACAATGTCATGTATGCCGGCAAAGAGGAAGATCTGCAGGACGGCCTCGATATGTCGGGGCTTTCACTCGATGCCACGCCGGCGGCAACCGGACGGGACAGCCTCCACCTCAAGTTCTCATCAGTCAGCACGGACTCCGAACTGATCCGTCTCGACTTCGAGGGAACCGTGTTCTCACTTGGTGGTCAGTTGCGGGCCTTCGTGCGTCAGGCTGACGCCAACGGCGACGGCACCTGGCAGCGCGTCGACCCGGAGCCTCAGAATCCGACCTCTCTGCATGTGGTGGCTATCGCCAAAAGCAGGGAGTTGCTGAGTGATCTTCAGATCCTGCCGCCCGTCGTCACCCCGAACGACGACGGCGTCAACGAAGAGGCGATGATCGACTTTGCCGTGTTCCTGGCGAATCTCGACAACGCGGTCGAGGTCAGCATCCATGACCTGAGTGGCCATCTCGTGCGCACCATCCGGCAGCAGCGCGCCTCCAGTGCCGGGCGCTACGCTATTCCATGGAATGGCCGCGACGACGACGGTGAGCTCGTGCCTCCGGGCGTGTACACCGTGCTTGTAACGGTTGATGCGTCGACCCAGGGCGCGGATGTATCTGGCAAGAGCCTTTTGAGCACTATAGCGGTAACCTACTAGTTTCGATGATGTCCAGTGGTGCGGGAATGACTGAACAAACTCTGGAGTGGAACTCAATATGAATAGATCTCAACTTCAGCCCAGACTGCTCGCCTTCGCGCTCGCCATCTCCACGGTGATCCTGTCGGACAGCGACGCGGTTACCATATACAGAATTGGCGGCGAGAACCTCGCTCCGCCGGAGGTCGAAGGACCGCTGGAAATCATGCGATTGACCTGGGACGAGCTGCCGGCGCCGGAGGTGGACGGCGCCTCCAGGTTCATACAGCTGCCATGGCAGGGGACCGACGAAACGCTCTTCGGCAGCAACTCCCTGGTCGAACTCGACGCCGATTTCATCGCTCCCAGTTTTCTGGACCCGGAGGTCAATCTGACCCCGCTCGTGCGGTCCAGGGGCGGCAGCATCCAGTCGACGGATGGCTACACTTTCAAGGACGAGTTGGCGCTCGATTTCATGTTCGACGAGGACCCGACCACGTCCTATTCCGGCGGTGGGTCACACTTCTCCTGGGGTGCCTACAAGGTCCTCGAAGTCAATCTTGGCGGCCCTCTCCCCGTTTCCCGTATCGTGCTTTATCCGACACCGGAGTACGCCGATCAGCGATTCGTCACGGAATTTACGATCGCGGTCAACGACGGCGACGAGCGCAAAGATGGCTTGCGCGGCACCGCGCCCCCGTTGGACCCACCGCTTGGGTTGGCCAACAGGAGCGTGCAATACGCGCGGGCGTACGGCTCCACCTTCAGGGATTGGGAGAAAGACGGGACCGTGTTCTCTGCAACCGCGAACAGGATCTCCAGGCTCGATCTGGAGGTGAAGAGTTTTCCGACTCAGAAGATTTTCCTGATCGGCCGCGTGGGTGAATGGGAAATCGCCGAGTTGGAGATTTACGGAGACGGCTTCGTCCCGCAGGCCAATTACCGGTCGAACATCCTCGATCTCGGGCAGCCCTCGACGCTCGGTGAGCTCGTGTGGACGGGGAATCGCGACCCCGACGCCACAGTGGACCTCCTCACACGTAGCGGCGACACTCGCGATCCGAACACCTACTGGCGTTATACCTTCCGGGGCGATGAGCGCTCGAGTTTTGACACTGACGGCAAAGCCCTGACCCGCGCCGCCTTCGACAAACTCGAGGGTGGCGAGAAGGCCGGCATCACACCGGACACGGGGAACTGGCAATTCTGGTCGACGCCGCTCGATTTTGAGGGCGGCGAGGCGCCACTGGCAGCCAATCGCCCCCGCCAGTACGTGCAGTTCGACGTCGATCTCAGGTCCTCGAACACGACTTCGAGCGGGCGCATCGACTATCTCGAGTTCCGCACCTCGAGCCCACCGGTCGTCAGCCAGATCGTGGCAGAAATTGCCCCACGAGTCGTACCGGCGCGGACGATGACTCAATTCAGGTATCTCCTACTGCCGACGTTGTTCGACACGGACATCGGCTTCGACAGCATCGAAATCGACACGGCGACGGAGATCGCCAGCGTCGATTCTGTGCGCATAAACGATGTCTACATCGATCGGTCCGAATGGGACTGGACTCCTGGTGAGGGCAGCTTTGTGGTCAACCTGCCGCACGTAGACCTGCAGCGCACGGACGAGTTGATCGAGATCGTCTTTCAAACCGAGGTGTTCAAATACGGCACCGTCTTCAAGAGCAGGGTCTTCGACAGTTCGCGACTTGACGAGCCCCGCCAACTCGTCGCCGCGGGCGACGCTGACGGACTGGTGGACAGCAATACCCTCTCTGTTGGACTGGCCGATCTGGGCCAGAGTTCGATCCAGGCCCTGCAGCTCTCTTCACCGGTGGCCACGCCCAACGGTGATGGCGTCAACGACGTCATCGAGATCTCCTTCGACCTCGTCAACCTGTCGGGTGCAGTGCCGGTTACGTTGGGACTCTACGACCTGGCGGGTCGAAAGATCGTGGACGTCTTCGATGGGACTTCGGCGAGCGGACGTCAGGGCGCGACGTGGGACGGCAGTGTCGACGACTCCGGGACGCTGGCTGTTCCGGGAGTATACTTTCTGCGGCTCGACGTCGACGCCGACGAGGGTTCGAACACGGCGCTCGGTATCGTCTCGGTGGCTTACTGAGGGGGTGGATCTGCAGCTCACTCGGCATCTACGGGTGCTGTCTGAACTCCCATCCTCCACTACCACATTGAGGTAGAGTAGCCTGGTCTGTCCGCTATACCAGGCTACTTCGCCAACCCCCGACATCACGGCGATCGACGCTGCCCAACACCAGCAGGGATATCCCCATTATATAGCGCACGAGATTGGGATCGACATAGGGTGGCCGTGCGCACCCCAATCGAGGGAGACGCCTCATGGCGGACTGGAACAACGTTCTTGAACTCAACCACAGCAGAGAGGTGGCTGCCGGAAGCAGTGAAGCACTGGCGGAGGCCATCCGGCGCGGAGCCGATCTGCGCATCGGCACCCAGTTCCGCCACGGCGAGCATATCAATCCCGCGTCTGACAGCATGGAACTCGTGGAAGAGGTCGCCGAGTTCGGCGTCACCTACCTCGTCGACGATTGCTGGAGCGCCGGCGTCATGAATCTGCGACAACCGGTGGGACTGCAGCCCGGTTTTGGCCCTGGCTCATCGATGTCCTTCTTCATGTACAACCAGAACGGCGAGCAGGCAGTTGCCCGACCCTACTTCGACGACTCACAGGCGGGTCGCGAACGGGACGGATTGCTGGCCAAACCGCCGGTCTCCCTGCCGAAGTACCATCTCATCGACGGCTGCGATGAGGGCAGCAACGCGCCGAGCCAGAACTTCATCTACGATTTCGAGGTCTATCAGTACTGGGTGCGTGATGACTGGCGCGAGGTGTACAGCCACGATGCCGACGGACAGGCCAGGGGATCGATCGACGCACTGGAGCAGGCGCACCGGGAGGGCCGTGAGGTGAAGGTGGGCATCAGCGGGCTGTGCGCTGATCTGGTGTCGGCAGATGAATCGCCGCCGCAGCACGAGGTGTTCGTGCGGGCCGGCTCCTGTTACTACTACACCGAACAGCGGCGCCTCACGGTCGGCACGCACCCCCTCGTGCGCGTCCGACCCGCTGTGCCGATGCGCTATGCCAGTCGCGCGTGGGACTTTGGCTGGCTCGTGTGCCGCACCGACGGCTTCGTCGATCGGCGGCTCTACGACCCGTACTCCCTGACCTGCGCCGACAGCCAGATGCAATGCGCCATGCGCTGGTTCGTGCGCTGAAGCGGGGATCGGCAGGGCCCGTTCCACCGTTGCGCGGCCAGGCGGACAGCCGCGACCGACAAGGGTCAGGTTTTCGGTCGTCCCGTTACGGGGTATTGCGGGTCGTTGAATCCCCACCCGGTATGCTCGCCTGGTGGAACGATCTCGTCGATCTTGTCGAGCGCTGCATCACTGATTTCCCACCCAAGACAGCCGCTATTGTCCTCGTAGTGTGCCATCGTGCGCGGCCCGATGATGGCCGAGGTGACGATGGGATTGGCCAGCACCCAGTTGAGACTGAACTGGGTCATTGTCTTGCCGTGCGCATCGGCGAGCGGCACAATCGCCTGGGCCACTTCGAAGCTTTCGTCGCGCAACTCGGTGATGAGGATGCGACTGTCCTTGCGAGCTGCACGTGAGCCATCCGGCGGCGGCTCGCCGACGAGATACTTGCCGGCGAGGACGCCGCGGGCGAGGGGACTGTAGATCATCGTGCCGACGCCAAACTTCTCACAGGCGGGAAAGAGATCGACCTCGGGGTCGCGGTTGACGATGTTGTAGAGGGGCTGAAGGACGACCATCGGTGGGTAGTTCCGTTTGTCGGCAATCCACAGCGCCTCCGTCAACTCGTGAGCGGAAAAGTTCGAGCAGCCCGGGTAGAGTACCTTGCCCTGGCTGACGAGATCGTCGAGGGCGCGAAGGGTCTCCTCGATCGGGCAGTCCGACACGGCTCGGTGCAGGACGTAGATGTCGATGTAGTCGGTACCGAGACGCTTGAGGCTGTTCTCGACTTCGTTCATGATGTGATAGCGACTGAGACCGCTGTCGTTGATGCCCTCACCTCGCGAACCGCAGACCTTGGTGACGAGGACAACCTTGTCGCGTCTGCTCTTGATCCCCTTGCCGAGGATGCGCTCCGCTTCCCCATCGTTGTAGACGTTGGCCGTATCGATAAAGTTGATGCCGTCATCACAGGCCCGATCGATGATCTTGAGCGAGTCCGCTTCGTTCGTCGGGCCACCGAACATCATGGTGCCCAGGCAGAGGCGCGAAACCTTTACGCCATGACGCCCGAGGGTTACGTATTCCATAGATCCTTCCTCCATCAGCAGTAGGGTGATCGCATGAAGATAACTGATTTGAGGCCCATCAAGTTCAAGACCCGATCACGCTATGTACAGGGGAAGTGGGGGTACCCCTGCTACCCCCTGGAACGACTTGCCAATTAGCCCTACGAGGTCACAACGACACTCATCGAGCTCATCACCAACACGGGAACAAGTGGCTACTGGTGGGGGCCTGGAGTGACGCCCTGGCTCAAGGAGCTGCTGATCGGCGAGAGCCCGATGGATCGGGAGAAGATCTGGCAGTGGAGTGGCGGCAACACCGTGGTCGACATGCTTTTGTGGGACTTTGCGGGGCGCTACCTCGACCAACCGGTCCACAAGCTTCTCGGTGGGTATCGGGAGAAGATCAAGTGTTACGCCAGCTGCTACCCGAACATGGGCTCACCAGAGGTCTTCGCGGATCATGCGGAGGCGTGTGTTGAGAAAGGGTATAAGGCATATAAGATCCACGCCTATATGTACTTTGATCCCGTCAAGATGGAACAGGCACCTCGGCGCCCCGCCTTTCCAATGCACGACGTTGAGGTATGCCAGGCAGTGCGGGAACGCGTTGGACCCGATATCGTTCTCATGCTCGACCAGGCGGGAGTCTACAACTACGAAGAGGCCCTCTACGTCGGCAGAGAGATCGAGAAGCTGAATTTTTTCTGGTACGAGAGCCCGATGCCGGAGAACAAGATCGAACCGTACATACGGCTGTGCGAGAACCTGGATATTCCCGTGTGTGCCCCGGAGCAGGTTGGCAATCTGCCCTACAGCCGCACTGACTGGATTGTGAGAAAAGCGTGCGACATGGGCCGCACCGAGGTGACCCACAACGGCATAACGGGGTGCCGAAAGAGCATCAGCCTCTACGAGTCATTTGGCATGCGAGCCACCATTCATGGCGGCTGGTGGGGGAATATGCAGATCTACGCATCGACTGATGCCGACACCACGGAGTACTTCGAGCGGGGGTTGTTCGCACCGGGGCTGGACGAGGAGTACGAGAAGCCGCCTCCCTATCTGAAGGAGTTATGTGATCCAATGGACGGAGAGGGGAACGTGCTCGTGCCCCGGAAACCCGGGCTGGGCTTCGAACTGGATTGGGATTACATAGAGGACAATCGCGTTGACAACTAGCGCACGACGGCGGTTGAAGTGACTCTAAATCGTCTCCAGAACTTCGAGCTCATCGAGCCGGCGGAGCCAGCGCTGATGCCGCGGTTCCTGGATTGAGCGCCAATGCTCGCCGTACATGCGGCGTCCGCACTTCGAGTAAATGCTGTGATTGCCTTTCATCTGGCTGACAATCGCCTTGGTGGCGCCGGGTGTGTCCGGGTCCTCGTAGTAGACGACGACGCCCTGGCGTCTGCCGGCCGCTCCGCCAAAGGCGCCGTGCCAGAGTCCCACATTGAAGGCCACCACATCTCCTGGATCCGATTCGAAGACGTAGGCCGGGAGTTGTGCTGCTGAGACCCCGTAGGTTTCATCCGGATCGCGGGCAATCTGACTGTGGTAAGGCTCCCGGTGTGAACCTGGGATGACGCGGAGAGCCCCGCTGTCGGCGTCCAGCTTATCCGGATAGATGCAGAATTTGATGCCCATGTAATCGAGGGAACCAGTGTCGGGGTGCCACCCGGTGTCCCCCTCCATGTAGTTGCCGTCCACGGCTATGCCTATGGACTTCTTCCCCAGCAACTGCTCTGCAACGTCTCCGAATCGCGGATCGTCAGCGAGACCGGCGATGAAGGGACTCGCCGCCTCCATGAGCGTGGCGTAGTGGCGCTTGGTGCGATCGTAAGGCTCCTCGAGCCAGGCGTCGTGTCCGGCGCTGAATTCCCTGCTGTAGGTCTCCATCTCCCGTGCAGACAGCAGTTGCCTGAAAACGAGGAATCCGAAGGTCTCGAAGTGGTTGGTCTGCTGCTCCGTCAATTGCATGATCGTCATCCGGGCGTTGAGTGTGAAATCATCCTACTTTCCAGACTGATTGTGAAACTACTCCCTCGCGGGTACCTGAGGCAATTGTGGAATACATCGAGACCTTTGATGATGGGCCCGGTGGGTGGTACGGCTGGATCAGCAACGCGGCGGGACCGGGGCGCCTGGAAGTGCAGGACGGCGCCGCCTTCAGCCGGTCGCCGTGGTGGATCGACTACAACCACGCACCGCCCGGTGCGGGGTATATGCATCTCCTCTACATGCTCAACACCGCGGGCGCCGACGGCGAGCACCACGTCGAAGTGGCGGGCGAAAATCGATTTGTCAGCGGCGGCTTCCCCACCGATTTCACCAAGGCCCGCGTCACCTTGCGGCTGAAAGGGGAACTCGAAGCGAAGGGCTCCCGTCTCCACCTGCTCTGCCAGGGGGCAAAAGACGGTATGACTTCTGGATGGCTGCTCACAGGTGAATCGTTTGAGGTCACAACTGAGTGGAGCGAACAGACCGTCACCGCCTTCCCCGATCCGGCGCAGTGGACGTGTCTCGGTTCGCGCCACGACCGCGTGGATTATTACGGTGAGATCCCACTGGAAACCATCCTCGCCGATGTGAACGTCGACATCCTTCTGGTGCTGCATCCGCTGCAGATCGAACCGATGGGCCCCATCGACGGTGACGCGCACCACCTGCGTCCAGAAAAGGACTATCCGGTCTGGCGCTCCCGCTTGCCGGAGGGGTATGTGCTGCTGGACAGCGTGCGGATTGAATTCCCCTGAAACGGACTTGATGACCGCCACAGAGAGTATCACCAAACTGAGTTCCCTCATCGAGGGACACCGCGCCTTTCGCAGCGACTGTCTGAACCTGGTCGCCTCCGAAAACACACCCAGTCCATTCGTGGAGAGCTTCCTCACCGAAGACCTGAACCGGCGCTACGGCTATTACCCCGGAATGGACCCGAAGAACCAGGCGTACCAGGGGTCGCGCTACGTCGCGCAGATCGAGGAACTGGCCCACGATCTGGCTCGTGAGCTTTTCGGCGCACAGTTTGTGGACCTTCGCCCCCTGTCCGGAAACATCGCCGGCATCATCACCATGTTCGCCCTGGGCAAACCCGGCGATGCGGTGCTCGAAATTCAGAACGCCCACAAGTATGCGGACAAACTGGCCACCTCCTTTCTGCAGGTCGACCTGCGTCCCATTCCGATACCGTGGGACGGCGCGCGCTATGACATCGACCTGGATCGCGCTCTCGAGCTGATCGAAGAACACCGACCACAGCTTGTCGTTCTGGGCTCGGCGATCTTTCTCTTTCCCCAGCCCGTCAGCGAAATCAAAGCGGCGATGGAGAAACACTGCCCGGGCTCGCTGCTCGTGTACGATGCGGCCCACGTGATGGGGTTGATCGCCGGCGGGCGCTTCCAGTCACCGCTGTCGGAAGGCGCTGATGTGCTGATCACGAGCACGCACAAGACACTCGCCGGCCCCCAGGGCGGCATGATTCTGACCAATGACAAAACAATCGCCGAGCGCATCGCCGCGGCTACTTCACCCCTGATGGTCGCCAACCACCATCTGGCGCGCATCCCAGCTCTCGCGGCTACCTTCATCGAGTGGAAGCACTGTGGCAGCGCTTACGCTGACGCCATCGTCGCCAATGCCAAAGCTCTCGCCAGGGCGCTGCACGAACGCGGCGTCCCGGTCGTGGGGGCAGACCGGGGCTTCACCGAATCACACACGCTCATCGCTGTCGTCGATGCCTTCGGCGAGGGCAAGGCAGTGGCCGAACGGCTCGAAGCTGAGAACATCATCACCGGCGCCATGGACGTGCCGCAGGAATGGGGCCGTCACGGCCTGCGCATCGGCGTTCAGGAGGTCACTCGTTTCGGCATGACGGAGAAAGATGCTGGCCTTATTGCCGACCTCATCGTCGAAGCGATGGAGGGCGGCGACGGGGTTGGGGAGCGAGCCGCTGAATTGGCTCGGAGATTCTGCGACATAAAGTTTACCATCGAGAGGTAGATGACCATGAAAGTCGACCGCCAACAACTGATCAACGACGGTTTCCTCATCCTGCGAGAAGTCGTTCCGCCGGAGAATCTGCCGGCCTTGCGCGCGAGTTACGAGACTCTCATCGAGCGCGAGGGGGGACGGGAGTGGCTGAGTCAAGGAGCGCAGCCGAGGATCAATATCATACCCCACATTGACGAGACCACTGCTGACGCCGTTGAGATATGGCTGCACGAGAACACCCTTGGGGTCAGCCGCCGGCTGCTCTGCGTCGGTGACGCCGCCGCAGTGACTGATATGGTGTCGATGTGCAGTCCCCTGGAAGATCACGGGCCGGCGGCGTGGCATCGCGACATCCATCCCATCGACATGGCCCCGATGCGACTGCTGCAGCTGGACATGCTCGAGAACGGTCCGCGCTACGTGCAGTGGAATATCCCGCTCTACGACGACGACGTCTTGTGGGCGGTGCCCGGCAGCCACCGGCGCCTCAATACACCGCAGGAGAACGAAGAGCTTCTGGCCGATCCGCGAGCACCGCTGACGGGCGGTGTGCCGATCGAGCTCAAGGCGGGTGACGCCATCGTCTACATCAACTTCATGCTGCACTGGGGCAGCAACTACAGCGCAAAGCTGCGGCGCACCCTGCACGGCGGGCACGCCCTCTTTTCCGTCAACAAGGGCATCGCCTGCGCCCCGCATCTGTCGCCGACGGCGCGCGATCTGTTCTCCCGCTTCGACCAACAGAAGGTGCAGGCACAGAACGCGACGGAAGCGGCTCTGCGCGCGATCCTCGACCGGGATGCTGGCGCCTACTATGCCGCCCTCGAAACACTGCAGCCTGGTGCTGGCCCTGCGGGCCAGCTGGTGCTGACGATCTACCTATGTAAAGCGGTGCAGTTGATGCGCATTGCCACAGGCGCTGAGATGGGCGAAGTGGCGGAGAGGCTCAAGGACGTGGCCGCGGGCGGTCATCCGATCACGTTGAACTGGGGGCCGGCCTTTGCGGATCGATTCACCGCCACAGAGCTCGAGGAGCTGTGGCAGCGATGCCGCTATATCGACTCCAGGCTCCTGAATACGGAGGAGTATTTTGTGCCCGGCTATCAGTCGGGACCGATGCAGTACTTTTTCGAAGATATCACCGACCCATTTCAGGCGAGTGATTTTGTCGCCAGTTGGAGTTGAATTCACGTGCGACTGACAGATCCCGACATGATCGCCGAGGTGACTGGCCAATGGCATGGCGCGCGCGATGCCAACTGCCGGCCCCTGGTACCTGACTCCATCCTCGAGCGCATGGAATTGGTCACAACCGAAGAGGCCTGGACCGTGCTCAGCGAGCACGGCCACGAACACAACTTCGCCGGCAACTGGACGATTCTGTTTCCCGAGCGAGTCCTCGTCGGTCGCGCCGTCACCTGTCGCTGGGTCCCCCTGCGGCCGGAATTGCACGAGACCGTCCTGCACCAGGGCGAAGTTGAGGGCCGCATCGGTTTTCCGAATTCATGGGTCATCGACGAGCTCGTCGACGGCGACGTGCTGGTCGCTGATCTGTTCGGCAAAGTGAACCTGGTGGGCGACAATCTGACGACTGCGATCAAAGCCAACGGCGCGCGCGGCATGGTCATCGATGGGGGGTTGCGCGACCTGCAGCGCATCCTGCAGATCCCGGACTTCTGCACCTACGTGCGCCGCATCCACCCGGAGGCCATTCCCGGCGTCACCATGCCCGATATCAATGGCATCACCCGCATCGGCGAGGCGACCTGCATTCCGGGTGATGTCGTTCTCGGGACCAGGACCGGGGTCATTTTCATCCCTCCCCATCTGGCGGAGGACGTGGTGCTGTATTCCGAAAAGCGACGCGGTTGAGCGACTGGTTTCTTCAGGATCGAATGAGCTACGGTGCACAACTCTGTTCCCGCCTTTGAACTCCACCCCCGCAGGTTGACCGTCGCGCCGTGAAATCTGGGTAATGGACCCCGATTTCTGGCTTAACCTGTTGAATTATATGGGATTACGGATCGGAGCGGACTCCGGCCGGCGAAAATTCCGGTCGACCGGAATTTTAACTCTTGCCCCTGCCGAAGCGATGAGATAGAAGAGATCTCTCCTCTGGAGTGCTATCAAATAGAATTGGATCGATTGATCAAAGACGGGCCCCGAGTTTATACGAAAGCCGGCTACCGCGTCGTCGGCACGACTGTTGCCGGTGAACAGCTCCGCATGGTGCTGAAGTTCGCCGAGCGCCCCGTATCTGTGTAGACTGTCTCTGTGCAGACTGTATCAGTACAGATCGATACGAAACTCGAGGCCGAGCACGGCGTTGTCGCCGACTACCGCGACCAGTTCTTCGGTTACTTCGGCTGGACGACCGCGACGCCGGCATCATTTCTCTCGGCGGACGCAACCTGCTCATGTCCTGGTTCTCCGTCGACAGCCGTGGCGCCCACCCGTCAGAGTACGAGAACAGCCTGTCGTCACACGAAGCGGCGCGCTGACAGGCTGCCCGCTCTGGTATGACCGACGAGAATGTGAGTTCTCACGCAGGCTCCTGGGTCCGCACGAGCGGCGATGGCGGACTCAGCTGGGGCGAAGCAGTGAGCGTTGAGGTCTCCTCTCCCCACGGACCGATTCAGCTCGCTTGCGACGACCTCTTCTACTTCGGCAAGCACGTCCTGTCCAAAGAGGCGGCCGTCTCCGACATGGAGACGGGTGGCATCACCGCGCTCAGGAGCAGCGACGGCGGCACTTCGTGGGAGCGCCTTGGTTCCGTCCCGATCATCCCGGGCACCGAAATCGATGAGTACCACGAGCCGCACGCGGTTGAACTGCCCGGCGGACGCATTCTCGGACTCATCCGACGTGACCCGAACCATCGCGACTACCACAACCGCCAACCCGGCCAGACCGACTTCACCATGTGCCAGTCGGTCTCAGACGACGGCGGCAGGACCTGGAGCGTCGCAGAGCCGCTCGGATTCCACGGTTCCCCACCACATCTGCTGCTCCACTCGAGTGGTGTGCTCCTCTGCAGCTACGGGTATCGGGAGGAGCCTTTCGGGGTGCGCATCATGCTCAGTCGCGACGTTGGCGAGTCCTGGGAATACGACTACATCCTGCGCGACGACGGCCCCCATCCCGACCTTGGCTATCCCTCCAGTGTCGAGTTGGGTGACGGCAGTATTTTGACGATGTATTACCAGCGCCCCTCCTCCGTCGTTGACAAGTGCGCTCTGCTCTGGAGCCGCTGGGAGTTGCCGGAGTAAGTGCCGTTCCTATTGAGGAGTAGGTAGGAATGCTGGAAATCGAAGTAATTGAGCCGGACGACATCGAGCGAGCCGCGAAGGTCTTTCTCCGCGACGGCTTTGTTGCCATTGCGAATGCGATTCAAGGCGACCCCCTGCAGCGCATCCAGGCTGCGGCGACCCGGGTTATCGGGGAGATTGTCGCCGACGATCCGGAGTACGTGGGCAATCGAGGCCATCACCGCTACTCTTTTGGGAATCAGATGCGCAACATCGAGTGGTGCGAACTGACCGACCTGCCGACGATCCTGCCGATTGTCGAAGCCATCTGGGACAGCAACGACTTTGTCAGTTGCGGCAATGGTGGCGATTTTTCGCTACCGGGTGCCGAAATCCAGCACCTGCACTCCGACGGCAACGAATTGGGCTTTACCGATCCCCTGGGGCAGACGACCCTCCGTGACCTGCCGCCGCCATTGATTTGCGTCAACTTCCTGATGGTCGATTTCACCAGGGAGAATGGCGCGATCCGCCAGATCCCCTGCACACACCGCTCGAGCGCTCCCATACCAACCCTCGAAGAAGAGCCGCGGTGGATGAAAAACTGTATCATCTGTGCGCCTGCCGGCACCGCTCTCATTCGCGACGTGCGTTGCTGGCACGGTGGCACGCCCAACAGATCCGATCATGCCCGTCCGATGACGAATGCACACTATTGCGCCCCGTGGTTTCGCACAGGTCTGGGCAAGAGCGTACCCCGAGAGCATTTTCAAAAACTATCGCCCCGCGCCCAGCACCTGTGCCGTTATATCGTCAACGACGACTGAAGCGAGACCTTCTGCCGCTTGAGTCCGCATCTGATACGCGAGTCGCAGAGCAAATCAAGAGAAGAGGAGAGAACAGTGGCTACCTATTCAGCAGCAGTAGAAAAGCGGTTTCTGAGTCCGGGCCCACAGCCAAATGGGCTGCAGGCGACCGCTGATGGTCTGTGGATCATCGATCAGGTGTCCCTCAAGGCACAGATGGTCGACTGGGAAACGGGTGCCGTGTTGCGCGAATTCGACACCGATACCTTGCACTCCAGCGGCATCACCCTCGGCGCTGAAGCGCTCTGGATCAGCTCCACCTTCGGGTACGAGATCGTCAAGATCGATCCGCTGAGCGGTGAGACTCTCGACCGCTTCCCCGATCCCGGGCGCGGCTACAGCGCCTTGACGGAGAACACGGAAAACAGACGGGAGTCGAGTTCTCACGGTCTCGAATGGCGCGACGGCCGCATCTATATCGCTGGCCCACCGACGCAGCGCATCCATGTCATGGACGCGACGACATGGGAGGAAGTGGCCAGCTTTCCCACGGGAGGGATTCGCGTTCATGGTCTGGGCTGGAACGAGGATGGCCTGCTCTGGGTCGCCGATACGTCAGCGGGAACGGTCATACTCATGGATCTCGAAAAAGATGGGAGAATCTACGATGTCTTTCGCGTTGCGGAGCCGGATGAGGTACACGGATTGACGGTCCACAACGGCGTCATCTGGTATTGCGACGCGACGACGAGAGATATCGGGATCCTGCGGAGGTAAGATCGGACAGGTCCGCGCTCGTGCGATCAGCCGACGCTCGAACTCAACACGCCCTGGCGACGCGATCCACTACGCCGGCCACATCTTCGCACCAGCGCGTGACCACCAC
>Ga0114999_10006211_pt1 | contig 13853 bp, 14 predicted proteins | sample ArcticOcean_MG_C_3_FD_89820 | JGI IMG/M metagenome (GOLD analysis project Ga0114999, IMG submission 89820) | Marine microbial communities from western Arctic Ocean - ArcticOcean_MG_CB8_126 | ecosystem: Environmental > Aquatic > Marine > Oceanic | place: Arctic Ocean: Canada Basin | collected...
ATTCCCAATATCTATTATCCACATGGTTTAGAATCAGCTGCAATAAGATTCAAATCATCATTACAAGAAAATTCAAAAACACATGTAATATTAGAAGATGTCATAGAAGCATGTCATAATGGAGTTGTAGCATGGGAAAAATCATCAGGAGTTCAACCCATACTTTTACAAGGAGAAGAGGATTACATAAAAACAAAAGAACGATTTGATATAATCAAAGATTATTTTATAAAAAATAATATAGATTTTAAAGAAATTAATTCTGTTTCAGGAAATATACTAACAAAAACTATTTGTCTTATTTACATGCTTGATTACACATCAATATACAAAGCAGTTTTATCAAAAACAGATCCTTCACCAGTTTCATCTATAGATTATATAAAAAGTAGATTAAGTGAATAGTCATCTATTATTGAAATATTTTATTTCATTTTTTTTTCAACAATAGTTCGATATGGAATATATTCTGTAGATGAATATTCAGAATTAAAATATTCCAAAAATATGCTATCTTCTAATGCAGTTAAAAGATGAGCTACATTAGGCTCTACAGATATAGTAATTGGAGCAGTTAAAATACGAATTTTTTCTGAATTTGTGTTAATATTAAATTCAGTAAATTCAATTTTACCTTGCAATAATATATGATCACTTTTAAATTTATGATAGTGACCTCCACGTGAAAATCCTTTTTTTGTTTCAACAAAATGAATGATCAATTTTCCAAAAGAGCAAAAGAGGATTATCCCTCTAATATCACTTACAGATTTGTTGAATTCTAATTGCATTGGGTTAATTATTTTTAGTTTCATTTGATAATAATATTTCTTAATTGGTCATTCTTTTTATTGATGAAGAAAAAAGAGATCATATGATAATTTGTGAAATTGGTTTAAATCATATGGGAGATGAAAGATATGTGAAAGAATACATAAAGAATATAATAAATACAAAAGCAGATGGTATTCTTTTCCACATAAGGGAAAAATCATTTTATGAGAAATATCCTGAATTAGAATTATCAAACCAAGTCTATAAAACTATTTCAAAAATGATTAAAAAAAATAAAATGAAGTTTGGAATTACTTTAGCGGATCCAGAAAAAATTAAATTCTGCGAAAAATTGGATGTGGATTTTTATAAAATTTTTAGTAAAGATATTTTATATGAAAAATTAGTCAAAAAAATAATTTTAACAAAGAAGAAAATTTTTGTTTCAACTGGAATGTCAAATATTAGTGAAATAAAAAAATTTGTTAACTTAACAAAAAATAATAAAAAACAAATTACTTTAATTCATACTCAACTTGATAATAGTATAGAAAAAGTAAATCTTAAAGCAATATTGCTTTTAAAAGAGAAATTTAAAATGAATGTTGGATATGGGAATCATGCATCTAACATATTTACAATTTATATATCAATTGCATATGAACCAACAGATTTTTTATTCTATGTAAAAGGAACAAAAGTTAGAAAACACATAGATGAACCACATGCAGTACAATTAAAGGATTTAAAAAAATTTATTGATGATTTAAATGAACTTAAAAAATCAATTGGAAAGAAAACTAAAATAAAAATGAATGCAAACATAAAATAAAAAATTATTTTAGATGTTTTTTATATTTTAGAGAAATATTTGAATTGATTTTTGACACATCTTTATGTAAATCTAAAAATTGGATAATTTTTTGCAATTTTATTGGATTTCCATTCTTACATAAGGAATCAAAAATTATTCTAACTACCCATAAATCCTGAGGAGTGTCAACTGTTAATCTAAACTCTGGTCGTCGAAGTGATATTTCAGGATCAATTCTATTAATTCTAAATTTTTTGGGATTTTCATAAATATATGATGATGAATACTCACTTCGATGTTTTTTTGTTCCATGACTATGAGCAAATTCTAAAGATTTTAAATTAATTATCTCATATGATGCCCCAAGTGGAAGACTACCATAAAACGAAAGATCAGAATTTTCTTTAATATGATTTTTAATTAGTTTATCAATTCCTTCCCAATAAATAAATGGATTTTCAGAAGTGGTTCTAAATAAAATATCAGCACCTACTTTTTTTCCTCCTTTAATTAATCTATGAAGAACATCAATTTCATCACCAAGTACATATTTTATTCTATATTTTTTTGCAAATTTAATGAAAAGATCCTTCCCAGAACTTTCAGCTATAGCCAAAACTATTTCATCAATCTTCTTAGATTTTTTTAATTGTTTTATCAATAATTCCAATATTGTAAAATTTCCTATATTCTGTAATGGTTTTGCAAATAATCTAGTAGAATAGATTCTACAGGGAATAACAGCTGCAACATAAGGTGGTTTTTTAATTTTTTGTTTCAAATAACTCAATCACTATGAACTAAATTATATGCATATTTAAGAATAATTTGACATTAAAAATATACAAATATTCTACTCTGAATTTTTATAGTTATAAAATATCTTGTTTTTGTACAATTCGTCTAACTAATGAAAATGCTTCTGCAGCTCCTAGTCCAGAAACAGTACCCCACCGTTTTGCAATAATTTCTAAGGATTCTGTAGAACGAGGATGTGGAAATTTTTCAATTTCATTTTTGTATGACATTAATGCTTTTTGTTTTATTTTTAATTCTTTAGTGATATCTACAAAAATATTTGGAGAAAACTTAGATGGGAAAAACCATTCTGTGGATGATGGCACTTCAAAAACATAAACTTCTTTAACATTTTGATTCTTTTTTGGCCTAGTTGCAGTTAATGTTGCAAGGTATAAAATACGATGATCAATATTAATATCATTTTCTGAATGAGTAAAAATTTTTTCAGGATTAAATTCTTTAATGATTTGTTCAATTTTTTTAGTTATTTCCAAATTACTTACTTTATCCATTTCATTATCAGGAAAATCAAAAAATTCTATTTCATTTACTCCCAAAATTTTTGCAGCTTCCCTAGAATTCTTACGTAATTCTAAAATTTGTTGCCGAATTTTTTTATCATCAGATTTTTTGATTTTATAATTAGAATTATTTTTAAAATTAATAGATCTTCTTGATGTAATGCCAGTAGACATAATAGCAATTTTTACTTTATGACCTAATTTTCTGTATTTATAAATTGTAGCACCCATTCCTAAAACTTCATCATCTGGATGTGCAGCTATAACCAAAATGTTCATTCTATAACTCCCCCAAAATGAATATTTGTACCTTTAATTTTTACAGATTTAAAAATTATTTTATGTCCATCAATCTTTAGGAAAGCATTAGGATAAGGATCTTGCAGCATACGAATAAAATTGTAAATATATTGATTGGAATGATTTAATGATTCTAGTTCACTTTCAGATGGTTGTCTCCGTTTAAAGACAGTAGGTTTTCCAGATTGTTTTTTTTGAATAAATTTACCTCTTATGATTTTTGTAATTAAATCATAATTGTTTTGTGTGATTCTATCAATTATTTCATTCATATTTCCTTCTAATGATAATGTTTTCTGAAGTAAAATATCCCCGGTGTCAAGTTTATTATTCATTACAAAAGCTGTAGACTTTGTTTTTTTAATATTCCTAATAATTTGATTTTGTATTGGACTTCCACCTCTAAATTTTGGTAAATTTGATTCATGAATACAAACACAAATAAATTTTTTGATAATTTGTTCAGGAACAATCCAAGACCAATCAGGGAAAAAAATATAATCTGGATTAAGATCTGTGACAAATTTAATAGTTAATTTTTTAGGATTTGTCAATAATGTCATATTATTAAATTTTTTAGATAATTTTTGAAATAATGTAATATTCCAATTTCTATACGCACAAAATAAATAATTCATAATTACTTGTAGAAACATACACTTTTAGATTTGTCGTTCTAAATTTAATTTAATAAGATGATAAATGGAAAATCAATAAGTTTACGTTCATTAGAATTTGAAGATTTGACAAAATTGCGAGATTGGAGAAACATGGAGCATGTAAAAAAATCTACTAGAGAGTACAGATTATTGAATATGATTGATCAAAAAAATTGGTTTGAATCTATTCATGTTTCATCGCCAAATGTAATCATGTTTGGAATAATAAAAAATAACAAGTTAATTGGGGTTACAGGATTAACCTATATTGATTGGAAAAATAGACATTCTGAAATTTCAATTTATATTAACAAAAAAAATTGGCAAAAAACATCAGATGCAAAAGATACATTATTAACAATAATGAAATATGGATTCGGTGAATTAAATTTACATAGACTTTGGGTAGAAATTTTTGAAACCACTCCAGAAAATATTCTTTTATTTAAAAAAATGAATTTTGTTTATGAAGGTGCAAGTAGGCAAAAGTTATGGAGAAATAATAAATGGTGGAATTCACAATTTCATTCAATTCTGTCTAAAGAATTTAAAAATAAATAATTTGAATCTTTTTTAATTAGAGAGAGTAAGAGAGAAAGAGAGAAAATGAATGTTAATGATATTAAATTACGATCCATAAGGAAAAGTGATTTACAATTAATTTGTAATTGGAGAAATGACCCAAGTATTTTTCAATTTAATAAACAATACAATCTTCTCAATATGAAAAATCAACAAGATTGGTTTAAAACAATTAAGGATTCTGATAAGAATATGCTTATCATTGAGAAGAATTTAATTCCAATTGGAATTTGTGGTTTTGTTAATATTGATCATGAAATTCACTCTGGCGATATTGCAATAATCATCGGTAATACAAAATTACATAAAAAAGGAATTGGAACAATAGTACTTGAAAAATTAATTCAATATGGTTTTAAAAATTTAAAATTATACAAAATAGGAGCAGAGATTTTTGAATTTAATTTAATTTCAAAAAAATTCTTTGAAAAATTTAACTTTCAACATGAAGTAACTTGTAGAGAAGCATTATGGAGAAATAATAGGTATTGGGATATATACAATTATTCATTATTAAAAGTTGAATAAAAAATGAAACTGATTAAACTCTTTGATCCTATTATTGATAAAAATGAAGAAAAAGCAATTCTTCGAACAATGAAAAGTGGTTTCTGGGCATCAGGTGCAGGGACCGGTCAGGTAGAAAAATTTGAAAATAAATTTAAAAAATATACAGATGCAAATTGTTGTGTTGCAGTAAATAGTGGGACTGCAGCACTACATTTAGCATTTTCATTATTTGATATAAAAAATAAAGAAGTCATTATTCCTTCATTGTCTTTTGCATCTACAGCACATGCCGTGATTTACAATGGAGGAAAACCAATTTTTGCAGATGTAAATAAAAATACGCTGTGTATTGATCCAGACGATGTAAGGAAAAAAATTACAAAAAAAACAAAGCTTATTGTTCCAGTTCATTTTGGAGGGATGGTTTGTGATTTAAAAGAATTATTAAATATTTCAAATGTGTTCGATATCAACATAGTAGATGATGCTGCTCACGCTGCAGGAGCTACATTTGACAGGAAAAAAATAGGCAGTATTGGCGATGCAACATGTTTTAGTTTTCATCCAGTAAAAAATGTAGCAATGCCGGGAGGAGGATTAATTGCATTAAATAATAAAAATTCAAAGCAAGAGGAAAGTCTTCTCAAATCTTTGAGGTGGTGTGGAATTTCAAATAGAAAGGGATTTAATTATGATATCAAACATTTAGGTTGGAATTATTATATGAATGAATTTTCTGCATCTATTGGAATTGAACAATTAAAGAAATTAGATAAATCAAACAAAAAAAGAAGAAAAATTGCGGGTAAATATTTTGAAAATATTACCACAGATAGTAAAATGCCACTAATGAATAATTGTTCATATCACCTATATTGGATTTTAGTAACAAATAGAAATAAATTTATGAAAAAAATGATTGAAAATAATGTTGAAACAGGAATTCATTATTCTCCAATACATAAAATGGAATTTTATAATTCTAAAACTAAATTAAAAATTACAGAAAAAATTTCAAAAGAAATAGTCAGTTTACCAATTCATCCAAATTTAACAGAAAATGATGTTGATAAAATAATAAAGTTAACAAATAAATTTTCAAATATCTAAACTATGCATATTCAATGATTCCTTCGTCCTTTCTAACATCTTTCAGCGATTTCTTTCCATTAATTGATTCGAGAAATCTAGGTTCTTCTCCACGACTACGATTACCAGATCTAAGAATATCAAAATTAATTCCTTCACGTAAAATTTCACCCTTGGAAATATCAGTAATTGCCTGGATAGATCGAGTTGCAAATTGCCTAAGTTCTTTTTCATCATCAAGAATTTCCTTTATTCCTGAACCAAAAGAAAATTCAGATTTTCTAATTGAATCAATCATTAATTTTAATTCATTTGGTATTAATGCAAAAGCATGATCAGGTCCTGGAAGTGATCTATCTATAGTAAAATGTTTTTCGATTACTGTTGCACCTAATCCTATAGACATTAGAGGTGCAATAAGTGGTTCAATACTATGATCAGAAAATCCAACAGGAAAATTATATCTAGATTTCATTTGTGGAATAACAGATAAATTCAAAGATTTTATTTCACAAGGATATTTTGAAGTACATTGCAATAGAATAATTTTATTGTTTCCATTATGTTGTATGCGTTTAACACAAAAATCTATTTCATCATAAGTACTTGCACCAGTTGAAATAATCATAGGCTTTTTAGTTTTTGCTAAGAAATCTATTAATCGTATATGATTAATTTCAAATGAAGCAATTTTATGAACTTGAACAAATTCATTTATAATTTTTGCATCTTGAATAGAAAATGGAGTAGACATAAACAAAATATTTTCTTCAGTACACAACTCAACTAATTCAGGAATCATTTCATATGGCATTGAATGTTCATCAAAAATCTTAGAAATATTTTTGGAAACACCTTGTTTAAATAAATAATTACTAGTGCCAGGATTTGAAACATACGTAGTTTCAGGTCTATATGTCTGAAATTTTACAGCATCAGCACCAGAATCTGCTGCAATTTTTATCAATTGTTTAGCTTGATTTAGATCATCCTCATAACTTCCAGATTTCCAGTTAGAACCTGCTTCTGCAATAACAAAAATATGTTTAGGATCATCAAAAATCATAATATATAATATCTTATGCATGAATGGTAATAAAATATTTTGGTATAATTAACGCGATGATTCAAATATTAATTAAAAAGAATTCATAGATTAGAAAATGAATTGAATTAGAAAAATTATTTAGTAAAACTCAATTATTAAGAAAGATTTTCAATATCTTCCAAAAAAGTGTTTTTCCATGAATTATTGACTTTCTTCCACATTGGCCCTCTAAACTTTTCAACAGTTGCCCAAAATTCATCAATACTTATTTCAATATAATCACAAAATTTTTTAATATATTTTGGACTACATTTGCCATCATACTTTTTTACAAGTTCAATTGCTTCTTTTTTATTCATTATTCCATCACGTATATCATAACATACATGATCTAGGCATTGACCAAATCCAAATTTTATACATTTGAGTAATTGATTTACTTGAATTAAATCAGAATCAAGTTGTGAATATGGAACATATGTCCCTATAGTTGAGGGATTGAAATTAGAGGGTCGTGTTTTAAATCCATATTTTTTAGCAAATTCTTTATTATTATTATTAGACCAATCTTCTAAAAAATATTGAATCCAAATTGCCTTAACTCCCTTATCTTGAAGTCTCTTTTTATTAAAATGATGCATGTATAGATCTTTTTCTTCAACTCCATCCACAAGGTAATCTCTCCAACCTATAGAAAGAGTATTCATTTCAGTCACTTCAAATGCATCATATCCTATTCCTTGACCTAAAGTTGAAACACCTAAAGTCAATGCAGCATTTTCACCTTGAATTATTAACGGTATATCAAATTTATCTGCAATCACAAAAGCAGAAGAATATAATGTGAATTCTGTAACTTTTTCAGGATTTAGATATTTGTAAAAATCTCGTTTGACAAGTTTTTTCGTTATTTTAGGATTTGATCGTGAACTAATTACATCAAATCCCAAGTTTTTTAAATTTTCAATATTATGCTTTCCTACTTCAGTTATTCCTTGAGGTTCAGTATTTACCAAAAGACATCTAAGACCAAGTTTATCTCTAGCAGTTAACGCCTGCAACATACTATCTTTTCCACCACTTACACCAATAGCACAATCATAATTACTTGTAGTAGTTTTCTTAGCCCAATCAGCTATTTCTTGTAATTTTTTTTCTCGTTCATTCCAATTAACACTTAATTTCTCTTCATTCCATAAACATGCCCCACAAATTCCATTTTCATTAAAAAATATACCAGGTCTTGTATCTGGTTGAATACATTTTTTACAAATTTGCATAACACACATTTCCAAAATGGATATTTAAATGTGATAAGATGGAGACTGGTTGTTTTGAGTATTTACACTATCTAAGAAATCTAATAATGCATCACCAGAAGTTCCAATATTATTAAGATAGTAATCTAGGAATTTTTCTTGATTCTTAATTACAGATTTTTTATAATCATTATCATTTAATAGTTTAACTAAAATATTTTCAAGTTTTGAAATTGTTGTAATTATTAGATTGTTATTTCGAAAAAGTTCTGGAAATGAATCCTTGTCATTTAATAAAACAAGTATTACAGGTTTTTTCAATAACATTAACTCCAAAATAACAGTACTCGAATCTATACAAATTAAAATTTCACATTTTTTTATATACTGAGAAAAACTACCAGTGGTTTTAACAACAATATTTGGATTTATTTTATTAAGAATTTTTTCTTCATTAGAGACAGAATGGGGGTGAAGTTTGATTAGTAAATTTTTCTTAATTTTAGTTGTTATTTCATTAATTTGTTTAATCATATCATAATATTCTATTTGAGTTTTTACAGATAATTCTCTTGTTAAATTTTTAAAAGTTTTAGGTGTAGCTGCTAATAAGATAGTTTGTCCATCTAAAATTTTAGGAGCATTAATTTTTTCTTGATAAGCATCAAAAGGTGGCCACCCGATGGGAATGATCTTTTTGTTTTGGATCCCATGTTTTTTAGAATCCATTTGAGTTAATTTTCCCCACACTAAAAAATTATCTGAATAAACTGGAAATTCTCTATGAAATTGACCAGATTTAAAATGATAAAAATTTAGATTTTGAGGATCATCATAATATAATGCGTGTTGGAAAAGACCAGTTTTTATTTTAAATTTTTTAGCCTGATTGATTATAACTAAATCTAAAGGATCATATTCGGTAAGAAGAATAACATACGAGATAGGGTATTGTTTAAAAAGAGATTTTATTTTTACAGTATTTTTGATTACATTGTGAAAAATATTAATAAACATTTGAATAAAATCAGTTTTAATAATATTCCAAAAAATATAATCATCATGTGAAAAAAAATTTTTAAAAAATTCTTCTTTTTCAGAAAATAAATCTAATTTTTGTTTCAAAAGAGATTCATTTTTTTTAAATAATAAAGAATGATTGTCTACAGAAATAGTTTCATTATTTTCAATATGACATTTAGATTTTTTAATAATAGATAATGTTTTAAAATTCCAAAATGCGGGAATAATTGTATCATATTTTACTAAATTAATAGAATGGTGTGGTAATTCTTCAAAAAAAGTTTGAAAACTCAATGTTGTAAAATTAACTAAAAGTACAGTTGGTTTTTTCCGATCTATTTTTTTATATGACAAAAAATTCTTAAAAAAAACATAAAATGATTTAATCAGAGATTTAAAGAGTATATTTTCAGAATTCATTATTGGAATAAATTTTGCAAATTTTACAGGTATTGCAGTATCTCTAATTTCAATATTTTTTTCATTGAGATGGGTTAATTCTTCTATATTAGATGAAAATAATTTTAAAATTTGAATTAATGAAGTGGATGAAATAAAAAATGAATTACTAAATTTTTGAGTAATTTTTTGAATTTCAAAAAAATTTTTTAATATAGGTGCTAAATAATAGCTAAATTTCAAATAAAATAATTCACCTAGATTAATTCCATCATACTCAATTAAATCAGATATTTCAGATTCTTTATACCAATTTGAAAATCCATATACAGTGTCCTGAATATAGTCTAATTCATCATCATTCAGATAATCATCAGACAATTGATGAACAATATTATTTTCTAATAAATAATTATGAGACTGTAAACTAAATGTGATAATTTTTGGATTATGTTTCTTAATAATTTGTTTTAATTCTTCAATATTTGATATATTATCATATAAAATAATACATTCTGGAGATTGATCAGTCATTAAATTTGAATTCAAGTGTATTTCTAATAGATTTTTATGGTTATAAATTAAATTTTAATTAAATGCATATGACAATGTTTGGATAATTAAATTAATTTTTCATTATTCAATAATTGTTTTAATTTATCTATCGTAAGGAGTTCCACGTTATCTGATGAATATTGATGATCTAGTTTAGTTGGAATGATATTATTATCAGTTAGATAACCTGAATCTTGAAGTAGTTTATCAATTACAACATAATCTTCATCAATTTCAAATGTATTTCTTAATTCATCATTACTGATTAAGGATTCATGAATTTTTTCACCAGGTCTTATTGATATAATTTCAGTCTCTGTAGAACTATTCAATAAATTCAATATGGCATCTTTGATATCCCCTACTCTGTATGCACTTAATTTTGGAACAAATATTTCTCCTCCTTTTCCTTTTTTTAATGCTCTAAAAATTAATTCCAATGCTTGATTCATAGTGATTGTAAATCTAGTCATAGATGGATCAGTAATTGTAATTTTTTTGCCGGATTTAATTTGATTTATAAATATAGGAACAATTGAGCCTCTACTTCCTAAAACATTTCCATATCGTACACAAAGAAATTTTGTTTTATGGTTACCTTTGTAAAAATTAGCCGATACAAATAATCTCTCCATAAGCAATTTTGTTGCACCATAAGTGTTGACAGGAGATACAGCTTTATCCGTACCTATTGCCAATACTGATTCAACATCATTATCAAGACATGTTTCAATCAAATTTTGAGTTCCAAGAATATTTGTTTTAACTGCTTCAAATGGATTATATTCTGCAACTGGCATTTGTTTTAAAGCAGCTGCATGAATAACAATTTCTACATCTTCAAGTGCTCTAGATAGTCGTTCTTTGTCTCTCACATCACCGATAAAATAACGTAATCTTTTATCTTTAATCTCTGATTGCATCTGAACTTGTTTCCATTCATCTCTACTAAAAATTCGAATAGTGTCAACATTTGTTTCAAGTAATTTTTTTGTTAATGCGGTACCTAATGATCCAGTACCTCCAGTAATAAGGACCTTTTTTCCATCAAACATATTTGTATAATTTTAGTAGATATACAATAAGCTTACTCAAAATGAATTTAGAAATAAGGCTTAAATTTCATAAAACAGGTTATTTTTAACTTAAGTTTTTTGTTATATTTTAATTTAACAAGAATATAGAATTTGAAATTAATAATCATTTTATAATAAATTTTCTTGGTTTTTTTTATAATTTGAGTTATTTTACAAAATATACAAAGTTTATAGATAGATTTAACTTCAATTTAGAATAGAAAACTATGAAAGCAGTAATACTTGCCGGAGGTTTAGGAACTAGAATTTCTGAAGAGACAGACTTAAAACCAAAACCATTAGTTGAGATAGGCGGAATGCCAATTTTGTGGCACATTATGAAAATTTATTCATCGTATGGAATTAATGATTTTATTATTTGTTGTGGATACAAGGGTAATATGATTAAAAAATATTTTGCAAATTATTTTTTATATATGTCAGATGTGACATTTGATATAAAAAATAACAAAACTGAAGTACATAAAAAATTTGCTGAGCCTTGGAAAATTACTTTAGTTGATACTGGGGATGATACAATGACTGGAGGACGCTTAAAAAGAGTTAAAGAATATATCGGTAATGAAACTTTTTGTTTAACTTATGGTGATGGTGTAGCTAATATCAATATAAAAAATTTAATTGATTTTCATCATAATGCAAAAACTCTTGCTACAGTTACTGCTGTTCAACCCCCTAGTAGATTCGGTCTGTTAGACGTAGTAAATGAAAAAGTATCTAAATTTAATGAAAAACCTTCTGGAAATGGAAATTGGATCAATGGTGGTTTTTTTGTATTAGAACCTGGAATCTTTGACTATATTTTGGATGACTCAACAATTTGGGAAAAAGAGCCTTTAGAAAAATTAACAAAGGAAAATCAACTGTCAGTTTTTAAAAATATAGAATTTTGGCAACCGATGGACACAATTAGAGACAAAAAGTACTTGGAAGATTTATGGAAGACTAAAAAAGCTCCGTGGAAAATTTGGTAAGTTAATTCTTTAATTTTAATTCGTGATCAATTTTTTCTTGCTCTATAAGCCAAATTAAAAATTTTAATCTAAAAAATTTTTTATCGGCAAAATCTTCTTTTGAAAAATTTGTTTGCTTCATTTCTTCATAGATATGTTTTATTCCATCATTAAGATTCCATTTAGTTTTAAATCCTAGTTTTTGATTAATTTTATCAAAATTAACTCTGTAAGAACGATTATCTTTGTTACTATTTTCAGCAATTTCAACTTTAGAATTAGGGATTATTTTTAAAATTTTATTGGCAATTTCTAAAACTGTTACATTATCTTCATTTGAGCCAACATTAAAAATTTCTCCAGCCACTTGATCAAGAGGCGCTTCTACACATTTGATGAATGCGCTTGCCATATCTTCCACATGTAACAAAGGCCTCCAAGCTGTTCCATCACTTAGTAACTTGATTTTTCCTGTACTAACTGCAGATCCAACTAAATTATTTATCACCAAATCTAATCTAAGATTTGGCGAGATTCCATATACAGTAGCATTACGTAAAATGATTGGAGAAAACATAGGTTCTTTTAATTTCATCAATTCTATCTCTGAATTAACTTTTGATTTAGCATATGCTGTTTGAGGAACAAGTTCAGAATTTTCATTTACGATATCTTCATTTAATCCATATGTAGAACAAGATGAGGAGAAAATAAAACGTTGAACACCTACCTCTTTAGATAATTTTGCTATACGTATTGTCTCTAAGAAATTAATTTCATTGGTAAGTGATGGGTTTATTTCTCCCATAGGATCATTTGACAGTCCGGCTAGATGACAAATTGCATTGCATCCAACTAAATCATCTTTTGTAATATCTCGAATATCTTTTTTTAATGTTTTATAGGTAGATAATCCCTCATCACTCCAACTTTGTGGGAAATACCCAATATCGCAACCAATAACTTCATGTTTATTCTCCAATAATTTCTTGTGTAAAACTCTTCCAACATATCCCAAATTTCCTGTAAGAAATACTTTCATTATACAAGAATTATTTTATCTCTAATTTAAAATAAATGGAATTCTCCAAATATTATCTGGTTGTATCCATCTAAAGATCCTACTTTTTCCCACCATGGTATCTCCACATGCGTTTAATACATCTTCTACCATTTTGAATTGTTCGTTAGAAAATGAAAATTCTATCCTCATAAAAGATCTTTTGAAAAAATTTAAATCTTTATCTTTGTTTTTTAACCATTTCATTATATCATACTGAAAAGTAAATGAAGGTGAAAATTCCATTCTATCTTGGCTTAATGGTTTAAAGGATAATCCCCTACAATAGTTAGCAATATCATGAAATTCATCTTTCAAATCTCCAGCAAATTTATTATTTCGGATTAACAAATCTTCAGCAATTTTTAATGTATATTCTGTCCATCCCTCAAAATTTTCAAATAGAGCA
>Ga0114999_10006213_pt1 | contig 13851 bp, 8 predicted proteins | sample ArcticOcean_MG_C_3_FD_89820 | JGI IMG/M metagenome (GOLD analysis project Ga0114999, IMG submission 89820) | Marine microbial communities from western Arctic Ocean - ArcticOcean_MG_CB8_126 | ecosystem: Environmental > Aquatic > Marine > Oceanic | place: Arctic Ocean: Canada Basin | collected...
CCCCAGCCCACTGCTTTTTAGAGCCACCCAGGAACGCTATCCCCCGGGCTCAATTTTCAAAATTATCACCGGTTTGGCGGCACTGGAATCAGGGGTGGTCAAAACCAATGACTTCATGTACAGTCCCGGCCACTACCGGTTGGGACGCCGAAACATTGACGACACAGCCCCTCCGGGCCAATACAACTTTGAAAAAGCATTTAAACATTCAAGCAACACTTATTTCATTCATCATGGACTCGCCTGTGGCATTGAAAAAATTATCCAAATGGGAAACCAGTTTTTCCTCGGCCAACGTACGGGGCTGCTGCCCCGGCAGGAAGTGGCCGGCCAATTTCCCACACTCGATGAAGCTAGCAGCGGCTGGCGCGATGGGGACACCGCAAACATCGCCATTGGTCAGGGGCGCATAACTGTCACGCCCCTCCAGATGGGCCTCATGACCGCCGCCGTGGCAAATGGCGGCCGAATGTTTTGGCCTCGTCTGGTGGATCGAATAGAGCCAGCTGATCCCGATGCATTCATCGACGCCATGACCTTTCCCCAAGGAAAAATCCGTGGACAACTGCATGTTGCCCCGCGTCATCTCGCGGCCCTTCAACACGCCATGTGGGCCGACGTCCAAGAGGACGGCGGCACCGGGCGGCGAGCTCACATTAAAAACTATGAGGTCTGCGGCAAGACTGGCACCGCCGAGGTGCGCAGCCGCGGACGTCGCGACAAGGTTACTTGGTTCGCCTCCTTTGCCCCTTATCAACAGCCGCGTTACGCCGTGGTGGTGATGGTCGAAAGCGGAATCTCTGGCGGAAGAACCTGCGCCCCGGTGGCCAAGAAAATTTACGAGGCATTGCGTGACCGCGACCGTGAATCCGCCAGCCATCCCGGCGGACCGCTGGCCCACAACTAACGCATGGACAACGCCTTTCACCCGCCCACAAAACCGCGTCTGGAATGGATGCTGCTGGCCGCAGTGGCCGGGCTCATGGCTTTTGGGATCGCCTTTGTGTTGAGCGCCACGCAGTTCAACGAACTGTTCGCCGGCGCAGTCTGGTACCGGCAACCGTTTTTCAAGATGATAATTTTCTACGTTCTGGGCATCGGCTTGGCCGCTGCACTTTGCCTACGCGACTACCACCAACTAGCACGATACGCCTTCGTTGCCTACTGGAGCTGCATCACTCTGCTGGTGGTGGTGCTTGTCCCCGGAATCGGCGCGGTGCGATACGGCGCGCGCCGCTGGTTCGACTTGGGCTTCGTTCAATTTCAACCATCCGAGCTGGCCAAGATCGCTTTCCTGCTGGCCATGGCCCAATTCCTCAGTCGTCCGCGCGACGAATTGCGTCAACCCGACACGATGATCAAGGCCATCGGCCTCACCGTCCTGCCCGTGGGACTTATTTTAATGGAACCGGATCTCGGCTCATCCCTCATGCTTTTGCCCGCTGCCCTAGCCATGCTCTACGTTGCGGGAGCACCGGCAGTCTTTCTTAAAAAGCTCGTCGGAGGCATGGCCTGTTTCATCGCTGCCTGCCTGCTCTATGTGTTTTTCGTGCCTCAAGCGTGGAAACCAATCGAGCTGCCGGATTACCAGAAGAGGCGGCTGATGGTTTATTTTGGCGTCGATTACACGACCCAATACGCCAAGCCAAATGCTACTCCAGCTGAGTTGCGCCGAGTGAAAGCCATGCAACGGCGCGACTCTTACAACGTGGCGCAGGCGACCATTTCCGTTGGGTCCGGAGGTCTGACGGGCAAGGGCTGGGCGCAAGGTATCCAGAATGCACACGGCTACCTGCCGCGCGGAGTGGCTCACAACGACTTCATTTTCTCGGTGATTGCCGAGGAAAGTGGCTTTGTAGGCAGCGCGATGGTGGTGATTCTTTATACAGTGGTTTTCATCTCCGGCATCCGGGTGGCGGGCCAGGCGCGCGACCGGCTGGGGAGACTGCTCGCGGTGGGAGTGGTAGTAATGCTCTTCAGCCATGTGTTTGTAAACATCGGCATGAACATCCGACTGATGCCTGTGACCGGAGTCCCCCTTCCCCTGCTGAGCTATGGCGGCACATCGATTGTGTGCTCACTGCTCGCCTTGGGGTTGCTGCAAAACATTCAACTACATCAACGATCAATTTAAGAAAGGAATTTTATGAGTAACAAAAACTTTTCCCAGCGCGCCAAATCCAAGCGCTTTCGCCCATCGGGCGGCATGAAGCCCACCCACACAAAACGAGAAACCGACGGGACTGGTCGAGAGGACATGGTCGGCGGAAACATCATGGACGAGCCAGTCTTTGCTGACAGCCAGCACGAAAAAGCCATCGCCAAGGCCGAAAGAGAAGCCTATGGCGAGCAACCCGAACCCAAGGCTGAGGCTCCCGAAAGAAAACCCAAGCGGGAGCCAGAGAAAAAGAAACAGGGAATTGGCGCAAAAATAAGGAAGGTCGCAAATCAGGTAATTGAATCTGTTAAAAAGGCGGTGGGCGTCAAGGAAGAATCCACCAAGGAAATCATCATCAACGCAGAAAATTTGGAAACCCGGGTGGCGGTGATTGAGGCGGGCAAGCTGGAGGAATTCAACATCGAGCGAACCAACGAGGAACGAACCGTGGCGAGTATTTACAAGGGGCGAATACGCAACCTTGAGAACCGATTGGCGGCCGCGTTTGTCGATATCGGAATCGAGAAGAATGCATTCCTGCATTACTGGGATATCACGCCGCCAAACCTTGACGGGCAATATGAGGTGGTGGAGCGCAAAAATAAATCCTCCGAGAAACCGCGCACCATCAAGCCTAAGGATATTCCAAAAAAATATCCGGTTGGCAGTGACATAATCATCCAAGTCACCAAGGGGCCCATTGGCACCAAGGGGCCGCGCGTGACCACGCACTTGGCCATCCCGGGGCGGTTCCTAGTTCTGCTGCCCAACACCGAGCAATGCGGAATATCCAAGAAAATTGAAGACCGGCAGGAACGCACGCGTCTCCGATCAATTATTCGCGATCTGGATGTTCCTGATAACATGGGCATCATCATACGCACGGCCGGTGAAGGACAAAAACGCCGCTATTTTGTACGAGACTTGGCCATGTTGGTTCGCGAGTGGGCCCAAGTACAGGAACTGATTGATAACAAAAAATCACCTGCCTGTGTATTTAGAGAGCCGGATCTCATTGAGCGAACGGTACGCGATTTTCTTACCGATGATGTGGGTCGGATTGTCATCGATAACGACAAGGCATATTCGCGCGTGCAGGAATTGATAGGCCGAATTTCAAAACGCTCCAAGGAGAAGGTGCAACTTCACAAAGAAGCCAAGACGATTTTCGACCGTTTCAATATCACGAGACAGCTCGAAAACACGCTTTCGCGGAAGGTGTTTCTTAAAAGCGGAGGCTGTATCATTATCGATGAAACTGAGGCGCTGGTGTCTGTCGACGTAAACACCGGCGCCCACAAGGGAGGCAAGGATCAAACCTCAACCATCCTCAGGGTTAACCTGGAGGCGGCGGAGGAAATATGCCGACAGTTGAGGCTCCGAAACATTGGCGGACTGATCGTGCTCGATTTCATTGATATGAAAAGTGGACGCGACCGTCAGGATGTGTTTCGCCGCATGCGTGACGGACTTCGCCGCGACAAGGCCAAGACACACATCCTGCCCATTTCCCAACTGGGGCTGATGGAGATGACCCGCCAACGCCACTCGGAGAGTATCCAGTCCACGGTCAACGACGACTGCCCAAATTGCGGTGGCCGCGGTCGCATCAAGAGTGCGATCACCATGAGCGTTGAAATCCAGCGCAAACTCGACGAGTTGCTCAAACGCCGCAACATCGACGAGATGGAAGATTACCAACTGCTCATATCAGTCAACCCAATGGTGCTCGATCGCCTGCGCAAGGAAGACGAAAATCTAATCATCAACATGGAGAAAAAGCACTTGGTCAAACTATCCTTCCGCGCAGAGCCAGACCTACACGCTGAACAGTTCAAGATCGTGAATGGCGCGACCAACAAGGAGCTTGTCAGCGTCGGCGAGCGCGAAGGGTCGGACTGAGCAGGATTGACAGAACCCGCTGTTCCGGTTGCCATGGGCACCCCGAACGGATTTATTATGAAACGATTAATCACTCCCCTATTCTGCTCGCTCATCGCGACTCTCGACGCGGCCCCCCTACCTAATACCAAGCCCTTGAATTTGAAAGGCGACTTGTCCGCGAGGATGGTCGTCGGCATTGATAAATTCTTGATGCGAGAAATTGAACTCTCCACCGGGAGACGCGCAACTTTCTGGAAACGTGACTATAGTTCACCGGCTGCTTACGACAAGAGTGTCGGTAAAAACCGCAACCATTTCAGGTTCTGCACCGGTGCTGTCGACAAGCGACTCCCAATATCCACACTGGAATTAAAAAGCACAACGGACACCTCGGCCCTCCTTTACGAGGATGATAAAATAAAAATTCAAGCTATCAGGTGGGCAGTGTTGACAGGTGTAAATGGGGAGGGACTTTTGTTGTCGCCCAAATCAGGGATTCGCGCACGGGTGGTGGCCTTGCCAGATGCCGATCAAACCCCGGAACAACTAGTCGGATTGTCTAAGGGTATCCCGGCCAAATCCCAGTTCGCCCGTCGATTGGCCGAGGCTGGCTGTCAGGTCGTGGTTCCCGTTTTGATTGACCGTCGCGACGAGTGGTCTGGCGACCATCGAGTTACATTTACCAACCAGACACATCGCGAATGGATTTACCGACAATCCTTCGAGATGGGCCGTCACGTGATAGGCTATGAAATCCAGAAAATTTTGTCTGCCGTGGATTGGTTCACCTGTGAAAATGAGAAATCACCCAGCCCCGCCCCCATTGGGGTGATTGGATTTGGAGAGGGGGGGCTGCTGGCTCTCTACGCGGGGGCGCTCGATACGCGAATCGCCTCAACACTCACCAGCGGATATTTCAACAACCGACAACGTGTTTGGGAGGAGCCGATTTACCGAAATGTCTTTGGCTTGCTGGAACAATTTGGTGATGCGGAAATCGCCAGCCTCATCGGGCCGAGAGCATTGGTAGTGGAACATTCACCGGTAACAGCCACCGATGGCCCGCCGAAGCCGCGCCCCGGACGCAGGGGCGGCGCGGCTCCCGGCAAAATAAGCACGCCTGATTATAAATCAGTCTCCGCTGAGTTCCAACGCGGCCGCGTCTTGGCTGGGGAAATAATTGGAAACTGGAAATTGATAAAGAGCCCAGATTCAGGCAGCGAAGATGCATTGCTACAGTTTTTGGCCGGCATGGGATTCAAGCGCGACACTTTGCCCGAGACGCGTGATTTAAAAATAGAACACACGACTGACGTCGATGCCCGCCAGAAACGCCAAGTGGAAGAGTTGACCGAATACACCCAGCAACTGCTGCGATTCTCCGAGTATGAGCGAAATGATAATTTCTGGAAAAAACTGCCCCCGGGTGATCCTGAAAAATGGGCCGAACAGTGCAAGACGTATCGCGAGCAGATGTGGAAGGAGGTGATAGGAAAACTTCCGTCAGCCAGCCTTCCCATCAACCCGCGCTCGAGAAAAATCATCGAGACCGAAAAGTGGGTCGCCCATGACGTGCTTCTCGACGTGTGGCCAGACGTGTACGCTTGGGGCATATTGTTGCGGCCCAAGAACATCAAGCCGGGCGAAAAGCGACCGGTGGTGGTCTGCCAACACGGACTTGAGGGGGTTCCGATGGATACCGTGACACGCGACCCCAAGGAACGCGCATTCCGTTATTACAGTGGTTTCGCAGCTGAACTGGCGGATCGTGGCTTCGTGGTGTTTGCCCCGCACAATCCTTATCGCGGTCGCGACTTATTCCGGGTGTTGCAGCGGAAAGCCAACCCGCTCGGCAAGTCGCTCTTCACTATAATAGTTGGACAACACAACCGCATCATTGACTGGCTTGAGAAACTGCCGTACGTCGATAAAAAACGGATTGGATTTTACGGCCTTTCCTATGGCGGTAAGACTGCGATGCGTGTGCCGGCTTTGGTGCCGCGTTATTGCCTGTCCATTTGCTCAGCTGATTTTGATGAGTGGATTAAAAAATGTGTCACCGTGGATGCACGATACAGCTACATGTTCACTGGCGAGTATGAAATGTTCGAGTACAATCTGGGCCACACTTTTAATTATGCTGAGATGGGTGCGCTGATCGCGCCGAGGCCATTCATGGTGGAGCGCGGCCACAAGGACGGCGTGGCTCCCGACGAATGGGTGGCCTACGAGTACGCGAAGATCCGGAGGGTTTTTGGTTATCTCGGAATCCCGGGCCGCACGGAAATTGAATATTTTAATGGCCCGCATAAAATCAACGGCGTGGCCACATACAAATTCCTGCACCGGCATCTCAACTGGCCGGAGCCGAGGAAATGAGCGGCGGGGAATGGCTGATTGTGTTGGCTGGCGTGGTCGCGGCCTGGGTGACTTGGCGCTGTTGTCGGCGTCGAGCCCGATCTAGGCGGCGCGCGAAATTTCTGGTTTCGCCCATGCCGAGTAAATGGCGGTCCTTTCTCGACGCCAATCTTCCACTGTTCAAACGACTCCCCGATGAATTGAAAATTCAAGTTGAGGGGCATGCCCAAGTGTTGCTGGATGAGGTGGTTTTCGAGGGGCACAACGGACTTGAGATGAATGATGAAATCCGCGTTATCATTGCCGGTCAGGCGAGTTTTCTACTGCTCAACCAGAAAGGGTTTTTCCCGGACACGCTCAAGTCAGTCATCGTTTATCCCGGCGCATACAAGGCGCGAACGGTGCAACCCGGCGTGGGAGGGCTTTACACCGAGAGCGAGCAAACGGTTCTGGGGCAGTCGTGGGATGTGGGGGTGGTTGTGCTTGCTTGGGACAACACGCTGCACAGTACCGCAAATCCAAACGATGGTCACAACCTTGTGCTTCACGAGTTTGCGCATCAACTTGACCAGGCCTCGGGTGCGGCCGACGGAGCGCCGGTGTTTCGCCGTCGGAATCGTCATTCGGAATGGCGGCGGGCGATGTCGAAGACGTATCTGAATTTTCTTGAAGACACAGATAAAGGACGCAAGACGGTGATGGATGATTACGGAGCAACAAACCCGGCTGAGTTCTTTGCGGTGGCCACCGAGACATTTTTTGAGAAACCCCGTCAGTTGAAAAAAAGACGTCCCGATCTATACGGAGAACTTTGCAAGTACTACCGCACCGACCCACTCAAGTGGCCCGATTAATTCTCCTCGGGACGCTTCCGTTCCAAGCCAACCGACTGAGCGATATCATCAAATTCCTCGAGGCTGCACTCCTCAATCCGCTTGCCACGCTCGGCAAGCTGCTCGTTGATCTTGATGGCCTTCTCAGTCATCGACTCATGAGTAGATTCCGTGCCTCCGACCAAGGCAAAATTTTCACCGGTGGTCACGCGCTTGTGACCATCTGAATCAAAGGCCATTCCCAGCATAATAGCCTTGGGAAGTTTCTTCTGAGACGAACGGGACATGAGAAAACATTATCACACCCCCCGGCCCGAGAACAAGCTAATTCCTCAGCCAACCGTTAAAGCTCGGCCATTATGGCTTGGGCCAAGGTCGAGCAGAAAGGGCACTGCGACCCGTGCCCACTCCTCGGGACTCTGGAAATCAGCGGCCGATGGCCCAAAACAACTGCGGAGCATGTCGGTGTTAATGATGCCCGGGTTTAGCGGTACCGCGGCCATGCCCTCCGGGAGTTCCTGGGCCAACGCCTGAGACAAGCCTTCAATAGCCCACTTAGTGGCACAATACGGAGCCACTTCCGGAGAGGCCGAGCGGCCCCAGCCTGAACTGAAATTGACTATAACTCCGCATCCTCTCCGAGCCATTGGCGGCATAAAATGTCGAATAACGTTGGTGACACCCTTGATGTTGACATCTATGATTTTATCGAATTCATCCACCGGCACGTCCCAAAGGAAACGATTCCGATTGATGATGGCAGCGTTGTTCAGGAGCAAATCCGGGGGCCCAAGTTCATCCACCACTTCCTTAGCCCAAGTCTCCACGGCGGCATCGTCCGACACGTCCACCACCGAACAGGAGTGTGGAGAGCCAAGTTCTTTGGAAAGTTTTACGACCTTCTTCTCGGAGCGGCTGCATGCCGCGACCCAGTGTCCCTGACGGGCAAACTCCACGGCCATGGCGCGCCCCAAGCCGCGCGACGCGCCAGTAATCAACACTCGCTTGCCGTTCATTTCTTCGCGTGCCATGATCACGCCGGAAGAATAATATGCTTCTGTCCTTGATGCAATGAACCGATTTGAGAAGAAACTGGCTGCCAGCCGAATGACACTCAAACGCACGCGCCTTCACACGCTACAGCTTAACGTCGGACGCAAATGCAATCAGGCTTGTCGGCACTGCCATGTGGATGCAGCGCCGTGGCGGAGGGAGATGCTGGATGCCTCCACGGCTAAAAGGATAGGCAACTGGATTTCCAACCACCAGCCGGCAACGGTGGACATCACCGGCGGAGCGCCAGAACTGTGTGCAAACTTCAGGTATCTCGTTGAAACTTCACGCAAGGCAGGCTGCCACGTTATTGACCGGTGCAACCTAACCATTATTGAAGAAACAGGTTTTAATTGGCTGCCCGGATTTCTGGCCAAAAATGAAGTGGAAGTAATCGCTTCCCTGCCCTGCCATCAACCCGGCAATGTGGAACGCCAGCGAGGTCACGGCGTTTTTGAAAAGAGCATCCGCGCGCTGCGCAAACTCAATGAACTGGGTTACGGCCGAACACTGTCATTGAACTTGATTTACAACCCGACAGGCATCACGCTGCCACCCTCCCAACAAGAACTTGAGGCTGACTACAAAGAGTCCCTCTGGCGCGAACACGGGATTGTTTTTAATCAACTCTACACGATCACAAATCAACCTATCGCGCGTTTTGCCGAGGATCTGCGCTCCCAAGGCAAATGGGAAGATTACATGGAGTTGCTGGTGCAGAGTTTTAATTCCGCCGCCGTCAATGGCCTGATGTGCCGGGACTCCATCAGTGTGGGGTACCGCGGTGAACTATACGACTGTGATTTTAACCAGATGCTTGGCATGCAACTTTCGAACGGCAAGTTGCTGTATCTTTGGGACATTTTACCGAAGCACTTGTCCGGCCAAAAAATCCTGACAGGCGACCACTGTCTAGCCTGCTCCGCAGGCAATGGCAGCAGTTGCAACGGTGCCTTGACCTAGGCCTTTGGGTAAATCTCTGCTCCTTGATCAGCGAATTCCCGAGACTTTTCCGCCATGCCGGCCTCGATGGCGGAGGCTTCATCGAGACCTTTCTCGGCCGCGTATCGGCGAATGTCCTCGGTGATTCTCATGCTGCAAAAACTCGGGCCGCACATGCTGCAAAAATGCGCGGTCTTGGCCCCGTCTGCAGGGAGGGTTTCATCGTGATATTCCACCGCGCGCTCGGGATCGAGGCTGAGATTAAATTGGTCTTCCCAGCGAAACTCAAAGCGAGCCTTGGAGAGAGCGTTGTCTCGGTACTGCGCACCTGGGTGCCCCTTGGCCAAGTCGGCAGCATGGGCGGCAATTTTATAGGTGATCACTCCTTCCTTCACATCCTCCCGGTTGGGCAGACCAAGATGCTCCTTGGGCGTTACGTAACAAAGCATGGCGGTTCCATACCAGCCGATCATCGCTGCGCCAATGCCGCTGGTAATGTGGTCATAGCCCGGGGCAATGTCCGTGGTCAACGGGCCCAAAGTGTAAAAAGGAGCCCCGTGGCACCATTCAAGTTGTTTCTCCATGTTTTCACGGATCATGTTCATGGGCACGTGGCCGGGGCCCTCGCACATAGTTTGCACGCTGTGGCTCCAAGCGCGCTGGACAAGATCGCCCTGCACTTTTAATTCGGCGAACTGCGCCTCGTCATTGGCATCGGCAATTGAGCCAGGGCGCAGGCCGTCACCGATGGAAAAGCTAACGTCGTGCGCGGCCATGATCTCACAGATGTCTTCCCAGTGCGTGTAGAGAAAATTTTCCCGGTGATGCGCTAAGCACCACTTGGCTATGGCACTGCCGCCGCGACTGACGATGCCAGTCGCGCGTTGTGCGGTCATGGGAATGAACCGGAGCAGCACGCCCGCGTGTATGGTAAAATAGTCAACGCCTTGCTCGGCCTGTTCGACGAGGGTGTCGCGAAAGATTTCCCAGGTCAGCTCCTCTGGCCGTCCGCCAACTTTTTCAAGTGCCTGATAAATCGGCACCGTGCCGATGGGCACGGGGCTGTTACGAATAATCCATTCACGGGTGGCATGGATATTCTTGCCGGTGGACAAATCCATCACCGTGTCTGTGCCCCAGCGAATCGACCATCGCATTTTCTCAACCTCCTCCTCAATACTCGAGGAAACAGCGCTGTTCCCAATATTGGCATTGATTTTGACGAGGAAATTCCGCCCAATGATCATCGGCTCAGCTTCGGGATGATTGATGTTGAGAGGGATTACCGCTCGGCCAGAAGCAACCTCATCACGTACAAATTCAGGAGTTATCTGTATTGGAGTTTTCGCCCCAAAACTTTCGCCGCGATTTTGTCGTAAAAGTGATCGGCGCGATTCCTTGTCGCTGAATTTATCAAGCAGGTTCTCCAGCCCCTGGTTTTCCCGAATGGCAATAAACTCCATCTCCGGGGTAACGATTCCTTGGCGGGCGTACCACATTTGCGTGACTGGATGGCCCGTGGCCCGAATCGGTTTCTGGATTGGGCCTGAAAATTTGAGTGGGTTACCGGTAGAGGCATGGCGTTCGGAGAGAAAACCGTCGTCGACAGGTCGAGTAGTTCTACCATCGTGTTCCGTAACATCATCGCGCGCCAGAATCCATTCGCGTCGCAAAGGAGGCAGACCTTCCTCCACCGATCCATGATGTTCCGGGTCGCCCCAAGGACCGCTGGTGTCATAAACCTTCACTGGGTCATTTAGCTCCAGTTCGCCGGATAGCAAACGTGTCGGGTGAAGCTCAATTTCGCGCATGGGCACACGCACGCGTTTGCCCTTCACATACACCCGGCGTGATTTGGGGAAGGGCCGGTCAGATCCAGCATCGAGGGCAGATTTTGTAGTAACCATGATTCCAAGGTTGGGGAAACGGAACGGCAGGCTCCATTCTCCGGCATTATCCGGTGCAGGTTCAACGGGTCTTCCGCATCTCACGTGCTGTGCTCTCAGACTTCCAGTTGGCTCCCCTGCCCTCTTCTAGCCTAGCGGGGCGACACCGTCAAACCTCAAAGGCACTGCCGCCAATATAATTGACCGATAGAGACGAAGCTCATCAGGGTGGATCCCATCAATTAAGATGAAAACATCTTGGCTATTGTTATTCAGGCGTTGAGCCGGGCCGGTTTTCGCGCAGTTGTTTGATCCTTAAGTTGAGCTCCGGCTCCATTTTGCTGAAGTGTTTTGCCAAAGTTTTAAAGGTATCTTCTGCTTCCCTTGGGCGGCCAACAAGAATCTGAAGCTCAGCCGCCATCAGGCCGCTCTGACGGATACAGAACGGGTATATCACAATTCCCGAAGCAGTCGCTCCCTCAAAAACTTTCTTGGTCCAGCTCAAAGCCTCGTTCAGGTTCTTGGCCCGCTGCCCGGCTTTTTCCTCCGGCATGTTCTTCAGTGCCATCGCCTTGCCCAGCATTGCACGGTATCTAACTGGCGGATCAAGCTGAGCCCGTCCCGATGAATCGATGACGCGCTGGTATGATTCCCTGGATTTCAGATAACGGGCGGGATCCGTAGCCGCCATTTGCAGGTGGCAGTCGCCGATGCGGCCGTGGGCCTGAATAATAATCGGCGTTGAAGGATTTTCTCCGCCTAGCTTGATGATGGTCTCAAGAATGCTGATGGCTTCATCAAATTTTCTGCTGGTACTGGTGGGATCCAGAATGGCGGTATCGGCAAGCGCAAAAGCCGCCTCGGCCTGAATTGATGGATTGTTTTTTTCCTTTGTAAGCTCGTTGAAATAATCCCTGGCGTTGGCAAAGTTCCTGCGCGCCAAGGCGGAACGGCCAGCCAGCAACGTGGAGCGGTGTTTTAATTCGAGGGGGCAGTTTTTCATATCGCGAACCTTCTGGTAAGCCTCCTCGGCCCTGACCAAATGGTCACCGCCAAGGTTGAAGTAATAATCCGCAACCCACATTTGCGCACGGGATGCCTCCGGAGTACTAGAAAATGCAACGATCAACATCGAGAAAGTGTCATGGGCCTCCTTCGTTTTAAGGTTCAGACTGTACAGCCAGCCCAAATCAAATGTGACCTTTGCACGTTGGGGTGCTTTCTCGTTGTCGGCCTTGTTTAGCCAAGACCGGTAATGCTGAATTGCCTTGGGCCAGTTTTTTTCGGCAATGAAAGTGTGGGCGGCTTCAAGATCCACCTCTGATTTTAAAACCTTGTTTGTCGAAAGTTGAGCCAGAAGTTCCCGGGCATGATCGGGGTTGCCTTTACGGCTCTCGGCGCGAGCCAACAGCAAGGTGGCCTGAGCTTTTCGCAATGGCATGAGCGATGAATCCAAGTTAGACACCATTCTCCGGGCCTCACCAAAACCTCCGGGGCGATCGGAAGCTTCATTGATGGCCGCCCGTGCCATCAAGATAAGAGTGTTGTTCCTCAAGTTTGCAGGGGCTGCATTGGCCAAGAAAACCCGGCCCAATGAGAGCACTTCCGGCATGTCACCTGAACGGAAGGTGGCTTCGATGGCCTTAAAATTGAAAAGGCTTCGTTCTTCCGGATGCGACAGCTTGGTGGCAGCTTGGAGAAAATTTGTGCGACAGACCCCGTGTCGCTGTTCATTCCAAAATGTCCAAGCCAGACCGGCTTGAGCCCGCCCTCCAAAGGTGCCCCCCATGGCGGCCGCAAACTGTTCGCGTGCCTTGTCCAGCATATCTTCGGGAGCAGAGTCAAGTCGGCTTTGTTTTAAATATAGCTCCCCCAATCCGTGCTGTACGGCCGCCAAGTCCGTGTCGGCCAGAAGTTTGATGGATAACTTTTCGAATTCAGCAATGTTCAACTTTACATCGTGGCGCACGGCCAATTCCAAGGCCAGCAGCAAACCGCGCCGACGGTATCCCTCGGACATTTCTTCCCGCCACAGTCGACCGGCAGACTCCAGTGCTTTCGCGTGTTCGCCGAGCTGGTCTTGAAGGAAAATCTGCAACTCGGTTACCTGAGCTGTCCGGCGGGCAGGCAGACGGTTTTCGGCAGTGATCAAAAGTTCATTGAGCACGGCGAGGGCTTCCTGGAATTTTAACTGAGCACCGAGGGTGCGCGCGCGCAGGAGTTGACGCCGCCATTTATCTTGATCCGGGAGATTCAGCGCGCCCAGCTGATCCAGAATCTTGATTGTGTCATCGAGAAGATTTTGGCGCAGCAGCGCCTCGGACAGGATAAGGCGACCTTGCGTGGCCAAGTGGGACTCGGGCGATTCCAGCGCAAATTGCTGAAACGGACTCGTAGTGGGCTGCAGCAGTTCCACTACCCGGGGCCAGTCTTCAAGCCGAGCGTGTGCCATTGCCTCGGAGACATTGGCGACCACGAGCCGGTCGGACTTGGGGACTTCGGCATATAACTGCGCGGCAACCCGAAAGTTTCCTTCGTTATCAGGATCATTCTCCGCCTCACGATACCGGCACTCCGCCATCCAGAACCTGAACTCCGCCGCCAACAGCCCGGACGTTCCCTCCGCGTTTTTTAATTCATTGAAACAATCGCGATAATGCTCCATACGAAAAAGGGACTGCGCCCGCAGGAGAATCGCCATGTTGCGCCGGGGAGACTCGGGATGGTTCTCGACGTA
>Ga0114999_10006214_pt1 | contig 13849 bp, 11 predicted proteins | sample ArcticOcean_MG_C_3_FD_89820 | JGI IMG/M metagenome (GOLD analysis project Ga0114999, IMG submission 89820) | Marine microbial communities from western Arctic Ocean - ArcticOcean_MG_CB8_126 | ecosystem: Environmental > Aquatic > Marine > Oceanic | place: Arctic Ocean: Canada Basin | collected...
CACCGCGTTCTCTACGTCCGCAGTCGCGTCAGCGAAGGTATGCACGACGCCGATACCCCCCGTGATAGCGGGCACTGTCGCTTCCTTGGCGACGTAGTTCACCAACCCTGCGCCACCCCTAGGGATGATGAGGTCGATGTAGTCATTGGCCTTGATCATCTGCTCAACCACCGCGCGGTCGGTGTCGACGATCTGTTGAACGATCTCGGGATTGATCCCGGCCTGGGTCAATGCGCCACGCACCAAAGCGGCAAGGGCGTTGTTGGAGTGCACCGCCTCTTTGCCGCCGCGCAGGACAACTGCGTTCCCTGACTTCAGGCATAACGCGGCGATGTCCACCGTCACGTTGGGCCGACTCTCGTAGATCGTGCCGATCACGCCGAGAGGCACCCGTCTGCGCTCGACACGCAGGCCGTTGTCCAGCGTCCGTCCGTCGAACGTCTCGCCGATCGGATCGGGCAGCCGGACGATGGTGCGTACGTCGGAAGCCATGCCGTTGAGGCGGTCCTCGTCGAGCATCAATCGATCTAGCAAGGCGTCGGTGAGGCCAGCGGCGGCACCCGCCTCCATGTCCAGAGCGTTGGCCTCAAGGATAGCCGCCTGTTGAGTCTCAAGCGCGACAGCTACGGCTTCGAGCGCCACGTTCTTCTTGTCCGTGGACAGATTGCGCAGATCGCGGGTAGCCGCTCGTGCCGCTTTGGCCTTGGTTATCAGTTCTGATGTGGTCGTCGCCATGATGATCCCCGCGTTCCTACAAGACCGCCATGTTGTTTCGGTGGATAGCTTCATCGCAGAAACTGAGGACAAGCAAGCCCGCGATGTCAGAAGACTTCGCGCCTTTGATCGAAGCGAGATCGTCGGAATCGTAGTTAGTCACGCCCACCGCGATCCGCTGGCCACCCTGCGCCGCCACCGCCACGACATCGCCGCGTTTGAATTTGCCGGTGACTTCCTGCACGCCAGCGGGGAGGAGGCTGCGCGATTGCTTACGTAGGGCCGCCGCAGCGCCTTCGTCGACAACTAAGACGCCACCGCTGTCGGCGGTTCCGCTCAGCAGCCAACGCTTGCGGCTCTCGACGTGCGTTGCGGTGGCGGGGAACAGCGTGCCGGGTCCCTGCCCAGACGCCACCTTGATCACGACGTCAGGCTCATGGCCGCGAGCGATAACAACGTTTACGCCGGTGGACATCGCGAGACCAGCGGCGCGCAGCTTGGAGCCCATGCCGCCGCGTGTCGTGCTACTGCGGTGCTCTTCTGCCAGCGCCATCGTCGAAGCATCCACGGAGTCGACCCGTTCGATGAGCGTCGCGCTCTGATCCCGGTTGGGGTCAGCCGTGTACAGACCGGCAACGTCACTGAGGATCAGTAGCAGATCAGCATCGATGATGTTCGCGACCAGCGCGGACAGCGTGTCGTTGTCGCCGAATCGCTCCTGGCTGATCTCCTCGGTGTCCACCACATCGTTCTCATTGACTATAGGTACGACGCCGTTGGCGAGCAGCATCTCTAGCGTATTGCGGACGTTGAGGTAGCCACGACGGCCCTCGACGTCTTGGTGCGTGAGGAGTGCCTGGGCAACGACGATACCGTGCTCGGCGAACATCTCCTGGTAGGCGTGCATGAGGCGGCTCTGACCGACCGCCGCGAGCATCTGGCCGAGGCCGACACCCTTGGCGTCGCGCGACTTCGCAATGACTTCACGCCCCGCTGCGATCGCTCCTGAGGTGACAAGGATCACCTGCGCGCCCGCAGCCTGGATCTCGGCCATCTGACCGACGATGGCCGCCATGGCCGTCCGATCCAGCCGCGTGCCGCTGGAAGTGAGCACGTTGGTGCCCGCTTTCACGACGATGCGCTGGTAAACGAGGGGGCCGCGTTGGGATGTGGTTGATGTACTTGAGTTAGTCATGAGCACAGCTGCGTTCGCGCCGCCCGTTGCGACTCCTGGATTTTACTTCACTCGGACTGCGTCGGCCCTAGCCCTCGCTATGCTTTGCTTCCCATAATTGCTTGGTCTCGGTCTGGAGGAGTCATACCCGGCGACGTCATTTACCCCGGGCTCGTTGGTGGGTTCGGTGGTGTAGCCAGTCGGGGCTCGCCCTCGAAATTCTTGGCTGCGCCGCTAGGACTAAAGGTCGCTCGGCGCGCCGGGGAGGGATCGGCTCGCTTGCGTCTTGCGCTTGGCTGCGCCCAGGAAACAATTCGGAGCTGCCGGATGGTTCCCAACGTGGGCGGAAATCATCGCGTGCGTCTTGATGTGTTTCATTTTGTTTCATTTTGTATCATTTACCTCTGAGCAAGAGTCGTGGGTTGCGGGGTTCATTGCTTGACCGGTAGCAACCGGTTCGGGGGTGATCGGCATTCATCGTTCTAGGATAGAGACAGTTAGGCGGATGGGCTACGGCTTGATGTCGCACTAATGGCAAATAGGACATTAGGCACCTCCTCGCGACCGCCGTATTAGAATGGGCGTGCCGCGAGTGCGGCCAGGGCATGCCATGGGTTTCATGGCAGGCCTCTTTGTGCGCCCAGTTCCACTGCGGATGAGGTGATGATCTGAGTCTCCAAGGTTTGATCGAGATGCTGGATAAGGTGCCCGCGTACCGGGAAGCCCTATCCAAGTTGGGCACCGGCGTGGCCCAAACCGCGACGTTGCCGGAAGCGGCGAAGCCGTTTGTTCTTGCGGCTTTGGCCAAGCGGGCCTCTGGGCCGGTCGTTGTCATCTGTCCGCACCCCGATGACTCCCGCCGTATGGCGGAGTTGATCCAGGCTTATGCCGGGGACGACGCTCCCATCTACCATTTCGCTGAGTCTGAGGTGTTGCCCTACGAGCGTTTGTCCGTTGAGGTGGGCACCGTCCATGAGCGCCTAGCCGCTCTTGGCGCGTTGCATGGATACATAGACGGCGACGCAACGCAGCCTCCGATCATCGTGACGTCGGTCACGGGGCTCATGCAGAAGACCATTAGCCCTGACTTACTGCGATCGACCACCCACATGTTCCGCGCCGAAGACAAGATATCCATCGACGAAACGCTTCAGAAGTGGGTCGGCATGGGCTATACGGTGGGCGCGCTCGTAGAGGAGCCCGGTAGCGCTGCACGACGTGGGGATATCGTGGACATCCATGGTCCCGGTCATCGTTACCCTGTGCGGATCGACCTGTGGGGCAACCGCATTGATACGGTCAGGATCTTCGAGTCAGCCTCGCAGCGGTCAACCGACCACATCCCCGTCTTACGCGTACTGCCAGCGGCAGAATTGCTCCCCAGCCATGCCGATCACGCCTCCGTCGAGGCTGCGGTGCGTGGACTGGACTACACCAACACGACGACCGCCGAGCGTGACAGGGTCGACGAAGATCTCGCCGAACTGCTGTCCGGTATGTCGGCTGACGCGGGCGCCCTGTACACCGGTTTCCTGCTGCACCACACGCTGCTGGATCACCTGCCGTTCGCCAATAACGCGGTGCTTGTTGTCAGCGAGCCGTATGAAGTGCTGGAGGCCGCACGGCGCGTGGAGGCTGGCGCTGAAAAGCTGCGGCTGGCCAAGCAGGAGCGTGGTGAACTGCCCTTGGGGTTCCCGTCTTGCCTGGCGCCCTGGGAGGACTTGGAAACATCGATCGCTTCATGGGATTCCCGCTTAGACCTGACCCGATACCACCGTGGTGACACCGATGATGGTTTGGCGATCGTGCTTCCGTTCGGGCCGCCAGCCTCATACCAGGGAGAGCTGGAAAGCTTGGCGACCGACTTGGAGGGTCGCCGGACGCCCACGGTGATCACCACCCAGCACTCGCGCCGACTGGAAGAGGTGCTGCGCGACCAAGGCATCGCCGCTCGCGAGACACGATCCCTAGACTCCGCGCCCCAAGAGGACATAGTGCATATCGTGCATGGCACGCTCGCGGGCGGGTGGACGCTCCACGAGCGCTCGGAAGATGACGCCGCGCTGTTGACCCTGCTTTCCGACAACGAGATTTTCGGTACGGCCAAACGTAGGGTTACTCGGCCCCGACGACACTCAACGCGTTTCCGTGCTACTACGGTCGAAGAGCTCAACCCTGGCCAGTACGTCGTTCACGTCGATCATGGGATCGGTCGGTTCGTTGGCACCATCAATCGTGGGGGTGCCGAGGCTGAGGATGGCGACGGTTCGGCTGATCCCGAAACGGGCGCTAATCGCGAGTACTTGGTGCTTGAATACGCGGAAGGCGATCGCCTGTACGTGCCGATGGAGCACCTCGATCGTATCTCGCCGTATGTTGGCGGCGACGAGGCTAGTCCTTCGCCGACGCGATTGGGTACGCAGGAGTGGACGCGCGCCGTCAGCCGAGCGCGGGAGTCCACGCAGAAGCTGGCGATCGATCTGCTCGCACTTTACGCCAAGCGAGAGATGGCTCAGGGCTACGCGCACAACCTAGACACGCCGTGGCAGCAGGAGATGGAGGACGCGTTCCCGTTCGTGGAAACGCCCGACCAAGAGGTCGCGATCAACGACGTGAAGGAAGATCTCGAAAACATCAAGCCCATGGACCGCCTGGTGTGCGGTGACGTGGGGTATGGGAAGACTGAGGTGGCTTTGCGGGCCGCGTTCAAGGCGGTGATGAGCGGCAAGCAGGTCGCGTTGCTCGTGCCGACCACGGTCCTAGCGCAGCAGCACTACATCACCTTGTCCGAGCGGCTTGAGCCGTACCCGATCACCGTTGAGATGCTCAGCCGTTGCCGCACGCCCAAAGAGGCGGACGCAATCGTCGCGCGCCTCGCGTCCGGCGAGGTGGACATCGTCGTGGGCACGCACCGCCTGGTGCAGAAAGACGTGTCGTTCAAGGACTTGGGTCTGGTCATCATCGACGAGGAGCACCGGTTTGGCGTGGGCCACAAGGAACGGATGAAGGAGATGCGGCAAGAGGTGGACGTGCTCACGCTCACCGCTACGCCGATCCCACGTACGTTGCATATGGCGCTGGCCGGCATACGTGACATCTCAACGATCGAGACGCCGCCGGAAGAGCGTCTTCCCATCAAGACGTATCTCGCTGAGACGTCTGACGACCTGATCCGCGAGGCCATCTTGCGCGAGCTGGACAGGGAAGGTCAGGTGTACTACCTGCACAACCGAGTGCAGGACATCGACCTGACCGCCGACAAGATACGGACGCTGGTGCCGGAGGCCCGGGTGATCGTGGGCCACGGCCAGATGCACGAGGACGACTTGTCGCAAGTGATGGAGCGATTCTCCGATGGCGAGGCCGACGTCCTCGTTTGCACGACGATCATCGAATCCGGCCTGGACATTCCCGCAGCCAACACCATGATCGTGGAGCGCGCGGGAAACTTCGGGCTAGCTCAGCTATACCAACTGCGTGGGCGCATCGGGCGTAGTTCACAACGTGCGTACGCCTACCTGCTCGTTGAGCGTGGGCGTCGCCTGACCGACCAAGCGCAACGTCGCTTGCAGACGATCGTCGCAGCGACGGAGCTTGGAGCGGGGTTCCGGATCGCGATGAAGGACCTGGAGATCCGGGGTGCCGGGAATATCTTGGGCGCCGAGCAAAGCGGCCATATCCACGCGGTCGGGTTCGACCTGTACACGCGCCTATTGAGCCAGGCTGTGTCGGAGCTTCGCGCAGCGACCGGCGATGGCCCCCCACTAGAACCCGAAGTCGGCGATCCCGTTATCGACCTTGGGTTGCCCGCGTCCATCCCGGAAGATCTGGTACCGCATATGCCCACGCGCATGGCGATGTATCAGCGCTTGGCGAAGGCGCAGACACTCGAAGAGATCGCCGCGCTGCCGCGAGAGTTCGAAGAGCGGTTCGGCCATCAATTGCCCGACGCTGTGCATCACTTGATCTATGGGGTACGTGTGAAGCTATCCGCCCGCGAGGCGCGCGTGGCGTCGATCGTTCGTCGGTCGGACCGAGTCACGCTGAAACTGGTCGATCAGGTAGGTGGCGCGCGGATCCCGCTGGAAAGGGCGTTGGGACACAAAACGTCGGTCGGGAATCAGCAGATCCACATGCCGGTCGCAGGTGGGGATATCCCTTGGGGGCAAGCGTTGCTCGAAGTACTGGCACTGCTATCGGAGTTCCAGCGACGCGTGCCAGAGATGGCGCAACAGGGCATCATCGGCTGAGCGAGGGGGCCGTGGCTAGTTGTTGCTGCCGCTGCCGGAGCCACCACCACTGCCGCTTCCGCCTCCACTATTGCCGCTGCCACCGCCATTGGCGGAGCTTGGGCGCTGGCCGCCCCGTCGGCCGGAGCCGCGTCGGTTGCCACCGCCACCGCCAGCGCCGCCGCCGGGCCGCTGGCGCGAGGGCTGCTCCTCCGGTGGGAGCACCGTTGGGGTGGAAGTCCCACGCAGGGAGAAGAGCAACTCAGCCTCACCAGGCTCCAGAGCGTCAGCTTCTTCTTTCAGCTTGAGAATCGTGAGCATAAGTGCCTTGTTCTCTTCTGCAAGTTCAGCGAAATAGACCTGATAAGCCATGAGTCTCCAGTCGTATGGGGTCACTTCTTCGGGGGATAATCCCTATGTTAACCTGAATCATCATTCAGCGCGACGGTCTTAGCTGGGGATTCAGCTACCAACGCAGGTTGCCTCTGTTACCTGGTTGTTACCTGGTTGCAACCGCAAAGAAACCGGGGATAAGCGATCTGACCAGAGAATGGTGATTCCTCACTTTACGTGTTGACGTATCTCGCTGTCTGTGGAGTAGGGCGTGATCGTGGGATCGAACGGTACCGATACCCGCGTCACGAGGACTAGTGGATGGGGCCATTGCGTCAGGATGTTGTCTTCGCTGGGAGGATGCAAGATCAGTGAGAGGGCCGTGTTAGCCGTGTTAAGGGTGCTCAGATTCGCTGGCGGGCGTCGTTCCGTTGGGGTTGCTATCGTGGCCACGGCTAGCTATCTAGCTGCATCGGTCTAGCCCCCGATGGACAGGCAGACTCGCTTGCGATCTCGTCAGTTATACCCGTGGCAGCATGGTCCTGGGCTTACGTTGTTCGAGGAGGTTTGGTGGCCGGTGCGGCGGCCACGCTGGCCAACGCTGTGTTCGGAACGGTGTTAGCCGGGGATTCCCTTGCTGATTGGATCGCGATCGGGGGAGGAGCGGGTTCCTCAGCAATTTTGGGCATCGGATTGCTCGTGGGTTACTTGCGGGGGACACGGCTGGCCTTAGAGAAAGAACTTGTTGCGAGACTCGCGATTCAGCTTAATCTTGCACGACTCAGCCATTTGAACGAGTCCATACTCCGGTCAGTCGGCGACGGGATCATCGCGGTGAATGCGATGGGGCATGTGGTCTCGATCAATCCTGCGAGTGAACGCATGTTGGGTGTGGACGCGGAGACTGCTACCGGAAGGCTTGCTTCTGAGATGTTCCGGCCGCCGCGAACGGACGGAAGGGCTCCGATGGCACTGGAGGATTTGGTTTCTGATGTGCTAGCGGACGGCGTTGAGCGCAACGTTGAAGGGGAGGAGATCACACGAACCGACGGGACGACGTTCATCGGGGATCGAATCGTGGCGCCCCTTCGAGAGGCATCGGGTGGCGAGGTCGTTGGCGTGGTCATGGCGCTGCGGGACACGACGGAGCGTGCTGCCATAGAGCGAGGAAAGTCTGAGTTTCTTACTATGACCAGCCATGAACTCCGAACACCGCTGACGGCGATTCATGCTGTGTTAGGGCTGGCCGCGGGCGGTGTCCTGGGGGAGCTTCCTGAGAAGGTGAGCGAATTGCTCTCCGTAGCAGCACAAAACAGCCAGCGTTTACTCAAATTGGTTAATGAAATCATTGAGTTGGAGCAGATGAACCTGGGCTCGACAACACTTACGCTGGCACCTGTTGCGGCGAAAGAACTCTTGGAGGAAACGGTTGCTGGTATCGGCCCTCTGGCAGGCGAAGCGGGCGTCACCATAAGCGTTCATGGTGGCGACGTTGTCGTTGAAGCAGATCGTGCCCGAATAGTGCAGACGCTGACGAACCTCGTTGGAAACGCAATCAAGTTTTCACCAATCGGCGGCGAGATCACTCTGTCCTGCCGCACGGTCGTGGATGAAGTTGAATTTGACGTACACGATTCGGGGCCTGGTATCGCTCTAGAGGAGGCCAAACGAATCTTTGAACCGTTCGCTCAAGTGAATCTATCTGACGCGAGCGTGCTCGGAGGCACCGGTCTTGGCTTGGCGATCTCAAAGGGGATCGTCGCACAGCACAGGGGGCGCATCTGGGTCGCCAGCGAGTTAGGCCACGGCAGCTCGTTCATGTTCGCGTTGCCGCTCAAGCATCCACAAACGTAGCTTGTGGATTTCTGCTGCGGAGCGGGCTACCAGCCTGGCCTCCGCTCCAGGAACGTGTAGAGGGCCTAGGTGCCGTTATTCAGCCATCGCACGTGGGGTGGTACTTCGCTGAGACTCCCGACAACCGCATGCTTTCCAGGATCTGAACCGTTCGCGTCCCTCTGCAGGTACAACGCGCCGAGGCCCGCTGCGGCTGCACCGAGCACGTCAGACTCGTAGCCGTCGCCCACATGGAGCGCCTCGCTGGCGCCAACGCCAACCTTGCGAAGGGCTGCCTCGAACACTGCCGGGTGAGGCTTCGCGACTCCTACCTCGCCGCTTGATACAGCTGCCTCGATGAGCCCTGTGATCCCCATATGCTCAAGGTAATCGGGGAGGTCGGTACCCATGTTGGAGATCACGCCTAGGATGAAACCAGAGTTTCGTAACTCCTCCAGTGTCGATCGCGCGTCTGGGTAGAGAGCCAGTTCTTTGGGTGCGGAGCGCACCCGCAACCAGATCGCACGGGCCACGTCGAGCGAGACATCGTAGCCTGCTGTCGCCAAGAGCGTTTGTTCGTACTCGGCGAGAAATGATTCTCGTTGCTCGGGCGTTCTTGACGCCAATCGCTGCACCGCGTTCTCGCGGTCGAGGAGCGCGTTGGCCCTAGGGTAGGCCTGTTCGATAGCGTCCGCGTCCACGTCCAGCCCCTCGGCGGCGGCTGACCTGCGTTGGATGTCCCCCGCAGCGGGTTCCCAGCCAGCGAGGGTTCCGTAGAAATCGAAGAAAACTGCTTGTATCATCCTGCCGTCAACGGTACCACGAGGGACGGACTCATGACCCTGCTAGGACAGTCCTTCCAACGAGCATTGGAGTTGGTGCTCCCCGCGCGATGCGTTGGTTGCGGGAAGGCCCGGACTTACCTGTGCGACTCGTGCATCGATTCGATGGACGTTCCACGCCCGAGAACGATCGTTGCAGACGCCTATGCGTTCGACGGCGCGACCTCTGCGGTTGTCTATGACGGTGTCGCTCGCGACGCTGTGCACCAGCTCAAGTTCAGGAACGTGCGTGCGATCGCTGGGTACATGGCCATGCCTATGGCCAGAGGCATCTTGGCATCGCTCGCACTTGACGCTGTGGTGCCCGTGCCCTTGCATCGATCACGGCTGCGCGAGCGCGGTTACAACCAAGCGGCCTTGCTGGGGAAAACCATCGCCGAGCAGATCGACGTTCCTTGCGAGCCGACTTGGCTCACGAGAGCGCACCAGTTGGGCCGACAGGTCGAGGCGAAAGATGTCGCGGCGCGTCAAGCCAACGTGAGATCCGCGTTCTCGTCCTCGACGGCAGTCGCTGGACTGCGCGTCGCGCTGGTCGACGATGTGATGACGACGGGGGCGACGTTGAATGCTGCCTCCGCTGCGCTCAAGGCTGCGGGCGCGCTTGAGGTTCACTGCTACACCTTGGCGCGAGACGTTTAGCCTAATTACTCTGTGCTTGTTCGTGAGGCTACGCCTCCGATAAACTCCGAGCACTGCGGATCGCATATCCGCGCTTACCCGTGCTGGTCATCGCTGTTGTGGACTGATGGCCACCCCGAGCCCCTTTTTTATAACACGCAGGAGGATGCCAGAGTGGGTGCATTGGCCGACCGCGACCCCGAGATCGCGCGAGCGATCGAGTTGGAGACCCAGCGACAGAGGGACAACATCGTCCTTATCGCTTCTGAGAACTATGCGAGCGCGGCGGTCATGGAAGCGCAGGGCTCCTCGTTGACCAATAAGTACGCCGAGGGTTACCCCGGTGCGCGGTATTACGGTAGTTGCGAATACGTGGACATCGCGGAGCAACTGGCCATCGACCGTGCGAAGGAGCTGTTCGGCGCGGAGCACGTCAACGTGCAGCCCCACTCCGGTGCTTCGGCGAACCTGGAGGCTTACGCAGCGTTGCTCTCGTTGGGTGACACGGTCATGGGGCTCCGGCTCGACCAGGGCGGCCACCTGACGCACGGCAGCCCCGTCAACTTCTCGTCCAAGCTCTATAACTTTGTTGCGTACGGCCTCGACCCTGAGACCGAGCAGTTGGACTACGACGCCATCGCGGTCATGGCCCGAGAGAACCGGCCCAAGGTCATCGTCGCTGGCTACACCGCCTACTCGCGCAGCATCGACTTTGAGCGCTTCGGCCAGATCGCAGAAGAAGTCGGCGCGGTACTCATGGTCGATATGGCGCACATAGCAGGGTTGATCGCGGCGGGCGTTCATCAATCCCCCGTACCGTACGCCCAGGTTGTGACCTCCACGACTCACAAGTCGTTGAGGGGACCTCGTGGCGCCTTCATCATGTCCACCGAAGGCCACCGTCGTGCTGTGGATCGTGCTGTTTTCCCTTACGCACAGGGTGGCCCACTCATGCATGCCATCGCTGCGAAAGCGGTTTGCTTCGGTGAGGCGTTGCGCCCGGACTTCAAGGAATACGGCCAGGCCGTCGTGTCGAACGCCAAGACGCTCGCGACCACGTTGGAAGATGCCGGCCTTCGCATCGTCTCTGGCGGTACCGACAACCACCTGATGCTGGTGGATCTGCGCCCGCTTGAGATCACCGGCGTCGAGGCGGAGGAAGTTTTGGGGCGTGTAGGGATCACCGTCAACAAGAACGCGATCCCCAACGACCCACAGCCGTTCCGCGTTACCAGCGGATTGCGGCTGGGAACCCCGAGCATCACAACTAGAGGTTTCCGTGACGCAGAGACCCGCCAGGTGGGTGAACTCATCACCAAGGCGCTCAATCACCGAGGCGATGAGGTGGCCGAGGCTGAAGTGCGCGAGTCTGTCCTCGCCCTGACGAGTGGATTCCCCGTCCCGGGATTGGACACGTAAGACCGTCTTGAGTAGGAAACGCCCGCGAACGTTGAGGCGCAGGGGTCTCGCTGATATACTCGCTGCTCGTGCGGCAGAGAAGCCGTAGGCGTAGCAGAAGCGGTAAGAAGCGGACGGGAGATACATTGAGGGAATACGAGCTTGTACTGATGCTCGAGGCGGAAGTTGACGAAGAGCGAGTTGGCGCGGTCATGGATCGTGTTCGCCGCTTGATCGGCATGGGCGAAGTTGTGGACGAAGATAGCTGGGGCCGACGCAAGCTTGCTTACAAGATAGGCAACCGCACCGAGGCGAATTACCATCTAGCTCACCTCAGCATGGAAGCACCGGAGTCCAAGGAACTTGAGGCTGGCCTCAAACTTGTCGACGACGTGATGCGCCATCTGCTGATCCGACAGGACTAGCGATTATATGGCTGGCCTGAACAAGATGATGGTGATCGGGAACGTTGGGACGGACCCAGAGATGCGGTACACCCCCAACGGGAGCCCTGTCACGTCGTTCAGGATAGCCACTAGTCGTAGCTACAGCGGTCAAGACGGTGAACGCAAGCAGGAGACTGAATGGTTCACCGTCGTTGCGTGGAGCAGCCTTGCAGAGCAGGTCAACCAATACCTGAGCAAAGGCCAGCGCGCATTCGTTGAAGGGCGTCTGCACAGCAATACCTTCCAAGGTAATGACGGGCAGTCGCGCTTCACGAACGAGATCATCGCCTCCCGGATCATCTTCCTAGATCGGGCTGGCGGTGGTGAGCAAGGCGGTGCGGAGTTTGGTGGCGGAGGGACGGCTGCGGCTGACCCTCGCGAAGCCTCCACCCCCGATGACCTGCCTTTCTAGGGCGGCTTAGGCCGCTCCCCCAGAGGTCTGGGGTCCAAATTGCTCGCCCCAGGAGGGGCTGCCCCGAAAGGGCTTGAAGGAGTTCCGATATGCAAAGCACTGTGAAACGCCGCCCCGGTCCTGGTGGCCGCCGCTTTTTCCCTCGCCGCAAGGTATGCCAATTCTGCGTCGATAAAGTAACCATCGACTACAAAGACGTTGCTCGCAACCGCCGATTGATCTCTGAGTGGGGAAAGATTGAGTCCCGCCGCAAGACTGGTACTTGCTCCCCTCACCAGCGCCAGCTTGCGCTGGCCATCAAGCGCGATCGCTTCCTCGCATTGCTGCCGTACACCGGTGGGCACACCCTGATGGAGCTTTCCCGTCCTGACCCCAGAGGTGACCGTGGTCGCCGACCGTTCCGCGATGCGCCTCCACCGCCTCCGAGTGCGGCCCCCGGGCCATTCGGTGACGCGCCGGTCGCCGAAGCACCTGCCACCGCCGAGGCATCTGTTGCTGATGCACCCGCCGCCGAGGCTGTTGCAGCTGAAGCGCCAGTTGCTGAAGCGCCAGTTGCTGAAGCACCGGTTGCTGAAGCGCCCGTTGCTGATGCGCCTGTTGAAGCCGTTGCTGCCGAGGTTGCTCCGGCAGCCGAGGACGCCCCGGCCGTCGAGGCTGATGCCGCTGTCGAAGACAGCGAACAGTAGCGGGCGGCAATGCGACAGCGCAGACGCGCCGAACGGGGGGACGTCTCCCAACTTAGAGATCGCTCCCGGCCGGTCGTGAACCGGAGGGATGTGGAGAAAAAGCAACGCCAGCTCCTGCTAGTGGGAGTTGGATTCGTTGTTGCAATCATCGTAGCACTGCTCGGTTATGGGTGGTTCGATACCTCGTTCCAGCCTCCGCGCAAGACGATTGCCGAGGTCTCCGGCCAGTCGATCAAGCTGGCCGATATCGTCCCGTTCTCCATCCTTGAGGCCGTCGCAGCTGACGGCATCTTGAGTGCTGACACTGGCCTGAACAGCCTGGTTCGCGAGATCGTGGTGCGCACCTACGCCTCAGAACTAGGCGTCGAAGTTACCGCCGAGGAGATTGACTCCGCAGTTATCGACCGATTCGAGGCCATACCTGTAGACGCGTCGGAATCCGTTGACGCATTGACCGAGGCCGGACGAGCCTCGCGGGATACGTTCCTCAGTACCTTGAACGTATCCGAAGAGGAATACCGCCAGTGGCTCGCGGGACGCCTCTACGTTGACGAGATTCAGGATCACTTCAACGAGGAATCCCCAGAGGTCACAGAGCAAGTTTCGGTTGAGTGGATCATCACGGCGTCCACTGTGACCGCACAAGAGGCTGTAGACCGCATCACCGCCGGTGAAGAGTTTGCTGCTGTGGCAGATGAACTCAACACTGAGAACGTGATCTCCGGCCCTGGTGGAGTGGTGGGCTGGGTTCCCCGCGGTGCCATCGAGGAATTGGACACGATTCTGTTCTCCGAAGAACTGGTACTGAACGAACTGATCGGACCGCTGGTGACCAGCGCAGGGAGCGTCGTTCTGCGCGTGGACGATGGCCCGTCCGAGCAACCCGTTGACCCAGTCATGCGAGGATTCCTGGCAACCAACGCTTTCCAGTCATGGCTGAACGCGAAGGTGCTGGAGGCGGCTGTTGATTCAGACGGTCTGACCCCCGAAGACTCGCAGTGGGTCATCGATCAGATCAACTAGGTACGTGCTCATATGGCCGACCACATCTCGATCGGGTTGATGGGCCTCGGCGTCGTTGGCGTCGGCGTCGCTACCGCAGTGCGCGATCAAGCGCAGACATTGTCCCGGCGTATTGGCACCCCCGTCCGCATCGATCGCGTG
>Ga0114999_10006215_pt1 | contig 13848 bp, 11 predicted proteins | sample ArcticOcean_MG_C_3_FD_89820 | JGI IMG/M metagenome (GOLD analysis project Ga0114999, IMG submission 89820) | Marine microbial communities from western Arctic Ocean - ArcticOcean_MG_CB8_126 | ecosystem: Environmental > Aquatic > Marine > Oceanic | place: Arctic Ocean: Canada Basin | collected...
TTCTCAGCTGAAAAGCCTGAAAATACGATGGCAAGTTTTGATCATGCTTTGGAATCTGGATTTCCTTACTTGGAATTGGATGTCCATCTTTCCTTAGATGATATTCTATATGTCATTCACGATGATACTATTGATCGTACTACTAACGGAATAGGATTTATTAAAGAGCTTCATTCTGATGAAATTGATGTCTTAGATGCTGGAAGTTGGTTTGCTGAAGAATATTCTGAGCAAAGAATTCCCACTTTAGAATCTATCCTTATTAGATATCAAGGTGAAGCTCATATATTTATTGAAATGAAATCAGATTCTCTAAAATTAATTAAGGTTCTGCGTGACTTGTTATTAAAACATGGCTGGATTAAAAAACAACAAATTAGAAATAACACTCTTGAATTACATAATGTTTCTATTATTTCATTCCTTCCAGATCAATTATTGCGATCAGTTAGCTTAAACCCAGAAGTGAATCATGGTTTTTTAATGATTGAACCATCACTAAAAAACATTGAATTTTGTATTCTTAACGGAATTGACGGGTTTTTTCCTTATATTGAACATTTATCGCAAGATGTAGTTACAGAAGCTCATGATAAGGGATTGTTTGTTGGAGCATGGGGATTTGAAAACTTCCGTCAATTGGATAAAGCCCAAGAATTAGGGATAGATGGAATTACGATTGACTGGCCTTCGAGAGCATCTGAATATATATCAAAATAATAACAAATCGTTATAAATAATTATATGTTATCTTGTGCTTTTTTACGGGCATCTTCATTTTTAGCTATTAATATTCCTTGGTCCACATCTACCCATTTTAGAACTATTGTCCCGCCAACTATTAATAATAAAATTGAAAAAACAGCACTTCTAGTATCTAAGACACCTGTTACTAGTATGTATAGAATTGGACCTATTACAGAAGATGCTCGATTCATAAAACCAAAGAATGAAAAGAATTCTCCGCTTCTTGTTTCTGGAGATATTTGTGAAAACAGACTTCTCGCTAAGGCTTGACTTCCACCCATCACTAATCCTACATTGACACCTAACAATAGCCATTGGTATCCGGCATCAATATTTAGTGGAGCCCATAAGATTTTACGTATTAAAGATGGCCACCAATCTAAAGGACCACCTTTTAAAGATGAAGGATGTAATTTCCCTACTATACTTTGCTCTGTTCCATCCTCCATTTTAAATGAGGCACTGAATTTAGCATATTTGCTTTCAGATATTGTATTGGCAAATTTTTCAATTTCAGCATTGCTGAAATATTCTTCGTCACCCAAATCGCCTAGTTCTGATTTCCATAAACCATCTGTTTTGGAAGTGGAAAGTTCAGGGGATTTCTGCATAATGTAAGACCCTGAACGCGCATTGAATTCTATTTGATAATCATGTGAAGAATGTGAAGAAGGAATGAGGGGAGCAACACTCACCCCCATTATTACAATAAAAACTCATCCTATTAATGAAATAGTTAAAGCCTTTTTGGTCGTTGTAATATTAGAAATGCGATTAAATAATATGGCTCCGCCAGCTGCAACAAATTGAATAATTAATATGGTAGCCATATTAAAAGTTAAAGCTAAACCAAGTGTGTCTGCTGCAAAGGCGCCTGCAATTCCAAGAATACTTTGGATGCCATCATTAAATAAAAGAAAGGCTGCTAAATAAATAAGTATCACTTTAAAATTTTTCAATTCTGCGAATGTTTTTTTCAATTCTTTGAGGGCAAGTTTAGTAGCCGAGAATGCATTTAATCCTGAAACGGGATTTCTGATTTCAGGTTCAGGGAGTAATTTAAATGTCCATAATGCCCATAAAAACCACCATAATCCAATAGAGGATAATGACAACCTTGTTACTAGATCTTCTATACTAGTGCCAGAAGTTGCAACATTTAGCACTAAATGTATAAGTAATAGAACTCCACCTCCAATATACCCGTAAGCATATCCGTTTGAGCTTACTTCATCAGATAATTCACGAGGTGCTAGATGAGGTAAAAATGCATTATAGAAAACTAAACTTCCTGCAAATCCTATATTTGCTAATATGAATGTGCCAATCAACCATGCCCATGGAGTTGCTGTATATGCTGAGAAAAATGCTAGCAATGTAAATATCGATCCAGCCAGAGTATAAATCCAAAGTAACATTTTTTTAATTGGTACTCTGTCTGCAATCATTCCCAATACTGGACTGCTTAAGGCTACTACACTTGTAGATATGACTGCAGACATACTCCAAACAGAACTACCAGTAAGAGATAAGCCCCACAATGCTGTTTCTTCACCTAACGATTCTTTAAATAAATAAACAAAATAGATGGGATATATAGCAGCTATACCGCTAGTCGCGAATCCGGAGTTAGCCCAATCATACATGCACCAAGCCCTGATAATTTTGCGTTGAGATTTCGTTAACTCTTTTATACTAGTAAATGTAGTCATGTTCCTACCTTATCAGTTAAAGGCATTCCGTATTGATAGATATTCCGGAATGTTTTTAAAAACCAACTTATAAATACTATTAATATAAATACCATTCCGCCTGCAATAAGCATGTAGTCAGCTGACAATAAAGATATTGTTTGACCAAATATGTCTATCGAAGGTACAGAAAAGTCAGACATTTTGCCGTTAATTAAATTCATAACTGCCATTATACCTCCGATATGAACAGAATAAACAGCTCCAACTCGTCCCCTTACTCCATCTTCTGTAACGCTTTGAATCATAGTATGAGTTAAAGTCATAAATCCAGATTGGGATAATCCAATAATTAGCGCTGCGATTGTTGCTAAATATATATTAGAAGCTAGAGCTAAAAATATAGGCGATAATCCGCTTATCAATGCTAAATTCAATAACATATTGCCTTTCGTTTTTTCTTTTGTGACTACAGATAAAGACAAAGCACTTATTAGTGCTCCTGCTCCTGTTGCCATCATTATTATTGTTACCCCACTATTGCCTAATGCGCTAAATCTATCATCAGAAATTACAGTTAACATGGATTCGAAAGACATGGTAAAACCACAATGGAAAAAAGCCATTAGCGTAATAACCAATAGTTGTGGATGTTTATAAACGTAAGGAATTCCTTCTAGAAAGTTTTGAATGAAATTTTTTGAACTATCAATATTTCCTGTGGCAGTCGATTTAACCTGAAGAATTTGATATAAACTAATTAGATAAAATCCGGAACAGAGCAAAAAAGCCCATTCTAGATCTAAGAAATAAAGTAGCGGGAGTATGGCTAACGGGCCTATTAATCGAGACCCATGAATTGTTGCTTGATGTAATGCAACTCCATTTAGAAGTTTGTCTTTAGGAATTAGATTTGGAATAAGTGCTTGGGAAACTGGCATTTGAGCAGCTCTAGCAGAGCCATTTATAAAAGAAAGGACCATTACTTGCCACATAGTTATCATATCGGTGAACACGAGAAAAACGAAAATCACATTGTGGATGAAATTCAGTGCAAACATTCCGCCAACGACTTTTCTTCTTTCAAATCTGTCTGCTAAATACCCGCTAATAGGGGGCATAATCACTCTCGGTATCATTGCTAAAAAAGTAACTAATCCTACATAAAGATTCTGATTTTCTGATGATGAGCTCATCTCATAAACTAATAAAGCTCTACCAAGTATTAATGCCCATGCAGCTGCATTAGCACTTAGATTTGCTATCCAGAATGCTCTGAAATCTTTATGTTGTAATGATGAAACAATTTTGCTGAGCATTGATTTGTGAATCCGTAATTATGATTTCTACTGAAATCTTTGTGTACCATCTATTTGTATCATATAAACTATGCAGATGATATTACTAATCAGGGGCTATTGAATATGAAAAAATTACCTACAGAAGATGAAGTTTTAAGTTACTTTGATAAATTGTCTAATTGGGGTAAATGGGGTGATGATGATCAACTTGGAACTCTTAATTATATTAACGATGAAATCACGAGGAAAGCAACAACGTTAGTTAAAAAAGGCCGTAAAATATCTTGTTCTAGGCCAATAAAATTTGAGCAAGCTCCAGATATCACTTCACCATCTGTTCATTATATGCTTGAAAGTGGAGATGGATTAACTTCAGAACCCGGAGCCAAAGAAACTAAAATCACCTCTAAATCTGCCCAAATGGCAATGGAGTATATAGGAATGGTTTTTCATGGACATTCGATTACTCATATAGATAGTTTGGCTCATTTTTTTTGGAAAGGGAAAATGTATAACAATCAACCAGCACACCTGATTTCTACTAGTTTAGGGGCAACTTCAGAATCAGTAGAGCTAGCTTCTGAGGGAATTGTTACCAGAGGTGTTTTGGTGGATATCCCTAGACTGAAAGATATCCCTTGGGTAGATAGAGGACAAGGAGTATTGCCTGAAGATATTATTGAAGCTGAAGAAAAATTCGGATTTAAAATTCAAGAAGGGGACGTGTTGTTAATAAGAACAGGACAATATAAAAGACGCACTATTGAAGGTCCGGTCAACCCGACAATTGAAGGGTCTGCAGCATGCCATGCAGCATGCCTTCCATTGTTTCATGAAAAAAAAATTGCTGTACTAGGAAGTGATACATCAAATGATATATTACCGGCACCTTATCAAGAGGTTAAAATGCCGATCCATCAGGTTGGGATCGTAGCCATGGGGCTTTGGATATTAGATAATGCTAATCTAGAAGATTTAGCGGAGGCATGTGCTTTTTTTGGACGATGGGAATTTATGATAAACATAAACCCTTTAAAATTATCAAATACCACAGGGTCTCCTGTTAACCCAATAGCTGTATTCTAATAGACAATATGACACATTTTAGTATATGATGCGCGCTCGCTACTAATGTAATAAAGGAGATGAATTGTGCCTAAATATAAAGTTGTTTCTCAAAAGCCCGGCGGTGTGACATTTGATTTAGCAGATTCTAAATATTTATTAGAAAAATTAGCCTTAGACCCTATTGATGCGGAAATCATTGAAATTGATGCTAAAACGGAAGGAGAATTTATTGAAGTTGCAAAAGATGCTGATGCCATTATTGCGCGTGGTAGAACGATAACTAAAAATATTATTGAATCATTGGAGAATTGTAAAGTTATTGCATTAGGAAGTGTTGGGGCAGATAAAGTTGATGTGTATGCTGCTACGGATAAAGGTATCCCAGTCACAAATGTGCCCGATACTTTTATAGAAGAAGTAGCGGATCATACTATGATGTTATTGTTGGCTTCAATTAGACGTTTAAATGTCATGCACAATATGGTTCAGAACAATCGTTGGGCTGAAGGCAGACCGTTAATATCAGAATTCCCTCGAATGTGGGGCCAAACTTTAGGATTTATTTCTTTTGGTCATGTTGCAAAAGCAACTGCCGTTAGAGCAAAAGCATTTGGTGTTCAAATGATTGCATTTGACCCCTATATTGAAGAACTTTCCATGACTGAATATGGAGTTGAACCTATTAGTACTCTTCAAGAATTGCTCAATCGATCTGACTATGTTTCTATGCATGCTCCGTCTACAAATGAAGTACATCACCTTATGTCAGAAGAAGAATTTAAAGCTATGAAAAATACTGCATTGTTTATAAACAATGGGAGAGGCCCTACTGTTGATGAAAAAGCTTTAATAAAAGCTTTAGAGAAAGGCTGGATTGCAGGTGCAGCATTAGATGTTTTAGAAAAAGAACCTCCAGATCCAGAAAATCCTCTATTGCACATGGAAAATGTTATTTTGACCCCACATGTTGCTTCGGCGTCTCAAAGAATGGCACCAGAAACTAGACGTAGAGTTGGGCAAGAAATAGCTTTGGTCTTAGAAGGTAGATGGCCTAGAACATGTGTTAACCCATCAGTCTTAGCTGATTCCGGATTGATAAGATGGCAACCTTATTCGATGCTTAGAGGCCCAGGGTCAGGATAAATTAATTATAAAAAAATGAAATAATAAGTAGTAATATTTCATTTTTTACTGCTATTATTGTTTAGCAATAAATTTATTTATATATATTATGATGATTTAACGATATTTTGGGCAGTGGCTTTAAATATTATTATTAGGAGTGACTATACTTTGAGTGAAATAAAAGTAGCTATAATTGGTGTTGGGAATTGTGCTTCATCTTTAGTGCAAGGTATTGAAAAATATGCAGATGCGGGAGTTGATGAAACTATTCCAGGCATTATGCATCCAGTATTAGGCGAATATGGAATAGGGGACATAAAAATTGTTGCAGCTTTTGATGTTGATGCGAATAAGGTTGGGAAAGATTTGTCGCAAGCCATATTCTCTGAACCTAACAATACGATAAAATTTCAAGATGTTCCCGAATCAGGAATAATTGTCCAGAGGGGAATGACGCATGATGGCATAGGTCGATATACTTCCGAAATAATCACTAAAGCTTCAGGGGCCACTGATGATGTGGCAAAAATTCTTAAAGAACGAGAAGTGGATGTTGTAATAAATTATTTACCTGTAGGTTCTGAAGAAGCTGCGAAGTGGTATGCCGAACAAGTTCTACAAGCCAAGTGTGGATTTATTAACTGTATTCCGGTTTTTATTGCTAGTGGAGAAAATGAGTATTGGCAAAACCGTTTTAGAGAAGCTGGAGCTCCTCTAATTGGAGACGATATAAAATCTCAAGTTGGGGCTACTATTACACATCGTGTGTTAACTAGATTGTTTATGGACCGCGGAGTAGAAATGCTTAGGACATATCAGTTGAATTTTGGTGGAAACACTGATTTTATGAATATGTTAGATAGAGATAGATTAACTTCTAAAAAAATATCTAAAACACAGTCGGTTACTTCACAGTTAGATGAATTTATACCAGAAAGAGATGTGCACGTTGGGCCAAGTGACTATGTTCCTTGGTTAACAGATAGAAAATGGTGCTATATTCGAATGGAAGGAAAAAGCTTTGGAGATGTTCCTTTAAATATTGAACTAAAAATGGAAGTTTGGGATAGTCCTAATTCAGCTGGTGTTGTTATTGATGCGATCAGATGTGCGAAAATCGCTAAAGATAGAGGATTAGGCGGACCAATAATTGCCCCTTCTTCATATTTCATGAAATCCCCTCCTGTTCAATATACTGATGACGAAGCAAGAGTATTACTTGAAGATTTTATTTCTGGAGAAGAAACAGCACAAGGATAATTGCGTTAAAGGGAGATTTTTTCAATATATATTTTCGATAGAATTCTATGAAAGTAGCGATTGTCTCCCCTTACGATTATGCTAGGCCGAGTGGGGTTAATGATCATGTCAATAATCTAAGTAATTATTTGACAAATCAAAATATCATTTCGAAAATTATCGCCCCGTCATCAAAATCAAAGGGTGATCAGGAAAACAACTTTATCCCTATGGGCAAACCTATACCTATACCCTCAGGCGGGTCTATTGCTAGGGTATCTTTGTCTGTTTGGCTAAGGCCTAAAGTTGCAAACATTCTTGAACAAGGAAAATTTGACGTTATTCATTTGCACGAACCATTCGCGGGAGCAATAACTTTAAGTGCTCTCGTGAGTAATATTACAAATAATCCTATTAAAATAGCTACATTTCATTCTTATAAAGGGAGCGGGTTATATAAAATTGTTTCTCATAAATTATTGGAGAAATATTCTAAATTTTTAGATGGACGAATAGCTGTATCGAAACCAGCCAAAGATCATATATATAAATTTTTACCTGCAGATTATAAGATTATACCTAATGGTGTAGACATAGATAAATTTAAAGGGAACAATCCTTTTTCTGAATATTTAGATAACAAAATAAACATTCTTTTTCTTAGTAGATTAGAAAAACGAAAAGGATTGAAATATCTCATATCGGCTTACGTTAAATTAAAATCTCAAAAACCTAATGTAAGACTTATTGTTGTTGGTGGAGGGAAAGTAGATTCTGAATCTTTAAAAATATTATCTAACCACCCTGTTGAAGATATAATATTTGCAGGAGAAGTATCGGAAGAAGATAAAATCCGTTATTTACATTCAGCTGATATTTTTTGTGCTCCCGCAACGGGACAAGAAAGTTTCGGTATTATTTTGCTAGAAGCAATGGCAGCAGGAATACCTATTGTCGCTACAAACATTGATGGCTTCAGGCAAGTAATCTCTGACCGTGAAGATTCTTTACTTGTTCCTCCCAAAAACATTGATGCACTTACCCAAGCATTGTTGGAATTGGTAAATAAACCTATATTAAGGAAAACTTTAATTCAAGCAGGCCATTTGAAAGTTGCATTTTATGCTAGGGATATCATTTCTGAAAAAGTGGTAAATTATTATAAGTATCTGTCTAGATGATGGAAAATAGACTTATTGGGAGTTGTTAATGAACCGAAAATCGATGAGAGCTCTTCTAGCTCGTTATTATGAAGACCCCCTAGTTCGGCTTTTTGACAAATTAGGGTTTTCCCCTAATGGAGTTACATTTTTGGGGCTTTTGATAATATTGATTGCTTCAGTATTTGTTTCGCAAGGACATTTTATACTTGGGTCGCTTCTTATTTTGTTAGGAGGCGCTTTAGATTTAATAGATGGAGGCTTGGCTAGACATAAAGGTCAAGTTAGCAAATTTGGCGCTTTATTAGATTCTGTTGTAGATCGATTTCAAGAAGCTTCAGTTTTTTTTAGTTTGTCAATTTATTATTTGTTCAGTAATTGTAATGAGTACATGCCATTTAGTAGTAAACTATTTGAATCCTTTTCAAATTCAATAAATACGTGTGACTTGGGGGTTTTATTTGCATATACAGCTTTTGTAGCTTCAGTGATGGTGAGTTACTTAAGAGCTCGAGCAGAAGGATTAGGAATCGAATGTAAGGTAGGAATGATGACTCGTCCGGAAAGAGTCATTGCAGTTGCAGTAGGAATTTTTGTTTCGCATTGGTTCTCACTAACCATAATTGTAATTTTGGCTTTGATGACGTTATTAGGATTTGTTACTGTTATTCAAAGGATTATACATTCGGCTAAAGGATTAAAATAAATCGTGTATTTAATTTTTAATCGAAAGATCCTGATTGGGTTAGCAATGTTTATATTTTTAATTTTCAATCCCCTTATAATTTCTGCTGATTCAGTGATTCGAATTTCATCTTATTCTGCCACTAGTAATTTTCCGTCGGGCCTTAGGTTTAATATACAAGTTGAGTCTGATGAGATCATCGAAGAAATAGCGGTAAGGATGAAATTTGGACAACAAAAATCTGGTGTTTATGAATATTTTGAATTCGATTCTTCAAATACCGTTATTGCCGAATTGTTCTGGAATACCAATACATCTGGTAAGTATGTACCCCCAGGAACTATAGTTTCCTATAGTTTTGAAGTTACAACTTCTAAAGGCAACAAAATAAATTCGGAAGAAACCGAAATGATTTTTCATGATTCACGTTTTGAATGGAAAGAAGTGTCAGTAGATTTGATTTCGGTAGCGTATCATGGACCTGTTGGAAATATGGCAACTGAAATTTTAGATGCGATTATTGAAACTACAACTATAATGTCACCTATTGTTGGTGATTTAGCTAGAGAACCAATTAGAGTAACTATTTACAATAATGTAAAAGAAATGTTACCTGCACTACCTCCTGGAAGTGAAACTATTAGAAGAGAATTAATCACTGAGGGGCAAGCGTTTGTTGATTTTGGCACATTACTGATATTAGCAGGAGGATCTGGAGCACTTGGGACAGCTGCGCATGAAGTTACACATATATTGGTACACCGTGCCGGGGATAGTGTTTATAGGCGTATTCCTTCTTGGCTTGATGAAGGGTTAGCGGAGTATGCGAATAAAAATCCAGCTTTTGGTTATGACATGGCACTTGATTTAGCAGTTCAAACAAATACACTTTTGCCGATTACAACTATGCCAACTATGCCGGGTACTCCTGAAGATATAATTCTCTATTATGGGCAATCAAAATCAATTGTTGAGTATCTTATCGATGTTTACGGAACTGATAAGATGCAAGATTTGCTTGGCACGATGAAAGCCGGCAAAAATGTTGATGAGTCTTTTCAAATCATTTACAAAAAAACAAAAGAAGATATTGAAAACGAGTGGAGATCATCTATAGGGGCTTCTTTGTATGAGTGGAATGAAGAATATGAATCTTTACCTACCCCTATTCCAAGACCTGAAGTTAAAATTTTTTCATTAACTCCCCAAGCCGGCGGTACTATCTTAGAATCAACAAATATTCAAGTTATAACTGATGATTCTGAGATTTCTGAAAATCAAATTGACAATAAAAATGATTCACGTAATTGCGCTATATCTTCTGATTCGAATTCGACAGATATAAGTTCTTTTTTTGTATTATTATTTGTTAATATTTTAAAATCCCGATCTATTCCTAAGTTAACTAGATACAAAAAATCAGGGAAGTATATTGGAAAAAACGAATGAGTGTATATGAAGATTTAACTAAAGCAATTGAGCAGACTTTTGTTGCAAAATTCCCACGTCAAAAATTAGCCACTTTTGGAATAACTATAATAGATTATTATGTTGTAACAGAACCTCTGTATACGGCAACAGATTTTGCAAAAAAAGATTTGGAGTCTGTTGTACGTAAAGGAAAAGTTATCGCCCAAAAGCCAACAATCATCACTCCTACTTATGCTTTGAACCTTGATGGGTTTAGTGATGGAGCATATGATTATATGCGACACATATCTCGGGTATACGGCCCGAATAGCCCAGCCGTTATGTATGAATATAAGAATCAACCAATAAGCCTTGAAATAGTCGGCGGGATACCTACAGAAATAGCACATAGGATTTCGGAAGATTTAATAGATCATAAAAATGACTTATCTGTTGTTATTGTTGGAGTAGATGAATTTTGGGATGCCTCCCTGATGAAATTCATCTATGAATTTACAGGATCTTCACTTGAATACAACGCTCGTGAGATGAGAGGCCAAGGATTTTTGGATCCCCAAAAAGAAGTTGGAGGTATTCCTAAAGTTGTATTAGATCAAATTGAAGAAATGTTCAAATCAGTTCAAAAAGGTGGGAGTCCACATATACTAAAAACCGAACTAGATAAATGGGGAGTATATAAATTTTATGAAGATAGATTCTTAAGTCTTTTCAAGTAATGTATGTAATGAAATTTCCATATTGTGATAACATTATTATTATTCTAAAATCCTAATTCAGGTTGGACATTTAAATGTACAGACAAGAAGAGCCCGAGATAAATTTTGGTAAGCTGATCGAACGTTTGAAAGCTTTGTTTGGTTCTGGTGGAAAAAGTAATGACGGCGGCGGCGGCGGCGGTAGGAAATTAGGATCTACTTTTATACTAGGAGCCTTAGTGCTTATTGCAATTTTGTGGTTGGCTACAGGCGTCTTCACAGTACAGCCAGGAGAGCAAGCAGCGTTAAAATTGCTTGGAAAATACTCTGCTACTGAAGGTACTGGACTTCAATGGTGGTGGCCTGGACCTATTGGGGCACGAGATATTGTTAGAATTGATGAAGTTCGTACAATAGAAGTTGGTGTTAGAGGTGATACCCCAGTTCTCAGTGAGTCAATAATGATCACGGGAGACACAAATATTGTAGATGCACAATTGCTTGTTCAATATGATATTAAAAATCTTAAGAATTATTTATACAAGGTAGTTTCACCTGACGGTTCAACATTGAAAGATGCGATCGAATCTTCATTACGTCAAGTCGTTGGGAGCGGACCAATAGATGATGTTTTGACAGATAAAAAAGAAGATGTTCAAATGGCTACCAAAGCCAAACTTCAAGCTATTCTTGATAAGTATGAAACTGGAATAAGAGTTAGAGAAGTAAAATTGCTCAATGTATTTGCTCCTGAACAAGTTAAGGATGCATTTGATGATGTGGTGAGAGCTAGAGAAGATAAAGAACGTATCACTAACTTAGCTGAAGCTTATAAAGAAGATATTTTACCAAAAGCTCGAGGACAAGCATCAAAGATGCTACAGGATGCAGAAGGTTCAAGGCAACAGAATATATCGCTTGCTACTGGTGAAGCTGAAAGTTTCTTAGCTATTCAGCAAGAATATCAAAAAGCAAAAGAGATTACACGAAAAAGATTATACTTGGAAGCGATGGAAGAAATATTGCCAGGTATCAGTAAGATTTTAGGTGACCCTAACGAAGTTATTTTAGTTAATTCAGCCTCGTCAGGTATTATTCCAATACCTGTAAACGAATCGGCGGGAGAGTAGGTATTATGCGTAAATTGACTTTAATAATCGTTGCTGTGATTGTTTTATTAGCTATTCTAATACCACAATTTGTATTTGTAATTGATGAAACTAAAATCGCAATTGTTACTAGATTCGGAAATATAGAAGCTGAGATTGATGAGCCGGGTCCGTATCTTAAGATGCCATTCATTGATTCCGTTACTAGATATGATAAGAGGCTTCTTATTTTTGATGCCCCACCTAATTCACTTTTAACGAAGGATAAGAAACGTTTAATTATTGATGTTTTTGCGAGAGGCAGAATAGTGGACCCTGGAACTTTTAGAGAAAGATTGGGTGACGAACAAACTGCTATTGACCGTGCTGTTTCAATTTTATCATCAGAATTAAGAACGGAAGTTGCGGGTCGCAATCAAGTTGATATTGTTACTACTCAACGAGATGTTATGATGGAAAATGTACTTTTAGCTGTTCAACCTAAATTAGCTGAATTTGGCCTTACTGTTGATGATGTTCGAGTTAAAAGAGTTGACTATCCTGAAGAAATTGCGGAGAGTGTTTATAGTCGGATGAGAGCTGAGCGTGAACGTATTGCTAATAGAGAAAGAGCAGAGGGGGCAGAAATTGATGCTCAAGTTCGTTCTGATGCAGATAGAAATGCAACGATTATTTTAGCTTCAGCAACTAGGGATAGCAGTATTATTTCTGGTTGTGGTGAAGCTGAAGCAACTGCAATATTTGCGAAGGCTTTAAATCAAGATCCTGAATTTTATACATTTCAGCGTTCCTTAGAATCATTCAAACAAATATTAGATGAAAACACCACAGTTGTATTGCCATTGGAAGGATTTGGAGGATTGTTTGAGCAAGTTCGTTCAGGTATTGAAAAAGCCACAGAAATAGATTCGGAAGAAAATATATATATAGACTCTCAATCCATAGGGGCTAAATGCGCTGAAGTTGCTGCTGCATGGACTTTGTCTGGTGATTTGAATATAGATCAACCTGATTTGGAATTTGTGTCAATAACACCAAAAACTTGGCCTAATAGGACACTTGGATGTGTTAAAGGCGCTAAAGAAGACGAATCTGGGATTCCAGGATTTCAAGTATCGTTTGCATACGGTGGAGATATTTATGGAGTGCGTACAAATCAATATGGATCAGTAGTAAAAACAGAAGAGTCTTGTGAATAAATAGTTGGATATTTGTGTCAGACAAAATAAACATTGAAATAATTTATGATTTTGATGTTTCAATTGGCAATATACAAGATTTAAAAAATACTGCTCAAGTCGTTTTGCGTCAAAACTCTGTTAGCGAATGTGATGCTAACATTTTATTAACAGATGACGAAACAATAAAAGATCTAAACAAACGGTTTCGAGGATTAGATGAAATTACTGATGTTTTATCATTTTCTAATGAGTATCAGGGCCAATACTATGGCGATAAAGGCCATGTAGAGCATTCTTCAGAAAACCTAGGGTTTGTATTACCAGAAGATCAATGTTTTCAACTGGGAGAAGTCGCCATATCAATCCCACAAGCTATGCGGCAAACTAAAAATACTTTAGAGTCAGAATTAATCAAA
>Ga0114999_10006219_pt1 | contig 13843 bp, 5 predicted proteins | sample ArcticOcean_MG_C_3_FD_89820 | JGI IMG/M metagenome (GOLD analysis project Ga0114999, IMG submission 89820) | Marine microbial communities from western Arctic Ocean - ArcticOcean_MG_CB8_126 | ecosystem: Environmental > Aquatic > Marine > Oceanic | place: Arctic Ocean: Canada Basin | collected...
AAAAACTTCCTTGTGTATTTAAAGTAATAGGTAATAAATCAAAATCATTAATTGCATTAGTATTATTAATAACAAAAGCTTCATAGGATCCTTCTTCTAAACCCATAGTACTAACATTAATACTATAAATTGCCGATGACCCATTAGTTAATGGAGTTGAACCTGATAGGAAATCAAGAGATAGCCAATTAGATGTATTAAAAAATAAAGATAAGTTGTTATCAATAAAAGGATCATTATAAATAACTTCTAGCCCAAATAATCCATCAGGAGATTTTATACCTACCGTTGCGGATTCAACATCCCCTACCATTGATTGATAATTCAAATTAATTTCACCTGTATTATAAATCACAATCTGAAAATCATATATTCTATTAACATCAGTCCAATGAATAACATTATCAAACCAAACAACTAACCGTTGCCCATCAGAGTGGTATTTAACGGATCCTGAACCGACTTCATTACCACTATATTGAGGATTTAAATCATCCCAAAAACCAAAAATAGCTCCATTTGGAGTTTCTTCATCAAATAAAGACTGATTATTCCATCCTGTATTATCTTCAATAAATCCAATCCAACCATTTGGATTAACAAAACATTGCGAGTAATTATTATCATAGTAGGGAAAATTAAAATCTATATTAATTTCTGTAGCAATATCATTATTTTCAAATTCAAGAACAGTATTTTCATTGCTAATATCTATCCAGTTATAATCTGCTATATCCACATTATCTATAGAACTAGCCCATGCATATCCAAAGCCATCTATCTGATTTGATCCAACAGGATAAGGAGTAGAGCTTAATTCATAAACCAGACTAGAACCAATTTCTCCTGTATTAGTAATAACTAAATTTTCTGAGTCCTGTTCATTCAAGGGAATATTAAAAATAAATTCTTCCATATTATATGATGCTTCTGATTGAGCATAGGGGATAGAACCTCTCGTAGTAATGAATAATGCAGATCCATCCGTTAGAGTCCTAGCTCCATTCGTATATGAATTATTAAAAGTATATTGTAATCCATCATCACCTAAATGATTTTCAATTCCAACAGTACAATACTGACCATGAATTACTGCCCCCTCATAATTTCCAACAGGGTAATCTCCTACACTGGTATTATTAAAATCTTTATATTGTAATTTCATTTCATCGTCACCTGTTGGAGTTTCATTTCCCGTATTATATAATATAATTTGAAAAACTTCATTATGATTTGCATAATAAGTATCAACATCCCACTGAATAATAAATCGTTCATTTTGAGAATCATTGTAAGCAAATATATCTCCATCCTCTAAATCATCCCAAAAAACTGCGACAATTGGAGATGGACCTCCAGGACCTGGAAGAGTATAATTTCTAAATGATGTCATATCTGTTTGGCCAAAGGATATCCAACCATTAGAACATACGCTAACTTGGTCATAATCTAACCCATAAAAAGTAAATGTAAATGGCAATGATATTGTAGTTACATCATCCTGATTATTTCCTCCATCATTAATATTTAGCTCTTCTCCATTCCCACCAGAATCTGGATCAATTTCTATCCAATCATATTCAGGAGCAAGCTGATAACCGGTATCTCCTATATCATAAATATAGTAGCCATTTAAATCTGGACCTACAGGGTCATTTATCGTAACATTACCTACTTGAATTGAAATCAACGATTCTGTCACATATCCATTCTCTGATGATAGTGATAATGATAAAGGAATAATTGATCCATTAATCAAGGAATTGTCCGATGATACTATAATACTATTATCAGAATAATTACTTTGGCCAGATTCTATGTAATCAAAAGAGAAAACATTAGAATCGAATGTAAGTAAATTATTATTGATATTAACTTCTGCTATCAAATTTGTTAATGGCATAGAACCAGAGTTATTAACTAATAATGATATTTCTGATGTGCCTCCAACATTAAGCTGAGGATCTAAATCATATGATAATTGAATACTGGCTGAACTAAAATTAATAGGGACAATATAATTCCATAATAAATCATCTGATGTTGAATAAACTGTTAATTTTACTAATGGATTATCAGTATCAGAAATATTATTCGAGGCAGAAATAGATATATTATTAATTTCTAATGGAGATGTTAGATTAGAAAAACTTCCCAAATCAATATCTTCATTATTTGACAAAGTAATATAATCGGAGTCTGAAGTAACATTTGCTATAATAGAACCATTAATTTGTTCTCCTGAAATATTATTTATTTGCATACTCAATAAAGCTGTTTCTCCTGGATTTAAAATACCATCATTATTACCTGAGTCATTATAAACAACAATAGAATCATCATCAAGTTGGACGCCTGGGAGATCATTAGAAAAAATGAAAAAAGATTCATCTGGAAGATAATTTTGCATTCTTGATGTTACATAAATAGTTCCCGAACTCATAAATTGAGGTAAAATAAAGTCTGCAATTCCATTAGAATTTGTATACTGTGTTTCAAAAATTTCTTCAATAAATTCATCTTCTCTTGATAGAGTTATCATCATGCCTTCAATAGGCATTCCTGCCTGCGTAGATACAATTACCTGGAAATTATTTGATCCATTAATAACCATTTGATCATGTTGTACAACCATAGTACTGGGAGAAGAAGTCCATAACTGTAACGCGGGATCTCCTAATAAATTATTCCAAGTTGAGAATAAATAAACATTATCATTTGGGTTTTGTGGGTATATTTCTTCAAGAGCTAATTTTCCATATACAACAGCTTCTCCAGCTGTTGTTGCTCCATCAATAAAAATACCTTCAAAAATACCCATATCGACTATATTGTTAAAAGCCGTATGCGTATAAGATTGCGCTGTACCTATAACAGCTACAGCTCCTTTAGGACTCACAGAAGTTCCAGCCCTATATAAAGACTCTGTCATACATGTTGTTTCTGTTGCAAATGAACCAGTTCCACATGTTAGAGTAGCAATAAAAGGAAGCTTATATCCATTATTCAATTGATTAACATCGCTTGAAGTAAAACCACTAAAACCATAAAAGCCTCTATAATTCAAGTAAGCAATACCATCATTGATTTGATTTCTCATCCAATCATCATAATCATTACCACCACTATATTTTGTTCTAATATCAGTCATTCCACCATGTATATCAACAAGTTGTTCTATATATTGATTTGTTATAACTGTTGATATACCTGAATCATTGGGGTCTCCAACTAAAGCTATAGCATTAAGCCAATCAGTATCAGATGCATAATTTTTTTCATAACCAATAATTTTATTAATTGCTGTAATAAGTTCCGTGGTACTTCTAATTGAGATTCTACCTAAAGAAACCTCAGGCAATAGATCATCTCCTTCTAATAGACTGTACGGGAAGTCACCTTCTCCTTGTGCAGTAGACCATCCGCTTCCACCGTATACTGTATAAGTAGAAACATAAATACTCCCATTTGCATCACCTATAAAACAAATATGCTCAGGAGGGTTTTCCCAATTATTATAAGCATTTGATATATAATTTTTAATATTAGTCGTTGAAGTTCCTGCCTCTTCCGATGAAACTACATGTACAACATAACCTTGTTTATGCCTCCAATTAATCAAGGGATCAAGATAAGGAGAAGTAGATAAATCTCCTCCACAGATATATAATATAGAAGGTTTTTGAAAGCTTCTATTATCATGATAGTCTTCACTATTAATAACTGAGTTTTTATACATGGATTCAAATATTTTTGAACGTGGAGCCCTGAAAGGAATTTCTCTTGAGTCTGATTCAGATATAATAATATCTAAATTATTAAATACTTTAAGTTGTTTTGTTTGGGGGTTATATTCATAAGGAATTACCTCCACTGTTAATAAATCATAGCCTCTTAGTGTTGACCTTTTTGAACTGATTTTGGATGTAGGGTATATAATATCCTTAGAGTATAATAAATCATCTTTTATAAAGATTTTTTCCTGATTTACATTATAAAATGGCTGAGATGGATACAAATTAATATCATTATAGATAACATAATCATTTTCTTCAATAGCTATATTATAATTAGAATTATAGTCTATGGCGTAATTAAATGTATAAGTAGGAAGTTCAGGTTGACCTATATCTCGTGTATTCCCTTTAGATGAAGAAGATACTGTATGATATCCATCTTTATTATCTATTAAAATTTGTCCAATATTAAATTCAATAGTAGATTCTAGACCATCCCTTTCTCCTATAAAAAAATTAGAAGATGAAAAAATCATTGAACTGATTAAAAATATTATAAATATAATTTGCATTTAGTGCCCCTATTTAACACAATGAATTTAGTTTTTTTTTATTCTATATAACAAAGTATTCATGATTACAGAATGTAACAGCATTAATAAAGAACATATAAAAACAATTTAATTATTATATTTAAAATAATAATTATGGTCAATTTAAATAAATATAATATTCAATTATTAATAGACTTTGATAGTACTTTTATTAAATCAGAATCCTTAGAAGTAATATCAGAAATATCATTAATGAATTCTTCAAATAGTACTAAAATAATCAATGAAATTAAAGAGCTAACATCTTTAGCTATGAACGGTAAAATTTCTTTTGAAGAATCTTTGGTTTCAAGAATCAAATTATTAAAAGCTAATGAAAAGCATATTTCTTCTGCCATTCAAAAGATAAAAAGTGAGATTTCCGATAGTTTTAAAAAAAATAAGGACTTTTTTAAACGGAATCATATGAATTGCTATATTATTTCAGGAGGATTTATGCAAATAATAAAACCTATAGTTGAAGAATTTAATATATCTGAAAAAAATATTTTTGCTAATGAACTAGTATTCAATGAAAACGGGTATATAACATCTATTAATAAAAATAATCCATTATCGAAGGACTTAGGAAAAACAATAGTTGCAGAAAAAATTATAGGAGAAAAAATCATTATTGGAGACGGCTATACTGACTATGAAATAAAAAAACATGGATTTGCATCTAAATTTATTCAATATACTGAGAATATTAATCGGACAAGTCTAAATAAAAATGCAGATTTAATATCTGGAAATTTAAATGAAGTGATACTTTATATACAGAATACATATCAAAATGAAAAATGAATCTAATTTAATTAATCAAAGTTGGGATTTTCAAGATTTAATGCTTTATAGGGTTCATGAGATACTCCTAATAGCTAGTCCATATGATGCATATATTTTAGAGCAAGATGGAAAACTAACAGAACAAATTTTAAGCGAATATATCGGAATGAATCTCAGTTATGCTCCTAGGGTTTGGAATGTGAGTTCAGGAAAAGCAGCCATAGATATGTTATCAAAACGAAATTTTGATTTGGTAATCATAATGATGAGAATAGCGGATATTAGTTCTATTGCTTTAGGTGAGAAGATTAGAGAGAGATACCCCAAAAAACCTATCATTTTATTAGCTTTTGATGAATCTGAAATAAAAAGAATTTCTATCAAACAAAAAAATATTTTTGATCAAATTTTTATATGGTTTGGAGATTCAAATGTATTCCCTGCAATTATAAAATTAATTGAAGATAAAAGAAATATTAGTAGAGATATAAGAAAAGCAGATGTTAGATCTATACTACTTGTTGAGGATACCCCTAAATATTATTCTAGTTTATTACCCGTTCTATATAAAGAAATTATATATCATACAAAACAATTAATAAATCAAAGTTTAAATGATACTCAAAAACTTTTACATATGAGAGCTCGGCCTAAAATAATATTATGTACAAACTATGAAGATGCTATTGATTTCATAAGAAAATACCATTTAAATATTTTAGGAATAATATCAGACCTGAGATTTCCAATTAATAATAAAAGGTCTGAATCAGCGGGAATACAACTAATCAAAGAAATACGAAGATTTGATAAATCTATCCCTTTTATTTTCCAAACTAATCAAGATATTAATAAAAATGAATTAAAGAAACATTCTGTTAAATATATCAATAAAAATTCTACTACATTTTTTAAAGATTTAAGATCATTAGTAGTTAATAATTTTGGATTTGGAGATTTTAAATTTCGGTTAAAAAATGGTGAGATAATTGCAGGTGCAAAAAATATTAAACAATTAAAAACTAATATTAAATCTATTCCAGATGAATCTTTATCCTTCCACGTGTCTAATAACCATTTATCGAATTGGTTAGCTGCTAGAGGAGAATTTGAATTAGCCTCTAAATTTAGAGCGTTAAATATAGATGATTTCAAGAACGTAAAAGATAGAAGATTATTTCATTTAAAATTATTGGATGAATCTATTAATGAAAACAAGAACCCTGTCATTGTTGAAGATTCTATAAATAATATTGAGCAAATTCATTCTTTTATAAGAATTGGAAATGGTTCTTTAGGTGGAAAAGCTAGAGGACTTGCTTTTGCAAATTCTATTCTAGGAAATTATAATTTTAAAAATCAATTTCCTGATATAAATATAAGGATACCCAATATAATAGTTATAAGCACCGCAGAATTTGATGAATTCATGGATTTGAATCAATTATGGGAAATAGCTCTATCAATGAAAAATAATGAGAAAATTGAAAAAGAATTTATTAAGTCTAAGCTACCTCCCTTATTAGTTAAAAAATTAAAAAAACTACTTAAAAAAATAAATTATCCACTTGCAGTTAGATCCTCTAGCCTATTAGAAGATTCTCAATATAAGCCACTTGCAGGGATGTATAGCACTTTAATGATTCCTAATGCAGATAAAAAATTTAGTAAAAGGTTTGATCAGCTATGCGAATCTATAAAAAGAGTATATGCCTCTACTTTTTATAAAGAGCCTAAGTCCTTAATGGATTCTGTATCTAAGAGATATGAAGAAGAAAAAATGGCTGTAATTATTATGGAATTAATCGGGAAAAAACATGATGAAATTTTTTATCCAACATTTAGCGGTGTATGTCAGAGTTATAATTATTATCCTGTATCACATATGAAAAGGAATGAAGGAATAGCTTTTTTAGCTTTGGGATTAGGTAAAACTATAGCTGATGGTGAAAAAGCACTAAGATACTCACCTAAATATCCAGAAATTTTATCTCAATATTATTCTATAAAGTCAACAGCGAATAATTCGCAAAATAATTTTTATGCTCTTAATTTAGATAGGAATATAGATGTATTAAAAAAAGGAGAATCAAAAAATCTTCATAAATATAATTTAGAGGTAGCTGAAAAACATGGTGAGCTTACATCGGTAGCGGGCGTTATTAGTAGTGAAGATAATATCATTCGTGAATCTCTTTCATATAAAGGTATAAGAGTATTAACATTTTCATCTATTATTAAATATAAATTATTTCCTCTAAATCATTTATTAGATATATTTATAAAACAAGGTGAAAACCTTATAGGCTGTCCATTTGAAATTGAGTTTGCAGTAAATATAAATAAGAAAAAAAAGAGCGAATTCTGTTTACTCCAAATTAAGCCTATGCCTATCAATAATGTGGAATCGAATATTGAAAACTTGAAGAATGAAAAAGCACATGAAACATTTTGTTCAAGTTCTCAAGTGCTTGGAAATGGAACATATAATGACATGGAACATATTATGTACATTAATATAGAAAATTTTAAAAATGAAAAAACAGATCAAATAGCAAAAAAAATTGGGGAATATAACAATAAATTAGGTCCCGAAAATCCTTATGTCCTTATTGGTCCAGGAAGATGGGGCAGTTCAGATCCATGGCTTGGTATCCCTGTAAATTGGGAGCAAATAGCAAATGCAAAATCAATTATAGAGATTGGTATAGATAAGCTTAACCCAGATCCATCTTTTGGTAGCCATTTTTTTCAAAATTTAACAAGTCTTAGAATTGGATATTTTACAATTAGTTATAAAAATTATAAGGCTTCTATCGATTGGGAGTGGCTTAAAAAACAAAATCATATTTATAAATCTAAATATGTTAGCGTCGTTAAGTTACAAAACCCTTTAACTATAAAAATTGATGGTAAAAATGGTTACGGTGTTATTCTCAAATCTAATAATGATAAAAGAAAAGAAAAAATGGATGAGAACGAGGCATCAGGAATCTAATTTTCCATTATTATATTTATAATTCCAGTAATATCTAAAACGCTGATGATATCATCTAGATTTAAATCAGCTAATACAATCTGAAATTCACTCAAATCAATTGAACTAAATATATAGTTTACAATATATATTATATCAACTACATTAATGAAATTATTTTGGTTAATATCTCCAAATTCATATGGATGAACTGATAACTCAAAATTTAAAGATAAATCATAATCACTACCCATAAATAAATAAATTTTACCTATTTCATTTTCTATATAATGATAATTTAAATCTTCTATAGGAATTGTATGAATAAGAGGATATCCAAATATTTCTTCTGCCTCTAGAACTATATTACCTAAAACATTTCCATTCAAGTTATCAATATTAATAAAAAAATCAGACGATGGTTCAAAAGCATGAATCACTATCGAATCATCTTCTAAAGATTGATTAATAAATTCAATTGAAGTAGTTAAATCATTAATATTATTAATTATAATCGGAATTGCATTAATCTGGTCATTGTAATAGTAAAAACTATTATCCATATTATCATAATACCCATTATATAAATTACGTGTACAAAAATCAAGCCAAGTATTCATAAAAGTTGTAGAATAATTATTCATTAATATTGTATTTATAGAGGAATGGGCATCATTATCTATAGAAAACTGTTGCCATATTTCTTTAATAATAGAGCTCTCTAAATTATTTTCTCCTTCTATTACAGAAGTTAAATAGTGAGCATATAGAGCTATACTATAACCGTCTGTTTCACTAATATTTTGTTCTGGATTATTATAAAAAGAAAATAGCCATCCAGAATCTATATAATCATCAATATCTGGATATATTACATCTTCTATCCAGGTAGATGACATTTCATACAAATATAAAGTTTCTGAATTAAATTGAGTTCTATAGGACCTTTGGATAGCATGAAAATATTCGTGAGCAACGGTAATTTTCATAGCTTCAATACCAGTTGTATAGTATTCATTTTCTTCATATTCATTATCTATAAATATATATGTACTTCCTGTATTATTACCTAGTGAATCAATATCTAAATAATTTACCCCATAATAGCCTTGCCCCATATCTTTAATATAAATATCATATTTTTGATCGTCATCATGAATGATAGGTAAAAAATTAAGAGTATTAACTAAGATATTCTCTACGAAATCTGAAGCTATACCTACTTCATCTACATAATCTGGAATTCCATTAGAGTCCTCATCCAATTGGCTAGGGGAATCAGGACCCTCTAAATTATAATGTATATAGAAATTACCGCTTGGTGAAACTGAATAAGTATCCATATCAGGCCTAGATCTTAGGCCATTAGGATTAGAGAGCTCTTCATGAAGACCACAACGAATAGAATTATTATTTGAAAAAATAATGGATAGTAAAAATAGTATGGTGAATTTAAAGGGTAATTTCAAAAATTATACAACTCCTTGATCTAACATAGAGTCTGCGACCTTTATAAATCCAGCAATATTAGCACCCTTTATATAATTAATATAGCCTTTTTCATCTCCATGACTAATACATTGTTGATGGATACTTTTCATTATATTTTTCAATTTATTATCGACCTCTTCTCTAGACCAAGATGCAAACATACTATTTTGACTCATTTCTAAACCAGAAACAGCAACACCTCCTGCATTAGCAGCTTTACCTGGAGCAAATAGAATTTTATTTTTAAGAAAAACTTCTACCGCATTCGGCTCAGTAGGCATATTTGCTCCTTCTACAACACATAGACAATTATTTTTAACAAGATTTTTTGCATCATCTTCATTAATTTCATTTTGTGTAGCACTTGGAATAGCTATATCACATTTAATATGCCAAGGTCGTTGCCCTTCAAAATATTCAACATTATATTTCTCTGCATATTCCTTAATTCTTCCTCTTTTATTATTTTTAAGATCCATAACAAATTCTAATTTTTCATTACTAATACCATTTGAATCATAAATAGTCCCTAGTGAATCAGATAACGTAACAACCTTACCGCCTAATTGGTTTACTTTTTCTAATGCATACTGTGCTACATTTCCTGATCCCGAGATACATACTATTTTATTTTTCATGGAATTGCCCGTTGCATTGAGCATCTCTTTAGCAAAATAGACAGCTCCATAACCAGTCGCTTCTGGTCGGACTAAACTGCCTCCCCAGTTAAGGCCCTTACCTGTCAAAACACCTGTAAATTCATTTCTAAGCCTTTTATATTGACCAAACATAAATCCAATTTCTCTACCACCAACGCCGATATCACCGGCAGGAACATCTGTATATGGTCCTATATGTCTTTGTAATTCACTCATAAAAGACTGACAAAAACTCATCACTTCATTCTCTGATTTTCCCTTGGGATCAAAGTCTGCGCCACCCTTTCCCCCTCCAAGAGGTAGTGTAGTTAAGCTATTTTTAAAAATTTGTTCAAAGCCTAAAAATTTTAATATCCCTAAATTAACAGATGGATGGAATCTTAGTCCACCCTTATAAGGACCAAGTGCTGAATTAAACTCTACTCTAAAGCCTCTATTAACTTGTGTCATACCCTTATCATCTCTCCATGGAACTCTAAACATTAATACTCTCTCAGGTTCTATTAGACGATCTAATATATTTACATGCATATAATGAGGATTTTCTTCTAAAAAATCCCATATTGATTCTAAAACTTCTCTTACGGCCTGATGAAATTCTGGTTGACTAGGGTTCTTGCTAATTACTTTTTCCATATATGTCTCAAGAGAATTTTCCATTTAGTATAACCTTTCAATATATTTAAATAATTATACCTCAAATTTAACAAAATGTTCATTACAATTTATAGTATTAATCTTCTTTGTTAAATCTACACTTCAACCTTAATTTTACTTATGTATTTTTGTTAAAATCAGATAATGATAAAATATATCAATAAAATATTAATTTCTGCATGTATAAATAAACCTATCTTGGTATTATTTATTTCACTATCTATGACTGCTTTAATTACAAGTGGTATTGGTTACGTCCAGCAAGATGATAATATGATAAATCTGTTACCTGAAGAAATCGGTTCAAGAACAATTTTTCAAGAGATTCAAGATAACTATAGAAAAACCGAATACATGTATGTTGCAATTGGAAATAAAAATAAAAATATTTTCAATAGGGATGATTTGGATGTTATTGCTGATTTAAGTACTCAATTTGAATCTTTAGATATCATAGATGAGGTTATATCTATAACTAATTTAGACAAAATATCTTTAGACCCTACAGACAGTTCTATTGTTATAGATAATTTATTTGAATTTCCAATATTACATGATGGTCAGATAGAACAGGCAATAGAATATTTAAATAGCAATCAAACAATTAAGACAAGAGTTGTTAGCAAAACAAATGATTATGCAAATATTATAATTATACCCGAAGATAATGAGCATTATGTTCAGCTCTCAAAGGTTCTTCATAACATAGCTGAAAAATATAAAGAAGATTATGAACTGAGTTTTGGTGGGCAGGCTTATGTTACAGGAGCTGTTCCAGGTATGGTTCAAAAGGAAGTTAAAATTTTGTTACTTTTTGGTCTCTTATTAATGGCAATAATACTGCTTATTAATCTGCGTAATATTAAGGCTGTTCTTTTAATCTTATTTACTATTTTTTCATCACTGGGATCTATGCTTGGATTTATGGGATGGATATATCACTTCACTGGTTCTAATGATTTTTATTTTACAATAATGAATACATCTATGCCTATAGTTTTACTTACAATAGCCAATTCAGATGGAGTTCATGTTTTAAGTCGATTTTTTAAAGAATTTAGAAAGTATAAAGATCCAAAAGTTGCAATAGAAAATGCAATGAATCATTTATTTTTGCCTATATTTCTAACTTCAGTAACAACTTCAGCAGCATTTTTGATGCTTGTGTTTTCTCCTGTATCAGCAATGATTGGATATGGATTCACTATTGCTTTTGGCATAATGTGGGCATGGTTTTTATCAAATACAGCTCTGCCATCTTTAATAATATTATTAAAATGGAATCCCAATTCTAAAGCTATTTCTCAACCTAACTATATAGAAAAATTAATGAAGCTATTTGGCCGTCTAGTTACAAAAAATCCAAAAAAAGTTTTATCCTTGGGCATAGGAATTACTCTATTTGCCATTATTGGTTTATTTTTTATTACTGTAGAAGTTCAATATACAAAAATGTTTAGAAAAGGAAACATAATCAGGGATTCTGCAGAATTTTTAGATGAGCATCTGATGGGGAATGTTAATATAATATTAAGAGTATCAAGCGATGCTGGTCCAGAAAGTTTAAAAACACCAAATAATTTAAGGGATATAGAAAAAATACAAACATATTTAGACTCTACAAAAAATGTCACATCAACAATTTCTGTAATTGATATTGTTAAACAATTACATAAAACTATTATGGATGAAGACCAAAAATATTATACTATTCCTGATTCAATACAACAAATTAACAACTTATTCTTTTTCTATGAAATGAATGAAGCATCTGATTTGAGTTCATTGATTAATTATGATGCAGATGAAGGTATTATCATTGCATTAATGAAAACATTTTCAACCATAGAAGTTCCAGGAATAGTTGAAAATATAAATGGATTTATTGATAAAAATATTTATAGTTCAAATGATGATCTTAAATTTGAATTAACAGGAATGATGATTTTTATTGTTGATTTTATGTGGCTTGTCATTAAATCTTCAGCCATCAGCATTGGACTTTCTCTTTTAGTTATTTTTTGTATTTCTACATTATTCTTTAGATCTTGGCGATATGGGTTAATGTCAGTTATACCGCTTCTAGGAGCAATAACTTTAAACTTCGGGCTTATGGGATGGTTTGGGATTGAACTGACTCACTTGACTGCAATATTAAGTTCAATTATTTTAGGAGTTGGTGTTGATTTTACTATTCATTATATAACAGAATATCAACGAATTAAAGATGAAAAAGGATTGTCTCATATTTCAGAAGAGACTATTGATAATGTAGGATATCCTATTATATTAGACGCTTGGTCTAATATGGCATTTGGAGCCCTATTACTATCAACAATCATTCCCCTAGCGCAAATTGGGGGGTTGATGATATTTGCAATGTTGGCAACATCTATTGGAGCACTCACTCTACTAGCAGCAGCATTAGAAATTTTTAAATTAAAAATGAGGTAAAAAAATTATGAGATTTATAATAACATTATTGTTTATGACAGCCTATACTTTTGCTATAACAGGGTTAGAGCTTGCAGAACTATTAGAGTCAAGAGAAAAACCTAACGATATTAAATCTATTAATACAATGACTCTTACAAATAAAGATGGTAAAACAAAAATTCTTGAACTTGTTTCAATGTCAAAAGATGATAGCGAGAAACAAATGATTTGGTTTCTAAAACCTAAAAAAGATAAAGGCATAGCTTTTTTAAAAATAGAGCATGATGATGATGATGACTTTATGACAATGTGGTTACCTGGATTTTCAAGATTTAAAAGAATAAAATCAAGTCAGAAAAGCGATTCTTTCATGGGATCCGATTTAAGTTTTGAAGATTTAAGCAATAGAACAATCAGTGATTATAACTATAAAATTATAGAAGTAGATGAGAATAATAATGGATGGCTTTATCTTGAAAGCATACCTAAAGAAGTTGATAGTGA